>Ga0070698_100002328_pt1 | contig 21019 bp, 11 predicted proteins | sample KBSK1502metaG_FD_65477 | JGI IMG/M metagenome (GOLD analysis project Ga0070698, IMG submission 65477) | Corn, switchgrass and miscanthus rhizosphere microbial communities from Kellogg Biological Station, Michigan, USA - KBS K1-50-2 metaG | ecosystem: Host-associated > Plants > Roots >...
CTCCTAAGGCTTGCGACGGTTTCGAGACTGTGGGGGGCGCGTCCGTGTCGCTGGGCTTTTCTTCGTTTCCAGTTCTTTCTTTACTCGCTCCGTCTCCTCATTCACCAATTGGGCCACTATCGCGAGCACCTTCGGCTTGACAGCATCCATGGTGTTAGTCATCGACTCAGCAAACATCTTCGGCAAGACCTCGGTTGTCTTCTTGCCGGTGTGCGACTTATAGAAAGCTATCAGATCCTTGATTTCGTCTTCCGTGAAATACTTGTCATAAAGATCGACCGAAACGTCTTCGACGACACGCGCCATATCTATCCCCGCCGAAAACAACTCCCTAACTCTTCTATTCAACCGCTCGGATTCCGCAAGCAGTTCTTTCCTAAGGGCCTCCCTGGCTTCGGCGTCGAGTTCTTGTAATTCCTTCTGGTTTAAGATCCCTTGCCAGACTATGTCAGGCATCTGCCTTTCGTTCTCGTCAAGCATTGCGTTGAATACCGCCAGAGCATTCTTCTTGGCTTCGGTAACCTCTAATAGTTCGCTAATCAGCGCTCGCTTCTCGGGGCTAATCTTGTTCGCGTTTATTTGGGACGGCTGCTGCGAAAGCACGCAGTTGAAGTTCAGAAATAAAATTCCGCCCAACATGAGGCTGCGCGCAACAAACTTCGTTAGCGTTGACATCATCGAGAATCCTTTCATTGTTTCAAAACGAAGTATTAGGGCGCCCAAACGCGTCGACCGGGTCTTTAGCAGAAATAGGTCACTCATTATTCCGGCTTGCAGGATCCACTTCTCGAGACGAGTTTTGAATTGACCGCGAGTAGCTCATGATGCGCTCGACGTATTTGGCGATTACGTCGACTTCAAGATTCACTTCATCGCCTGCCTGGAGGTGAGAAAAGTTTGTGACCTCCCAGGTCTTGGGAATGATGGCGATTTCGAAGTAATCATCAGTTAACTCTGCAATCGTCAGGCTAATACCTTCAACTGACACAGATCCTTTGAAAACAAGATAACGCCCAATCTCGGGCGGGTAGGTAATGCGGACGGTCCAGGAGCCGCCGTGAGTTTCAGCCCCGAGAAATTTTCCCCGAGCATCGACGTGTCCCTGAACCAGATGGCCGCCGAGGCGCGTTGCCGGAGTAACTGAGCGTTCGAGATTCACCGGCGCGCCGGGTTTGAGGCGACCGAGCGTGGACCGGTTGAGAGTCTCGCGGGAGACGTCTGCGGCGAAGGAACCCGGCTGAACATCCAGGGCCGTCAAACAAACGCCATTAACGGCAATCGAATCTCCTTCGTGGATATCTTCGGTGACGAGTTGAGCTTCGACCACGATACGCGCGTCTTCGCCACGCTTTTCAACTTCGCGCACGCGACCCAGTTCTTCAATGATGCCAGTGAACATAAGACGATTTCAGATTGCGGATTGCGGATTGCGGATTTCTCAACGGAGTAGCCAGAGAAGGGCAAGAACAAATAGCCCGATGACTGCCGGCGCTAGCGAGAACACCCAAATCCAAATCGGCTCCAACTTAAATGAGAATTTGATTAGACTCATGATGTTTTAATCCAATCTGGGGCAGGAGCGGGGGCAAGCCCGCCTTCCCCACCCAGAGACTCTCTCAATGACTTCTTAAATCGAGTTTGAAAGCCCTTCAATCACAAGTCCGCTGCTCAACTATACTAACCTCGAGGTCAGGAAGGGGGCTCGCCCCCGCTCTCATTCTCAATAGCTATCATCATTTTTTGAAACACCTCATCGATCGTTAGTCCCGTGGAATCGACAATGATGGCGTCGTCAGCGGCTTTCAGCGGCGAGTCCTCGCGCGTCGAGTCGCGTCGATCTCGTTCGGCCATGTCGGCGAAGGTTTCTTCAAAGTCAGCATTCGGATCCTGCGCACGCTCTTCATTGAAACGCCTGGTGGCGCGCTCCTGCGGTAATGCCGTCAGAAAAAACTTCACGTCGGCATCGGGAAAAACCACCGTACCAATGTCGCGGCCGTTAAGCACCGCTCCTCTTTCGCCCATTTGTCGCTGCCGCGCAACCATCGCCCGCCGCACTGCAGGAATGGTTGAAATGATGGACGATAGTTCCGTGACCTCTTCCGTACGTATCTGTTCAGTTACATCAACTCCACCGAGTGTTACCCGCAACGAATCCGGATCGCCCTTGAGATCAATATCCACGCGGCCCGCCAGCGATCCCACGGCTACGTCATCCGTGGCGCTAATGCTCGATTCCAGCACAGCCAGCGCCACCGCGCGATACATTGAGCCCGTGTCGATATAGAGCAGGTCTAACGCGCGCGCCAGCATCCGGCCAAGCGTCGACTTACCCGCACCTGAAGGGCCATCGATGGCGATGATGAGGTTACGTTTCATGTCGAGCGCGCAATTTTGGAGGGCGCTGACCTGTCAGCGCTTTGGTCGGTCGCGACCTGTCGCGACCAGCAATTGATTCAACCCAAAATAGTGGCGTCAAGCCGCCACGGATCAAAGCGGTGACAGGTCACCGCACTCCAAAAGTTAAACAAACGCCGCGAACACTTCATTCGACAGCAGCGCTCCGGCGCGCGTGAGTTTTAGCAGATCGCCACTACATTCGATCAAACCTGCCTCACGAAAACGCGTCAGGTCGTCTGCATGTTTGGTGCGCAGGTCTGAACCGAACAGCTGCTGATACTTATCGAAGCTGAAGCCTTCCATCATTCGTAAGCCCAGGAACACTGCTTCTGCCTGTCGATCACTTTCGCTCAGCTGTGTTTCAGTCACGATCGCACTTCGTCCCTGCTCAACCATTTCCATGTATTTGGTTGGTTCGCGTTCATTGGCCCAACGGCGAAACGCACCATCGTAAGAATGCGCTGAACATCCGAAGCCGTAGTAAGGCGCCCCGATCCAATATTTGGTGTTATGTCGCGACTGCAGCCCTGGCAAACAGAGATTCGAAATCTCGTAGTGCTCGTAACCTGCAGCCGCCGCTCGATCGAGCATTACTTCATACATCTCCGCGGCCAGGTCTTCATCAGGCCTGGGTTGCAAACCAATCTTTATGTGATTCGCAAGCGGAGTTCCCTGATGAACTTCCAACAAGTAAAAGGACAGGTGTTCGGGCCCGAGCGCGAAGGCTTCGTCCAGGTTTCTGCGCCAGCCCGCCATCGTCTGCCCCGGCAGGCCGGCAATCAAATCGAAGCTCACATTCCGGAAGCCGGCAGCGCGCAAATGGGTAAACGTCCGGCGCGTGTCTTCCGCACTATGGGAGCGACCGAGCCGAGCGAGTTCGTTATCGTCAAAAGTCTGCGCGCCAAAGCTGGCCCGATTGACTCCCAGACTACGAAACGCGGCAAGTGTTTCCGGAGTCACCGTGCCGGGATTGATCTCCGCTGTCACTTCCGCATTGGCGACTACCGTGAAGCGCTTGTACACGGCGTTCAGAAGTGTTTCCAACTGCGCGGGTGAAAGCAGCGATGGGGTGCCGCCACCGAAATAGATTGTATCGACCGGCCCGGGCGGATCGACCACTCCCCACGATTCTATTTCGCTTAGCAGGGCCAGAACGTAACGCTCAGCTGCTTCAGCGCTGTACATGCCGGTGGCAAAATCGCAATACGAACAACGCGAGCGGCAAAACGGTATGTGAATGTAAATTCCGGCAGGTTTCATGGTTACTATCCGCAGATTACACGGATTCTTCAAACTTCAGGCGAATCTCTCTTAATCTGTGTAAACGGCGGAATCTGCGAATACTATTTGTTAATCCTCTTCAAGCTGCCGTCGCCGCTAATCGACTTGCTCATCCCACGGCTAACCCGCTCAACTTCCGCAAACACCCGCAGAAAGTTTTCGCCGAGAATCTTGCGAATGTCCTGCTCGCTGTAACCGCGTTTCAAGAGTTCATAAGTAATGTTCGGCAACATCGAAACATCCTGGGCGCCCTCAGGAAAATCGGCAGCACCGTCAAAATCCGCGCCGAGGCCAACATGATCGATACCCGCGACCTTCACAATGTGATCGATGTGATCGATCAGCTTTGAAAGCGGCAGCGGTGGCAGCGGCATAGACGCGTCGAGTTTGTCGCTCTCCTCCGCCAACCGTTCCGGGTCATCTTTGTACTTCTCGTTGAGGGCGTCCTGTTGCGCCTTTTGCAACCGATTGCGTTCCTCGTTCTGCGGCGTAACCGTGGCCGTGTCAACGAAGACGCTGTAGAAATTTACCTGAATCACGCCGCCATTCTTTGCTATTCGCCGCAGTAGATCGTCAGGGATGTTTCGCGGCACGTCACTTAGCGCTCGCGCCGAGGAATGCGAAGCAATGATGGGCGCTTTGGAAACGTCAAGCGCATCGCTCATCGTTTCGTCGGACACATGTGAGACGTCCACCAGCATTCCCAGCCGATTCATCTCTCGCACAACTTCTTCGCCGAAAGGCGACAGGCCGTGATGTGTCTTCTCACCGCGTCCGGCATCGGCCCAGTCGTTGGTGTTGTTCCAGGTAAGCGTTATGTAGCGAACTCCCAGCCGATGAAACTCGCGCAGTGTGGCGAGTGAGTTCTCGATCGCATGTCCACCTTCGATGCCCATCAGCGCGGCAATCTTGTGTTGCTTCTTGGCGCGCCGGATATCTGAGGCTGAGGTAGCCAGCATCAGATCGTTTGGATGACGCTCAACGGCCCGATACACCGAATCGATCATGTCGAGCGTGCGGCGGGCTGCGCCGCCGTGAGTGACGTACCACGGCCGTATGTAAAGCGAAAAGAATTCGGCAGTCAGTCCGCCCTGCTTCATGCGTTCAATACTGGTCTTATAAGGCACTGGCGGTGGGCCGGCGAGATCATAGTCGTCGTTGGTCATCGGCGTCGTAATGTCGTTATGCGTGTCGATGACAATGGCTTTGCGATGAATCTCAAGCGCGCGCTTCCAGAGCTTTTCGTCGCGCTGAGATTGGGCGGAGACCGCGGAGGTCGTGATTAGGATAAAAAAGATTAGGACTGCCGAAACACGAAGTTTCATTCGAGTTAACCTCAACAATGGTTTCGCTCCGGTAGGAGCGAGATGTTTATAGCATGCATTGCCTGAAATGAAACCAGCTCCATAGTCGCGAGACTTTGCACAAAAAGTCGAAGATTCATGGGTCTGTGCAAAAATCGACTAACGCTGAAAGCGTTGGCTAATGTCAGCCCAGGGTTTGCTTTGAAACCCTGGGCCGAAAATGCCCGAGAACATTGTTCGCAACCCTGAAAGGGGTTGCGCGGTCTTGCCGTTAATAAATGCCGGGCGCAACTCCTTCAGAGTTACGCCTTCGAGAAATGAGATACGTTGTCCCAGGGTTGCCTAAGCGCAACCCTGGGCTGACATTAGCCAACGCTTTCAGCGTTATTCGTTTCGATAGGCCTTCCAAAAAGTGGGTATACATTCGACTTTTTGTGCAAAGCCTAGGAGCGAAATGTTTGTTTCCTGTCCAAAGCTAGATTCCGCTCCTGACGGAGCTTATTGGATTTAGGTTGCTGGAAACACCATAAACATTCTGCCTCCTACCTGGCTTGGGCAGTAACACCTCCACGTCGTTTTAGGCGGCGAAGCCGCAAGCGAAGCTGTGGCGAGCCACATTACGCGAAGCACCCTTTCGAGCTATCATCAACGGCATGTCAATCCTAATCGCTGAAGACAATGTGGCCCAGCGTCACTACCTGCGCGAGATTCTGGGGAAAGAGTTTCCCTCGCACGCGCCCATCGTCGAAGCCGCTGACGGCGAAGAGACGGTGAAGCTCGCGCTCGAGCACAACCCTGCCGTCTCCATCCTCGATATTCAGATGCCCAAGCTTTCCGGTGTGAAGGCCGCGCGTGCTATCTGGCGAGAACTCCCCGCGGCGCGCATTATTTTCTGGACACAGTTTCCCCACGAAATCTACATCAACGAGATTCGCAAGATTGTGAAGTCAGTCGATCCGCCGCCGGCCTACGGTTTCATTCATAAGAACAATCCTGAATCGCGTTTTCTGCGTTTCGTCGCTGCCGTACTCGAAGACGGCGCCGACATGATCGACCCGGCGTTCAAAGATTCATTCAAGCGGCCGCTGCTTACAGAGTTTGAATCGGAAGCGCTTTACTACCTCGCGCTCGGTCTTTCAAACTGGGCAATCGCGCGCAAGTGTTCGCTCAGCTTGCGCGGCGTCGAAAGCCGTCTCGCCACGCTCTACGAAAAACTTTTCGTGTCGATCGCGGAAGGCACGGAACACGAAGCGTACGAAAAACTCGCTTACAACGTACGCACGCGTGCCTTCTTTGAAGCCTTGCGTCGCGGCTTACTCAACAACGATGAACTCGAAAAAGCGGCACAGGAGCAAGAGGCGTGGATCGAACGCGATCGCAAGCGTTATCTGGAGGAGCTAAAGCGAGAGAAGAAAACCAAATGACTGAGCAACAACCGAAGCCGAGGGTTAAGTATCAGCTGTCGGGACAGTAGACCCCGACCCTGGGGAAGAGTGGGGGCAAGGCGGGGTCCCCATCGGGGCAGCCCCGATGGGGTGCTAAGCCCACCTTCCCAACCTGAAAAATTTTCCCAATAGCGCGATTAATCCAACTTTGAAAGCCTTTCAATCAGAAGCCGGCAGCTCAAGTCGTCAAGCTCGAGGTTGGGAAGGTGGGCTCGCCCCCGCCGTCTTGTCCCGCCTTTCGCACGCGCGCGCCCGCTTTTCTGCTTTCTGCCTTCTGCTTACTGTCCTCTGCTTTTTCCTGCTCCTGTCTCCTGCTCCTGCATCCTCACAGGCGGTTGAGACTCAGCCAACTGCTTCACCCTCGCCTTCGCCATCCCCCTCCCCTTCGCCGTCACCGACTCCGGTTACCGGCCTGCATCAATGGGGCGCGGTGACACTCTTTCACGGCTTACCTTCGGATCGCGTGCGCGCAATTGCGCAGGGACCGGATGGCGCAATGTGGTTTGGTACCGAAGCGGGTTTGGCAAAATTCGATGGGCGCAGAACGCAGACGATCACGATTTCCGGCTTGTCCGGCAGAATTCTGGCGTTGCAGAGCGATCAAGCAGGCGGGCTGTGGATTGGCACCGAGACTGGTGCAGCCCGTCTATTTCAGGGTCAGTTTGAAGTGATAAGTGAGATCGCAGGCAATTCGATCACCAGCATCGTGACACCCGAAGCTGGCCGCGTTTTGCTGACTACGGAACGGGGAAACATTTTTGAATGTCGCCTCGAGGCAAACGGCCAGCGACATACAGCGCCACTCTTGAATCAACCATTGGAAAGCGCCGACAGAGAACACCCGGGACCCCTCGCCTTTACCAGTGTGACGCTTTTGAATAACCAGATCATGGCCGGCTCGATGAGTCGCGGTCTGCTAACAATCATCGATGGCATGGCTCGCGAGCGCGAAACAGGTCCGCCGGCGTTTTTCGTTCGCGCGTTGGCAGTTGATGAAACCGGCAAACTTTGGGTAGGCATGCGCGTAAGGAAAGGCGAGCCGGGTTTATTGACCGGACGCAGCGCCGCCGACCTCGTGCGCAACGAAAATCCAACCGGCACAATTACTACCATCCACAGCGTCGGCCACGACGTTTGGGTGGCCACCGACGGCAATGGCGTTTTTCTTTTCGCCGACGACAAGAAAGTGCAGCGCCTGACTTTTGATGGAACCGGCGGCGGCCTGCGTTCGGACCACGTCTATGCCATCTTCCAGGATCGCGAAGAGGTGGTTTGGTTTGGGACTGATCGCGGAGTTTGTCGTTACGACCCAAACGCCGCGCGACTGGAAACGGTTGGCAACAGTTCCGATAGCAATTTCATTCGTACCTTCTATCAAACCTCCGCCGGGCACCAGCTGGCGGGAACGAATCGCGGGCTTTTTGTTTACCAGGCATCGACGGCCAGCTGGAATCCGGTTCCCGGTCTGGGAAACAACATTATCTACAGCCTGGAGGAGGACAGTTCGGGAAGGTTGCTGGTCGGATCGGCAGCAGGGTTTTTCGTAGGCCTGCAGATGTCCCGCGATACAAAGATCGAGTCGCTCACCTTCAGCCGCGCCGAAGTCAGCTCCGGCAATGCAGACGCCATCGGCAGCATCCGTGCGATTACGTCATTTCGGGGTTCGTCCTATGTTGCGAGTTATGGGCGCGGGGTTGAGAGATTTGAAGCCGGTCGGCTAACCAATGTCTGGGGCCCAAACTCCACGATCCCACGAGACATCATTAGTCTCTTTGCCGACGGTGAGCGACGGCTGCTAATCGGTTCCGCTACCGACGGAGTATTTATTTATGATGGCGCGGAAGTAAAACCCGATCCGGCGTTCGTGAAATTGAAAGGCAGCACCGTGCGCTCGATTCAAAGCACGCCGGACAGCACGCTATGGTTTGCAACAAATCGAGGAGTCTATGCCTGCAAGCCAAACAGCGACTGTCTGCTCGCGGCACCCGGTTTTGAGGCACGCTCCCTGGCGCCTGATTCCAGCGGAAAACAAAACCAAATGTGGTGTGCAACCAGCGGCGGCGGGCTCTTAAAAATTCAGCTTGACGATCAGGTTGGCCCGGTCGTTTCTCAACTCGATGCGGAGCAGGGACTGCCTTCGCAAAATGTTTTCGCAGTGCAACCACTAGTCAGTGCGGATGGCAGCGAGTCGTTACTAATCGGCACCGGCCGGGGTGTAGCTCGCTACCGGCCAGACCGCGTGGCGCCGACGTTGTATGCGACACGCGTCATCAGCAAGCGCGTTCACTCCGCCCTTGAGTTGCAGTCGGGTCTTTATCTCGAGTATCCCCAAAACAGTTTGCTGTTGGACGTCGCTGCAATTAGCAGCCGCACTTTCCCCGAGCAGTTTCAGTATGCGTTCACACTGGTCGACGCGAAAGGCACGCCCACCAAAAAACTGTCGCGCGACTCGCAATTTACGATGGAGGGCCTGCGTCCGGGTAAGTATCGTGTGACCGCGCGCGCGTTTAGTAAGGACCTGGTCGCCTCCGACACGCTGTCGTTTGAGTTGAGTATTGCTAAAGCGCCGTTTCCCTGGACCTCAACTGCTTTGGCGATCCTGCTGGCTCTGGCGCTATTGGCGCTGCTTTGGGCTGTGCTTGAGCGGCGCCGAATTGCACGCACGAGCGCAGCGCTGGTAGCGGCCAACAGCGAGCTCGCCGATGCGCGTTTGAATCTTGCCAACGAAGCTGAGCGCGAGCGACGGCGGATCGCGCGCGATCTCCACGATCAAACGCTCGCCGACCTGCGTCACCTGCTAATGCTCAGCGATCAGGTGCCCGCGAACGGCGCCGCCGGCAAGCAACTTGACCCAGCTGTGTTGCGCACTGAGATCGAGTCGATCTCGCATGAGGTACGCCGCATCTGCGAAGACCTGAGTCCTTCGGTGCTCCAGAATGTCGGCTTCGCCGCGGCCTTGGAGTTTGCACTGTCGCATGCGGTGCAGGATGCGCCTTCTGATAGAAGATTCGACTATGAATTTGTGTGCGACGAATCGCTGGAGGAACGCGCCCAGCTACCACCAAATGTGCAAATGCAGATCTACCGCATGGTGCAGGAAGCGGTGAACAATATTTGGAGACACGCCGGCGCAACCCATGTGAAGATGACTGTCGCCGCAGAGCCCGGTGGTGACTTTGTTTTGCAGCTGCTGGACAACGGTAGCAATTTTGATCCGGGCGAACCAAAGAATCTCGAGGGTCGTGGTCTGGCGAACATGCGCGCGCGCGCAAGCCTGATTGGGGCGGAGATTTCGTGGGAGAAGCAGGAAAGTGGAGGGACAGTATTTACATTGCAGTTAAAAGCAGCGGGGGCAAGCCCGCCTTCCTGACCATTTTGGAGTGCGGTGACCTGTCACCGCTTTGGTCCTGGGCGGCTTGGCGCTCATGTCTTTCAGTAACTCTCAGCCCCAACGGTGGTCGCGACAGGTCGCGACCGACTAAAGCGGTGACAGGTCACCGCGCTCCAAAAGTTTATGGACCGTTCTCTTATCAACTTTAACTCTGAAGTCTCAGCAGCTCTCGACAAAAGCAAGCCGCTCGTTGCGCTCGAGTCTACGGTGATTGCTCACGGTTTGCCGCGCCCGCAAAATCTCGAAACCGCTCGCCGTTTGGAACAGATCGTTCGCGAAACAGGCGCCGTGCCGGCGACGATCGCCATACTCAACGGCCAACTCCACGCTGGTCTTAATGATGAACAAATTTGTTGTATTGCCGGAAGTGAGGCGATCAGAAAGATCAGCATTCGTGATTTGCCAATCGCCGTCGCGCAGAAATGGAATGGGGCAACCACGGTCGCTTCAACCAGCTGGATCGCGCAGCGTGCGGGGATTAGCGTGTTTGCTACCGGCGGCATCGGCGGCGTTCATCGTGGTTCATTGCGGGATGTCTCCGGAGACTTACCCGCCCTCGCGACCACCCCAATCGTGGTGGTCTGTTCCGGCGCCAAGATAGTTTTGGATTTGCCGGCGACCAGGGAATGGTTGGAAACCTACGGCATAACAGTCGTTGGTTATCAATGTAACGAACTGCCGGCTTTCTATTCACGCAGTAGCGGCTTATCAGTAGACGTTCGCGCAGATTCGCCGCTGGAGGTCGCTCAGATTTTCCGCGTGCAACAAGCTCTAGGGATCCAGAGTGCCTTGCTGGTTACGGTTCCGGTGCCGGAGGAGTTTGAATTTCCCGCGACGGAGCTGGAGCGGACACTCAATGATGCGTTGCGTGCAGCAGAACAGCAGCAAGTCGGAGGGCGTGAACTGACTCCTTTTCTCCTGTCGCGGATGGCCCAAATGAGCGAAGGCGCTACGCTTCGAACCAACATCGCCTTGCTGGAAAATAACGCCCGCGTCGCCGCGGCAATCGCCGGCGCACTAGCTAACTAGGCCACGCCCATTCTTCTTCAGAATTCACCGAATACGCTTTTTCGTATTTGTTTACGAGATTCTGACAACCATCCGGCAACTCCGCTGCATCACACCGCCGCAATCTGAAAGGCTTCTCCCCAGGCTCACAGTTCAATTCCAAAAAATTGGCAGCAGTACCGTAGTTGAAACGAAACGAGTTTCTCCCCGGTTGGAGTGTGTCTTGCTGAAGGATTAATCGGAGGCCGCCATGAGCCGCAGTTGGCTTCTCTCTCTCTTGTGTCTTTGCGCCGCTGTTGTCTTCGTTCAACTCTCGTTGGCCCAAAGCGGGCTACGCGTGAATGAGTCGGCAACTAAATTCCTCATACAAGACCAGGCCATCATCGCGCTGGAGGTCGTCAATCCAACCTCCGATAGCCTCCCGGTCAGGATCAAAATAGAACTCCTCGATTCCGTAGACGACACTCGCGGTGTGGTCGTTCGTGATGCAGCGCTGCGGCCCGGCCTAAACAAATTGTCCCTGCCCATGGCGCTGACCGACAAGAAAATATTTGAGGATGATGAGTTGCCCTGGTACCGGCTGAGCTACCGGATCGAACCGGCAGCGACGGCCGCCACGCCACTCGCGGCAACCAGCGGTCTTATCTCGTTTTCTGAAATCGAAACTCCAGACATCTTTGCTTTGCAAGTTAGCGCCAGCCACCAGATGCATCGCGGGGGCCGCCAGTACACTCACGTTCGAGCGTTTCATCCGCTGAGTGCGAAGCCCGTGAGTGATGTAATCGTAAATGTCGAACTAAAACTTGATACCGACTCCGAAGGGACCTTGAGAGGATCTGGAGTCACTGATGCCGACGGCTATGCTCTGGTCAGCTTGAACATTCCCGCCAAACTCAGTTCGGATGAAGGCGAGCTCAAGGTAGTGGCGCGACACGGTGGCTTTGTCAGGGAGACCAGTGATGACATTGAGTTGAACGACAACGCCCGGATCATGGTCACTACGGATAAACCAATTTACCAGCCCGGCCAACCGCTTCACGTGCGCGCGCTGATTTTTGATTCTGCAAATCATGCGGCGGCTAATGTGCAGGCTACAATGAAGATTACCGACCCCGAACAGGTCACTGTTTTCCAAACCGATTCACTGACTTCTCGATTTGGCGTGGCCAATGCCGATTGGACTATTCCTGACAACACGAACCTCGGCGACTACAACATCTCCGTTGAGATGGATGATGAAAACTACGGCGACTCAGGCGGCTACCAGCAAGTCAAAATTAGTCGCTACGATCTGCCTAACTTCACCGTCAGCGTAAAGCCGGATCGTACTTATTATTTGCCGCAACAGAATGCCGACGTCGAGGTACGGGCCGATTATCTTTTTGGCCAGCCGGTGAAGCGGGGACACGTGCGCGTGGTACGTGAGGAAGAGCGGAAATGGAACTATCCAGAACAGAAGTGGGACATCACAGCCGGCGAGAAGTTGGAAGGAGAAACCGACGAGACGGGACTTTTCAAGATCCACATTGATCTCGAGAAGTATCACCAGGATCTCGCCGAAGAGGACTATTCTCGCTTTAAGGATCTGACCTTCGCCGCCTATTTTACCGATCCAACCAGCAACCGCACCGAACAGCGACGCTTCGATCTCCGGGTCACGAAAAATGCAATTCATATCTACGTAGCTGAAGGTGCCCACCGGCAGGCGCGCGGTTTTCCGATGCAATTTTACGTGGCCACCTCCCTCGCGGATGGCACGCCTGTTTCCTGCGACGTGGCGATTAGCGAAATAGTCGAGGCGGCGGCCGGCGCCCCGACGACTGCTCCGCTCAAAACCATTCGAACGAACAAATACGGCGTTGCCCTCGTGACTGGGTTGAGACTCCACCAAACAACCAACTATTCCACCTCGTTAAAGTTCGCCGCCCACGACAGCGGCAACTTCACTGGTCAGCACACCGAATCGTTCTACTACGCTGACGTGCCAGTAATCCGCGTAGTAACTGACCGGGCCCTTTATCGTCCCGGCGAAGCAATTAAGGTAAACATTACGGCGAGCGATCCGAATTTGAATTTGTTCGTTGATGTTTCGCGTGACGCAAACATTATTGAATCGAGATCCGTCGCGTTATCCGGCGGCGCTGCTGCTTTCACGCTACCCTACCGGCCCGAGTTTCGCGATGAAGTGACTATCTCCGCCTACGCCAGTTCCTCTGAGACGTCCAGCAGGTATGACTTTTCGTCTGCCTCCCGAACAATCCTTTTTCCGCGTGATCGCGATCTGAAACTCAATTTCCGTCTCGACCACGCCGAGTACAAGCCCGGCGACGATGCAACCGTCGACTTTCGCATTCTTACTCCTGAAGGACTTCCGGTTAGCAGTGCCCTGGGCGTCGTTATCTTCGACCGGGCCGTCGAGGAGAGGGCGCGTACCGATCAGGACTTTAGCGGCAGCTTTGGGTTCTACCGGGGTTTCAGCCAATGGCGCGGCTATGACAATCAAGTGGGCGGAATAACGCGCAAGGACTTGCAGCGAATCGATCTTAAGAAGCCGTTGCCCGAGGGCATGGAATTGGTCGCAGAACTCCTGCTTGCCTCGTATTCGGCTGCGCCCGGGTTTTTCGAAACGGAAAAGTTTGCAACCGATCGCACCGAGGTGTTTTCCTTTTTGAATACCTCATACCTCAAACCGGCAAAAGATGTTCTCGACTCCCAATATCTGAAGGGCGTATTTCCGGACAATGCTGAGACCCTCCGTCGTCTATTGTTTGAAGCAGGACTGAACCTCGACGAACTCAAAGATCCGTGGGGAACGCCTTATCGCAAGTTGTTTTCAATAGATCGTGACCAGAGTGTGCTTGAGATCATCAGTGCTGGTCCGGACAAGATCTTCTCGAGCAAAGATGATTTCTCAATTAGTCGCATCACCCGCAGCTACTTTCGTTACACCGGGGAGGCAATCAGCCGCGCCGTCGAACGCCTTCACGCACGCACAGGCGGCTTCATTCGCGATGCCGCTGCGCTAAAAGGCGAGCTACAAAACGAAGGGATCGACCTCGACTCCCTGCGCGATCCCTGGGGACAACCATACCGCGTTGACTTCACCACTCTGCGCGACAAGTTTTACGTCACCGTTCGCAGTAGCGGGCCTAACAAACTGTTTGAGGCGACGGATTCCAGGTCAGATGATTTTACGCTTTGGGTTGCGAGTATCGATTACTTGAACGAGACCCGCGCTCGAATAGAACAAGCACTCGGCGAATATTTCAAAGCCACGCAAAAGCTGCCTCAGGATGACAGCCAGCTGCAGTTGGCGCTGGTTCCGGTTGAACGTTCCCGGCTTTCCGATCCGTGGGGACACCGCTTTTACAGCGTCTACCAAACTACTTCCCGCTATGCTGATCGCGCCTCACTGCAGACCGTCGGGACCTTTGGACAGAAGGCGAACTTGCGGACGGAAATAATCCCGGTCACGCAACAGATCACATCCGTCACCTTGCGCAGTTACGGAGAGGACGGAAAAAAAGGAACGGAGGACGACTTCGACGTTGCGGTGTTCTCACAGTTAACTGGTGAAGAGTCAAGCAGCGGTGTGGGATTGGTAGAACCGGCCAGGCAGATCTTTTTCACGGGTGCGAAGGGGGCGATCAAAGGCATGGTTACCGATCCGGCAGGCGCCTCGATCGCGGGTGCCAAGGTGAAAGCGACACTCAAAGATACTTCGCAGGAGTTTGAGGCCGAAACCGACGACTCTGGAAAATTCCTCCTGCGAAATCTGCCCGCCGGTTTTTACACTGTGCGTTGTGACGCAGCAAACTTTAAGTCAACCGTCATCACGGAGGTCCCGGTCAGCTCCTCCAATATCACCACTCTCAATCTCACCCTTGAAGTCGGGACAGTTAGCGAGACGGTGACCGTGAGCGGCGTCGCCGCCAGCATCGATACCACTCAGTCGTCCGTCGCCACAACTGTAACCGAAGGCCGCACGCGCGTTTCGATCGGGCTCGCGCCGCAGGTGTCTACGCCTCGGCTCCGAGAATATTTCCCAGAGACGCTCGTCTGGCAACCGGCGCTTGAAACCGATAAACAGGGGCGGGCGCAGTTGAAGTTTAAACTCGCCGACAACATCACTACCTGGAAAATGTCGGTGATTGGTTCCACTGAAAACGGCGAGATCGGAACGGCGGAAACGGAGATTAAGTCGTTTCAACCTTTCTTTGTTGACCACGATCCACCGCGCGTGCTCACCGAAGGCGATCAGATTTCGTTACCGGTCGTGCTGCGAAATTATCTGGAACGTCCTCAGATTGTTGATCTCGAAATCAAGCCGGAGAGTTGGTTTACGCTGCAGGGCCCGGCCCGGCAAAGTGCGAATGTTCCAGCCGGCGATGCCGCCAGGCAAACGTTTGCGCTGACGGCTGTGGCGTCCGTGAAGGACGGGAAACAACGCGTTACGGCTCGCGGCCAGGAGGCGAGCGATGCGATTGAAAAGCCGGTGACTGTCCATCCTGACGGTGAGGAGAAGACACAAACCGCTGCCGATGTATTCGGCGATGCGGCGATCATGGATCTGGATCTGCCTTCCCAGATAATCCCTGGTTCCACGGAAACAGAGTTAAAAATTTACCCCAGCCTGATGGCCCACGTCGTCGAAAGCATTGAAGGAATTCTTGAGCGGCCACACGGCTGCGGCGAGCAAACAATTTCGTCTACCTATCCCAGCGTGCTGCTCTTACGTCGCGATAAGCAACTTGGAACAGCGTCGCGAGAAAGCAAGAAGGCCCAACGCTACGCCGAATTGGGTTATCAACGCTTGCTCAACTATCGCTCCGCGGACGGCGGCTTTTCTTATTGGGGTCGTGGTGATTCGGATCTCGCGTTGACGGCATATGCGTTACGGTTTCTACAGGATGTTCGTGAGTTTGTCTCTATCGACGACGAAACCATCAAAGCCGCTCGCCAGTGGTTGATAAAGCAACAACGCAGCGACGGCACCTGGGGCGCCACCGATTCTGATTCCCGGCAGGCGGAGAATCAGCATCAGGTAGCTTTGCTGACTGCTTTCATTGCCCGAGTGCTCGCGATGACTGAGCCCACGCCAACGATTGATGGCACTGTCGGGACCAAACAAGAGTCTCGCAAAACTCCATCACTCGAACTTCGGCGAACGCTTTCCTACCTCGCAACCCAGAGCAACCAGATAGACGAACCTTATTTGATTGCTTCCTATGCGCTGGCAGCGATTGAAGCAGGCGATGAGGCTGGAGCTGCACATGCAACCGCGAGACTGCGCGAGCTTGTGCATCGCGAAGGAGACTCGAGCTACTGGTTACTGGAAACCAATACGCCTTTTTATGGTTGGGGGCGGGCGGGCCGGGTTGAAACCACTGCGCTCGCTATTCAGGCCCTGGCAAGATCTGCCAAGAGCCAACCTGGGCAACCGAGTCAGACGAGTGACCCACTCGTCCGCAGCGGCTTGCTCTTCCTGCTGAAAGAGAAAGATCGATACGGCGTTTGGTATTCGACGCAAGCCACCATCAATGTGCTTGATACCATGATGACTTTGCTGGCCACAGACGATGCCGGCAGAAAAGAGGCGGGAACCGCCGAAATTATCGTCAACGGTCAACCTGCGGGTTCGGTAAGTCTGCCTCCCGGCTCCCAAACCTCCGGCCCGATTCGTGCTGATATCTCACGCTTCGTGCGTAGCGGTGGAAACCGTGTTGAATTGCGGCGACCGGCGGGTTCAGCGTTCGCTTCAATTCAGATCGTCGCCCACTATTACGTGCCCTGGTCCGCATCTGCTGCTACTGAGAACGCCGGCACTCTACGGGGAGAATCCCGCTCGCTGCGTCTGACAACTACTTTTGATAAGAACACCGCGAAGATCAACGAAGAGATTGTTTGCCACGTGAGCGCTGAACGCGTCGGCTTCAGTGGTTACGGGATGATGCTCGCTGAAATTGGCCTGCCTCCCGGAGCCGATGTTGATCGTGCCTCACTGGAAAGTGCGATGAAGAGTTCCGGCTGGGCCATTGGTCAATACGATGTTTTACCGGATCGGGTTGTCGTCTATCTCTGGCCGCGCGCGGGCGGTATCAATTTTGATTTCAAGTTTCGCCCGCGCTTTGGGCTAACCGCGAAAGCGGCGCCCTCAACGGTATATGACTACTACAACCCTTTGGCTCGGGCTGTGGTTGCACCGGCAACGTTTTTTATCAAATGAATTTCGGCGGCGTCGAACGTCGAAAGACCAAAGATTGGGTTCATCAATAGGGGCAAAATCCTGAGTCCGGAACATCCGTTCGGGCTCAGTGTCTAACTCATCTCGGATGTGCTTGAGCTTTTCTCCCCGGGGCTCTCCGGCAAGCTTGTAACTTGACAGGAGAACGACCATGGCACCCAAAAACTTCCTGAAGAATCTGACAGTTGCTTCCCCATGTGTTGCTGATTGGAACTCAATGACCGGAAACGATCAGGTGCGCTTCTGCGAGCACTGTAGTTTTGAGGTGCACAACCTCTCCGCGATGACGCGCAGCCAGGCCGAGCGTCTGGTCGCTCGATCAAACGGCCGCTTATGCGTTCGTTATCATCACAACTCGATCGGCGAACCACAGACTTTGCCACCAGGGCAAAAACTTCACCGCATCAGCCGCCGCGTATCACGAATCGCCGCCGGCGCCTTCACCGCGACCCTGAGTGTAACCAGCGCGATCGCTCAACAGTCGGGGAGCTCCCAGTCGTCTACTTTCAATCTGCCAACGGCGGGACAAACGATCGCCCAGTTTGGCTCGAGCATCGTCGGCACGATCACCGACCAGAACGGAGCAGTAATAACTGGAGCCACCATCGCTATTTGGAACGAGCAGTCGCAAGGCCCTCTGTATACAAGTACCGACTCCACGGGACAATTCAGGGTTGATAGTTTGCAAGCTGGCGCCTACAAACTTCGGGTTGAAGCGCCAGGCTTTGCAGCTCAGGAAAGCATAGATGTTTATCTTCAACCACGAGGCGAAGCACGCATCGACCGAACCCTCAGCGTTGCGGCAATCGAATCCGACACGTCAGGTACGGTTACCATGGTTAGCGGCGGCGCTGTATCAATAATTGCACCTGATGATCCTTTTATCAGGGCCGCTCAGGAAGACGACCTGGCGGCTCTTACGGCGTTGATTGCTGGTAGGGATGTAAACTCGCGTGACAAGTCGACCCGCACCACCGCACTGGAACATGCTGTGCGCAACGCTAATCGCGAGATGGTGCAACTCCTGATTTCGTCAGGCGCAACGGTCAACGGAAAGAACGAATCGGGCGAGACCGTGTTGATGATGCTGGACGATGATGCCACCAGTGACCTCGCCTGGGATCTGATCAATGCCGGAGCAGCCGTGAACCGGCAGGACGATGGCGGTAATACCGCGCTAATGCAGGCAGCAACTCAAAACAATCTGGAGGTGCTGAAGGCCTTGATTGACGCGGGCGCGGAAGTCGACACCAGGAACGGCGCCAAACGCACAGCTCTGATGCTGGCAGCTTCCGAGGGTTACATAAACATCGTCCGAGCGCTGGTTCTGGCAGGCGCGAACATCAACGCAACCGACGAAGATGAAATGAATCCGCTGGCGCACGCTAAGGAGAACGATCACCTGCCAGTGGTCAGATTCCTGAAATCACAGGGAGCTTTCGAAACTGTGAAGAAAGCTAAAGTGGAGGAGGAGAAGTAAACGCGGCTTAATGGATAACGCTGAAAGCGTTGGCTAATTCCAGCCCAGGGTTGCGCTTTGGCAACCCTGGGAAAACAGATTCCTCTGAAGGAGTTGCGCCAGCGTTTGTTAACCCAAAACCGCGCGACCCCTTCAGGGTCGAGAACAAACTCCGCGGTGATGTTTGAACCCAGGGTTTCAAAGCAAACCCTGGGCTGGAATTAGCAAACGCTTTCAGCGTTACTCATCGGGCACTTTCTTCAATTCGTCAGATCGTCTTTGGGTCAGCGACGCATTTGACTCAGGCTCTGAAGCAGTTTTCGCGCCAGGGCCGGGTCTTCGCCGCCCGCGATCGCGGCGCGAAATTGCTGTTCAGCATCATCAAGAAGTCCTTCATGCGCATAGACGATACCGAGCTTTAGATGAGACTCTGCTAATTCAGTAGTCACCGGTGCCAGCGCCGCCGTTTTTTCTGCCGACAGTATTTTGAAACGAGCCTCCCTGGCTGGTGCTGCCGGCGCCGTCACCTCTCGCCCATCTGTCAAGGCAGTAACTTGCCAGATATAGACTTCGTTACGTTTGAGAGAGTGAAGTGGAGTCCAGTTCGCTTTTCCAGTCGGGCTGCTGTGCTCTACAACGTTAAGCTGTGAATCGAGGATCGCTACGCTATAACTGCTCGCTCCGGGAAGACTTTGCCAGCGAAATGTCGGGCGAGCGCTCCTTATGACTGTGCCCATGGGTGAGACCAGAGCGAAACGATCCTGTTCCTCGCTGGCGCCCAGGAGCTTACTCTCCTTGCCGATCAAATCACGGATTGCTGACGGAGTACTTACCCGCTGAGCGTCCATTGTTTGCTTAATCATGTTCTGATACGACGCCGCAGCCGCCACATTGCCTGCCCCGTTTGGTGTTGGGTGTTCATCGTTCGAAGCGTTGGGACTAGCACCAGCCACCTGACCATTCTGATTCGCTTCATTATTGTTAGGTGAAGCCGAATTCTTATTGGTGAGTAACGAACTCGGCGGCCGCTTAAACAGCAGAACGGCACCGATGGCAATGAGCGCCACGGCCACCGTCAAGAGTGCAAACTGCGCCGGTCTCATCCAGAGCATGGCGGTTATTCTCTGCCAGGAACTCTCCTGCTCCTTCTTCAGCATACCCGTTGACCCGGCAACTACAGGATAGGTTTTCAGATTGTCCCTAAGCATTTCCAGCTCGAACTTTTCCTTCAAACACGTAGCGCAGGAATCTAAATGTCTCTTCACGGTCTCCCGATCGGTAAAGGACAGGGAGTCGTCAAGGAATGCCTCGAGCTGTTCGTAATCAGTGTGTGAAATCTCTGTAGATAACGGTTGCAGCTGGGCACGTAGCTGCTGTGCTCTACCGGGAACATCCACTCGTTCACTCGCCTTTTGTCGGCATTCAACGCAGGTGGCTAAGTGACTGGTCGCCGTCAGCAGCTCCGCCGGCGACAGCTGGCCCGCCGTTAGAAGCTCTATAATGTGTGACGACAGATGCTCAGTCATTAATTGATCTCCACCTTCTGCCGGCGGACCTCACCGCCTTAAGAAGATGTGAAGGCGGCCGGCATATTGCTCCGCCGTGATGGTTTTTGCTTATCACCCAATCTCATCTACTCGTTTCGCGAGCCTGAGGCGCGCCGTCTTTCTTAGATTGATCACCTGCTGGCGAATCAAGCCCAGTCGCTCAGCTATCTTCGTATCTTCAAGAGGCAATTGATTCCAGACGCCTGCAAGCCACTCATCGGTTTCTCCAAGTACGGCCGCTATCTGTGAGAATGAAGCCACGCCCGTGAAGAGAAACAAGTCGAGTGCGCTGCTGCCGCGATTATCCTTCAGGTTCAATAGCAGTGCGGCGCAATGTCGCTCGGACATCTTCACAATTTCACTCCAGAGACTTCCCAACAATGCGCGCTCGGAAATCGCGTTATCGATACTTCGGGAATCGCGAAAGTCTTCAGGTGCAGACGCTTGTTGGTCCGCTTCCTCCCTGGCGGGTTGGTCCTTGATTTTCCATGCTTCGGCTACGATTCCTACCAGATCGTCGAGCTCAATGGCTGCGCCGGTCCAGTTGAAAATCCCGGTAAGCAAATCATTCAGGCTTTTACCGACAGCCGTCCCGCCGGCAAAAATCTCGCGCTCAAGTTCCGGGAACTGATCTCGCAACTGCGTGAGGCGGCGCGATTCAGCGCCTGGTTTTTCCCGCCACTCGGAAAACCCACCGAGCCAGCCACTTTCGTCAGTCTCCCAAAGAGCAAACTCCGATTGATGCCTCAGAAAGTAACGCAGCTTGTTTTTCAGGCTGAAGCGCAACGGGTACTTGCGCCTCAGGTGCTCGTAACACGCGCGATAACTCGTAACCGCAACGTAACTGCGAAAGTCTCGGATAGCTTCCAGTTGCGAATTGTTTCTAAGTTCAGTCAGGCGGGTTAGGAGATCCAGCACCGTTTCACTGTGGACGTCTTCAGCA
>Ga0070698_100002329_pt1 | contig 21013 bp, 17 predicted proteins | sample KBSK1502metaG_FD_65477 | JGI IMG/M metagenome (GOLD analysis project Ga0070698, IMG submission 65477) | Corn, switchgrass and miscanthus rhizosphere microbial communities from Kellogg Biological Station, Michigan, USA - KBS K1-50-2 metaG | ecosystem: Host-associated > Plants > Roots >...
GTCGGCCGTAGTGGTCGACGTATGCCTGGCACTCGTGCCACCGGCCGCACTCCTCCGCGATCGCGAAGTCGTAGCCCACGGTCCGCCCGTCCCAGCCCGCCCAGTTCTTCTGGCCGGCCGCCAGGTCGACCCGGTGCGCACGCCGTACGAGCAGACGGGCGAAGGCCCTGGCCTGCGCAGGCGCGATCAGGCCGTGGCTGCGCGACCAGGAGTCGAGGTTGTCGAACTCGACCGCGTCGAAGCCATCAGCAGCGCAGCGCTCGACCCAACGACCGATGATCCGGGACAGCGCGAGGCGACGATCTGCCGTGCGGACATCCAGCAGCCACTCGCCCCAGGCCTCGTCGACGACCGGTCGGCCGTCGTCCTTGAGCACCAGCGCCCAGTGCCGGCGCCAGAACGACCGCTCGTCGGGCTGGGTCTGGAAGCCGTTGACGTAGCAGACGTTGTAGCGGCCGGGCTGTGGGTGTGCCGACCGGTCACGGACCACGATGCCCACGTGCTCGGGCGCGGTGACCGCCCCGCCGAGCTGGTAGTCGACGTCCGTGCCGAGGGGAGGCAGGGTGAGGGCCAACCCGACAGAGGCCAGCAGGAAGGCCCACATGGTCAGCGCTGGCTGTAGTCCCGGAACCCGCGCTTGGTCTTGCGACCGAGGTAGCCGGCGGTGACCAGGTGCTCCAGCAGCGGCGCGGGCGCGAAGCCCGGCTCGCGGAACTCGAGGTAGAGCTCCTTCTGGATCGCCAGTGACACGTCGTTGCCGACCACGTCGAGGAGCTCGAACGGGCCCATCGGCAGGGCACAGCCCAACTTCATCGCGGTGTCGATGTCGTCGGCCGTCGCGTAGTGCGCCTCGAGCATCTTGACCGCGTCGTTGAGGTAGGGGAACAGCAGGGCGTTGACGATGAAGCCGGCCCGGTCACCGCAGGAGACCGCGACCTTGTCGACCTTCGCGCACAGCGCCAGGACGGTCTCGGCGACGGCCTCGCTGGTCGACACCGTGGAGACCACCTCGACCAGCTTCATGATCGTGGCCGGGTTGAAGAAGTGCATCCCGATCACGTCCTCCGGGCGCCTGGTCACCTTGGCCATCGCGATGATCGGCAGGCTGCTGGTCGTCGTGGCCAGGATCGCCCCGGGCTTGCAGATCTCGTCGAGGTTCTCGAACAGCGTCGTCTTGATCTTGAGGTCCTCGGCGATCGCCTCGACCACGATGTCGACGCTCTTCAGGTCGTCGAGCGACGTGGTGCCGCCGACCCGGGCCAGCGTCGCCGCCTTGTCGTCCTCGCTGGCCCGGCCCCGCTGGATCTGCTTGTCGTAGTTCTTGCCGATGGTGGCGATCACGCCGTCGACCTTGTCCTGCGAGCGGCCGACGAACAGCACGTCGTACCCGCTCTTGGCGAAGACCTCCACGATGCCGGCTGCCATCGTGCCGGTGCCGACGACCCCGACCTGCTTGATGTCATGGCGGAACTGCGGCGCGGTGTCAGCCGACGGACTGTGGGCATCGGCGACGACCGTCGAGCTGTCGGGCCCGTCGTAGGTGTAGAAGCCCTTGCCGGTCTTGCGACCCAGCAAGCCCGCCATCACCATCTGCTTGAGGATCGGGGCGGGCGCGTGCAGGCGGTCGCGGCCCTGCTTGTACATCGTGTCCAGGATTTCGTACGCCGTGTCGAGGCCGATCAGGTCGAGCAGCGCGAGCGGACCCATCGGATAGCCACACCCGAAGCGCATCGCCGCATCGATGTCCTCACGAGACGCGTAGTGGCCCTCGAACATCGACACCGCGTGGTTGAGGTAACCGAACAGCAGGGTGTTCGCGATGAACCCCGCCTTGTCGCCGGCCACCACCGGGCTCTTGCCGAGCTGCCCCAGCAGCGCCTGGGCGTCGGCGAGCACGCCCGGGTCGGTGACCACCGTGCGGATGATCTCGACGAGGTTCTGGACCGGCGCGGGGTTGAAGAAGTGCACTCCGACGACCCGGCCCGGATGCATGTTGGCGGTGGAGATCTCGGTGACGGACAGCGAGGAGGTGTTGGTGGCCAGGATCGCGTCGGGAGAGACGATCTCGTCGAGCTGCAGGAAGATCGCCTTCTTCAGGTCGATCGACTCCACCACTGCCTCGACCACGAAGTCGGCGTCTGCGAGGTCCTTCATCGACGTGGTGAAGGTGATCCGGCCCAGCAGCTCGGCCTGCTCGGCCTCGGTCATCTTCTCGCGGCGGACAGCGCGGCCGGTGGAGTGCTCGAGGTGCTGGCGGCCGCGGGCGACGGCCTCGTCGCTGACCTCGACCCCGGTCACCGAGAAGCCGTTCCGGGCGAAGACCTCGGCGATCCCGGCACCCATGGTGCCCAGGCCGATCACGCCGATCTTGGAGAAGGTGCGGGGGCTGGTCTCGGGGGCGACGGAGGTCATGCCCCGCATGATGGCACGTCTGCTCCCCCGGGCAACCGTGGGCCACCCGGGCTATTGCCGCCGCCGACGACTCCGCCCCACGATGGCGTTCATGGCCACCGCAGACCCCTCTTCCGCGTCCCGCGCCTCGGGCACGGTCACCATCGCCGTCGCCTGTGTCGCGACGGTGATGCTGATGCTCGACATCAGCGTCGTCAACACCGCGCTCAGCGACATCTCCTCCGACCTCAAGACCGGGCTGGGCGGCCTCCAGTGGGTCATCGACGCCTACACGCTGCCGCTCGCAGCGGTGGTGCTCACCGCGGGCTCGATCGCCGACCGCTTCGGCCGCAGACGGCTGTTCCTCGGGGGCCTGACGGTCTTCACCCTCTCCTCGGTGGCCTGCGGTGCGGCCCCCGGAATCGAGACGCTCGTCGCCGCGCGGGCAATCCAGGGCCTCGGCGCGGCAGTCCTGTTCGCGACCGCCCTGGCGCTGATCTCCGACGCCACCCCGACACCGGCGCAGCGCGCCAAGGCGCTCGGGATCTTCGGCGCCTCGATCGGCGCCTCGTTCGCGATCGGTCCCTTCATCGGCGGGTCGCTGACCGATGGATTCGGGTGGCGCGCGATCTTCCTGATCAACCTGCCGATCGGGATCCTCACCCTGCTGCTGAGCACCCGGGTGGCCGAGAGCCGCGACCCGCACGCGCGCAAGGTCGACCTCCCCGGCCAGGTCGCCCTCTCCATCGGCCTGTTCCTGCTCGTGTTCGCGCTGCTGCGCGGCAACGCCGACGGCTGGGACGCGCCGAAGGTCGTCGCGTCGCTGGTGGGCGCCGTGGTGCTGCTGGTCGCCTTCGTGGTGATCGAGCACCGATCCGCCGAGCCGATGCTGCCTCTCGGCCTGCTACGACAGCGACGGTTCGCAGGTCCCCAGGTCATCGTCTTCGGGATCGCGGCGTCCTTCTTCGCAGCGTTCCTCTACGCGACCCTCTATCTGCAGGGGGTCCTCGGGCTCTCCCCGATCAAGACCGGCATCGCCTATCTGCCGACGACCGTCCTGGTCTTCTTCGTCTCCGGCGCGACCGCTGGGTTGATGACCCGGATCGCACCGGCCCGCCTGGCAGCCGCCGGGCTGGCCCTGATCGGGGTGGGCATGTTCGTGGTGGCGTTCACCACCGAGGTGGACTCGAGCTGGACCGCCATCCTGCCCGGCCTGCTGATCGCCGGTATCGGCACCGGCCTGGTGAATCCGACGGGGAGCGCGCTGGCGCTCGAGGCGCTTCCACCCGAGCAGAGTGGCCTCGCTTCGGGAGCCAACGACACCTTCCGCCAGACCGGCGTCGCGGTCGGCATCGCCGGCCTGGGCACGTTCGTCCCGGCCGCGGGCGCCTTCGGGACCGATCACCAGGCGTACGTCGACGGGATGCACCACGCCTTCATCGCCGGGGGCGTCCTGGCCCTGGTCTGCGCCGCCGGAGCCGCCGTACTGCTCCTGGTGCGGGCACCCGAGGTCGAGGACGAGCCCGAGCTCGCCATCGACGCCGTCTGACCTTCCGGCGGCTCGCCGGATCAGCTCGCCGGATCAGTAGGTGTGGAAGCCCTGGCCGGTCTTGCGACCCAGGTGACCGTCGGCGACCAGCTTCTCCAGAGTCACCGCCGGGGCGAAGCCCGGCTCCTTGAACTCGGTGAAGAGCTCGTTCTGGATGGCCAGGGAGACGTCGTTGCCGACCACGTCGAGAAGCTCGAACGGACCCATGGGGAACGTCGCCTGCTCCTTGATCGCGGCGTCGATGACGGCCAGCGCCACGCCGTCCTCGTGCAGCTTCACAGCGTCGTTGAGATAGGGGAACAGCAGGGCGTTGACGATGAAGCCCGCGCGGTCACCGCAGGACACCGCGACCTTGCCGACCTTCGCGCACAGCGCCTTGACGGTCTCGTCGACGTCGGCGCCCGTGGTCTCGTGGGTGACCACCTCCACCAGCTTCATGATCGGCGCCGGGTTGAAGAAGTGCATGCCGATCACCGACGCGGGGCGCGCGGTGGCCTGGGCGAGCTGGGTGATCGGGAGGCTGCTGGTGGTCGTGGCCAGGATCGCGCCCTGCTTGCAGATGCGGTCGAGGTCGCGGTACAGCGCGAGCTTGAGCTCGAGGTCCTCCGCGATCGCCTCGACGACGATGTCGACGTCGCCGAGGGCCTCACGCTCGGTGGCGCCGGTCAGCCGCGCGAGGACGGCGTCCTTGCCCGCCTCGTCCAGCTTGCCGCGCTCGATCGCCTTGGTCAGCGACTTCGCGATCGCCGCCTGGACCCCGGCGACCTTGTCCTCGCCGCGGCCGACGTACACCACGTCATAGCCCGCCTGCGCGAAGACCTGGACGATGCCGCTGGCCATGGTCCCGGTGCCCACGACGCCGACCTTGGTGATCTCGTGCCTGAATTCGGGGGCACCAGCAGCGCCGTCGCCGTCCTCGTCGGCGAAGGTGCGGCCCTCGTCGGCGAGCTTCTCGAGCAGGCCGGCCGGCTCGTGCAGGTGGTCGCCGGTCTCGGCGTACCGCGCGGCCAGGGCATCGCGTACGACGGCCGGGCCGAGCGCGTCGATGGCGGTCAGCGGGCCGACCGGGTAGCCACAGCCGAAGCGCATCGCGGCGTCGATGTCGGCCCGCGAGGCGTAGTCGGCCTCGTACATCCGAACGGCGTGGTTGAGGTACGGCAGGACGAGCGTGCTGAAGATCTGCTCGTCGGAGAGCGCGGTGGCGTCGGTCATGGCGAGAATCGTGACACGGTGTCCAACTCGCGGGTAACCACCGTTTCACTCCTCGGCCTGAGACCTCGCTCACGTCTGGCCGCGGTCGAACTGGGGAAATCCTGCCAATCGGTCCATTGACCGGCGATCGTCCAGCATGGACAGTCATCGGCGGGGGTGTCGTGCGTTTCTGGCCTCCCCAGTCGACCCAGCCGATCTCGAGGGAGTCCCTGTGAAACACACACTGTTGCTGGGCGGTCTGAGCGCCACCCTGCTCGCCGCATCCGCACTCGCCGCAGCACCGTCCGTGGCCCGGCCGAGCGAGCATGCCTCGCCACAGGCCCTGGCTGCCCACTCGGCGGCCGACCTGATCCGCGACAAGGCGCCCGCGCTCCACGTCGGCACGCACGACGGCTTCGTCGCGCTCCCTGTCATCTCCGGCGGCAACGGCCTGCAGTACGCGCCGTACCTCCGCACGTACGACGGACTCCCCGTCGTCGGCGGCGACTTCGTCGTGGTCACCGACAGCGCCGGCCGCGTGGTCGCCACCTCGGTCGCGCAGACCCACGCCGTCAGCCTCGGCTCCACCCACCCCGGCCTCGGCAAGGGCCGCGCGACCGCGATCGCCCGGCACCAGCTCGACCGGGTCGCAAGCAGCGACGCCGCCTCCCTGGTGGTCGTCCAGGGCGCGAGGTCCCACCTCGCCTGGGCGACGCGGGTCACCGGTGTCGACGCCGGCAGGCCGTCGAGCAAGTCGGTCTACGTGGACGCCCTCACCGGCAAGGTGCTGCGCACCCAGGAGCACGTGCTCTTCGGCACCGGCGACTCGGCGTACAACGGACCCAACCCGATCACGCTGAACACCTCGTCCTCCGGCGGGACCTTCAAGCTGCAGGACCCCGCGACCCCGAGCCGCGTCTGCCAGGACGCCGCGACCAACACCACCTTCGCGGGAGCTGACGATGCCTGGGGCAACGGCAACGCGAGCAACCGCGAGACCGGCTGTGTGGACGCGTTCTGGGCCACCCAGGTCGAGAAGTCGATGCTCACGGCCTGGCTCGGCCGCAACGGCATGGACGGCAACGGCGGCTGGGTCCCGACCCGGGTCGGGCTGAACGACCTCAACGCCTACTACGACGGCACCCAGGTGCAGGTCGGCCACAACAGCGCCAACGGCTGGATCTCCTCGATGGACGTCGTCGGTCACGAGTACGGCCACGGCGTGGACGACAAGACCCCCGGCGGCATCTCGCGCAACGGCACCCAGGAGTTCGTGGCCGACGTCTTCGGTGCGCTCACCGAGTCCTACGCCGCCGAGCCCTCGCCGTACGACGTGCCCGACTTCCTGGTGGGCGAGGAGATCAACCTCGTCGGCTCGGGCCCGATCCGCAACATGTACAACCCCTCGGCCCTCGGCGACGCCAACTGCTACTCCAAGAAGACCGCCCACAGCGAGGTGCACTCCGCCGCCGGCCCGGGCAACCACTGGTTCTACCTGCTCTCGCAGGGATCGAACCCCGCCGGTGGTCCGGCCAGCCCGACCTGCAACGGATCGACGATCACCGGCCTGGGCATCCAGAAGGCAGGCAAGATCTTCTACAACGCGATGCTGATGAAGACCTCGGCGTCGTCGTACCCGATGTACCGGGCCTGGACGATCACCTCGTCGAAGGCGCTGTACGGCACCGCGGCCTGCAACACGGTCAAGGCTGCCTGGGCCGCCGTGAGCGTGCCCGCCGTGAGGGGCGAGCCCGCCTGCTGAGCGACGAGAGGTAGATTCCCCGCTCGTGAGACTCGTCGTCGCGACCTGCCAGGTGGACTACTCGGGGCGGTTGACCGCCCACCTGCCGATGGCGACCCGGGTGCTGATGATCAAGGCCGACGGCTCGGTGCTGATCCACAGCGACGGGGGTTCCTACAAGCCGCTCAACTGGATGAGCCCTCCGTGCACCCTGCGTGAGGGCTCATCCGGTGACGGGCGTCCCGAGTGGACCGTCACCTCCAAGACGGACGACACGCTGCGCATCCTGATCGAGGAGATCCACCACGACACCTCCCACGACCTGGGCGTCGACCCGGGCCTGCAGAAGGACGGCGTCGAGAAGCACCTCCAGGAGCTGCTGGCCGACCACCCGGCCACGATGGCCGAGGGCCTGACCCTGGTCCGCCGCGAGTACATGACCGCCATCGGCCCGGTCGACCTGCTCTGCCGCGACGCCGACGGCGCGTCGGTCGCCGTCGAGATCAAGCGCCGCGGAGAGATCGACGGCGTCGAGCAGCTGACCCGCTATCTCGAGCTGATGAACCGCGACCCCCTGCTGCGGCCGGTCCGCGGCATCTTCGCGGCTCAGGAGATCAAGCCGCAGGCCCGCGTCCTCGCCGAGGACCGCGGGATCGCCTGCGCCGTGGTCGACTACGACGCCCTGCGCGGCATGGACGACGTCGAGTCGCGCCTGTTCTGAGGTGCGGTCAGTCGATCCGGGCCCAGTGCCGGAGCACCACCGAGTCGAGCAGGAAACCCGCGGGGTCACCGCCGTCGTCGCCGACCTGGGTCAGGCCCAAGGATGCGTCCGGCTCGACGCTGACCGCGAACTCCTCGCGGGCCAGCGGCGCCTGGCTCGCAGGGTCGTACTCGTGGTTCCAGAAGATCTCGAGCAGGCCCGCCCGCGAGGTGCAGCCGACGTCCTGCACCGATACGGTCCCGCGGTCCGGCCCGGTGGTGTGACGCTGGGTGACGTGCAGGGTCCCGCGGTCGAGGCGCCAGGTCCACACCCCCGGCACGTCCACGAGAGCGCCCTCGTCGGTCACGCCGGCCTTTCGCAGAGCGTGGACGGTCACGACATTGCGGTAGGTGCCGTCGTACTCCCCCGGGGATCCGTGCTGGCCGGGGCAGTTGACCGAGGGAGCCGGGCCGATCTGGGCCTTCATCCGGCGGATCGCCGCGATGTCGGCTCTCGTGGTCGGGTCGCGGTCGAGGCGGTCGACCACCGGTTGGGCTGCCGCACGGAGCGCGGCCACGTCCGCGGCCCCGGCCGACACGGTTTGGCCGGCAGTGAGACAGAAGCCCTGCGCGGCGTCGCGTCCAGTCGGCAGGTGGCGAGTGGCCCACGCAGTCGTGGCGGTCCCGGCACGGCGTACGGCGTCGAGCTGGGCCGGTGAGAGCCGAGCAGCGGTGACGGCGTTGATCGCCAGCGCGTCGACCTTGGCTCCGAACGCCACGTTGCCGGTCGCGATGTTGGCTGCGGCAAGGTCGAGCAGGGAGACCGAGCCATCGCGCACGCCTGTCGCGTAGACAGGAATCGCGCCCAGCGCTCGCAGCAGCGCCCACGACGTCGGAGACTCCGGTGTGAGGATCCTGCGTCCGCGGAAGTCCTCCGGCCGGCGCAGCGGAGTGGTGGCTCCCATCGAGTACCAGAGGCCCTCGGGCACCAGTGCGAGCCCGACCGCCCCCGAGTCGGCGAGCCGGCCCAGCATCGTGGACCCCAGGTCGCTGCGCACGACGTCACTCAGCAGACGGGTCGAGTTCACGAGGAACGGGGTCTCGATCGCCCGCAGACCGGTCACACCTGCGTCGTCCCAGCCGCGGCTGGAGACGAGCCCGAGGTCCGCAGTCCCGTCGAGCACGGCGCGCGCGGCCCCTTCCTCGTCCGGCACCTGGTCCCAGACCGGGGTCACCGTGAGGGAGGGCTCGATCAGGCTCAACGTGTCGATGAAGTGCTGCGCGGCCGCCCCGCCCGACGTGTACTCCTCCTCGCCGTAGCCGTAGAGGCGGAGCGTCACGGGCGTCTCGCTGTGAAGGCTCGTCGTCGACGTGACCGTCGACATGACCGGCGACGACGACCCGTCGCATCCGGCCAGGCTCATGAGCAGGAGTGCGATCATTCCTTGCCTCAGACTGGGCATGGGGCCACCTCCGTCCTTTCATGGTCAACAACGGATTCGGGCCGCAGAAGGTTGGATCGGCACGAGAATGCTGGGGTTGCGCAACCTGGAGGCGTGCTCAGGCGTCTAGAAGGTGATGCTGCGTCTCCTCCTGCCCGTGTTGCTCCTGACCGCCTGCTCGGCGCCCGATCCCGAGCCGGCGGCCGGCGCCGACCCCGTGGCCACGCTGCCCCCGGCCGCCGCGCCCGCTGCGCCGACGTGGGCCGCCAGCGACCTGCTGGTCGTCGGCGACGTGGCGTGGAGCCGGTTCACCGAGGACTGGGCGCGTGGTCGCACCGGGTGGCCTTTTCGCCGACTTCACGAATTCGGTCGATACGACGGCTTCGTGGGCAACCTGGAGTGCCCCGTGGTCGACAGCGACGACGACTCGGCGACCCAGGACCGGCTGCTGCGCTTCCACTGCTCCTCCGCATTCCTCGACGAGGCCGCCCACTGGTTCACGGCGTTCTCGCTGGCCAACAACCACACCGGCAACCACGGGGCGGCGGGGCTCGCGAGCACGCGCCGGGAGCTGGTGGGGCACGGCATCCAGTTCTTCGGCGACCCCCGGCCCGAGCGGCTCGACCGGGTCTGCTCCCCCGTTCTCGTCCCGGTCCGCACCGACACTGGCGAGCCCGACGCCGTGCTCCCCGTCGCCATGTGCGGCTGGAACGGGGTCTTCTCGATCCCGACGGCCGCGTCGATCGCCGAGGTCTCCCGCTGGGCCAGCCACGTCCCGGTGCTGGCCTTCCCGCACAGCGGCCTGGAATACGTCGACCATCCCGACTCGATCAAGATCGACCTCTACCGAGACCTGATCGATGCCGGGGCCGACGCCGTCCTCGGCAGCCACCCCCATTGGGTCCAGCCGACCGAGGCCTGGCACGGACGGCTGATCGCCTATTCCCTGGGCAACTTCATCTTCGACCAGCAGGACGACGCCGAGCGCACCCGGTCGGCCGCGTTCCACCTGCGCATCGATCTCGACCGGGACGTGTCCGGGTGGCTCGAGGTCGGCCAGCAGTGCCAGGCCGACCGCGACGGCTGTCTCGCCGCCATCGAAGCAAGCGGGCTGCCGGCGATGAAGGCCCACCTGGAGTACTCCGTGGTCGGCACCCGCAACGAGCACCGTCTGACCCACCCCGCCACCGACGCCGAGACCGCCGCGATCGAGCAGCGTCTCGACTGGGACCACACGCTGGCGAGGCTGCGGTGAGGATCAGGTCGGCGACGACACCTTCCCGCACATCTACGGCCCGCTGAACGTCGACGCCGTCGTGGCCGAGCGGCCTGGCCGCCCGGCACCTGAGCTCAATCCGAGCAGAGCGCGACCACCTCGTCGGCGCAGCCCCAGCTGAGGGTGACGCCGGCTCCCCCGTGCCCGTAGCAGTGCACGATGTTGCCTTGCCGCTCCAGTCGGACCGCGGGACGCACCGGCCGCAGCCCGACCTTGGTGCGCAGGACCTTCGCCTTGGCCAGCTCGGGGACCAGTTGGGTGGCCCGGCGCAGGATCCCGGCGGAGTCCTCCGCCGACACCGTCCGGCTCCACTCACCCTCGTCCGCGGTTCCGCCGACGACGACGTCATGAGATCGCGGCAGCACGAACGTCGGACCGTCCGAGTCCAGGATCCACCGGTCCAGCCCGAACTGCTCGACGTACACGAGCTGACCCCGGACCGGCGCGACCGACTTGTCGGCACCGAGCAGGCGCGAGCCGAGGCCGGTGGCGTTGACGATCCGCTCGCCGCCGGGCAGGGCGGACAGGTTCATCCGGGTGATCGTGCCGCCCAGCTCCTCCACCCGGGCCGTCAGCCAGCGCAGGTAGACAGGGGTCTCGACGATAGGGCTCACGAAGGTCCAGCCGTCGACGTAGCCGGGCGGCAGGGAGGTCTCGCGGTCGAGCCCCGGCACCGCCTGCTTCCACCAGGGGTCCGGCTGCCGGTCGCGGAAGACCTCGGTGCCGGTGCGCATCTCGACGCCGGTGTCGGGGTCACCGGCCAGCGACATGAACTCGACGTACGACGCCCCGGCCCACGACGTGACCCGGTCCTGAGGCAGCGCGCGGTACGGGTACCAGAGCGCGCCGGCGACCGCCGAGGTCGTCTCCAGCGGCAGGTCGCGCGCCACGATGTCGACCCGGTGGCCGGCCTCGAGCAGCCGGACGGCGCAGGTCAGTCCGATGACCCCCGCTCCGACGACGACCACGCGTGACATGTCTGGAACGGTAGCGCCGAGGTCACTCGCGGCGCCGCCTTTCGCCAGGTCAGCGGGGCAGGTCAGCGGCCGACCCAGCGGTAGAGCCGCTCGGGTCGACCGGTGCTGCCGTACTTGAGCGCGACCTCCACCCGCCCAGCTCCGACCAGGTGCTCGAGGTAGCGGCGGGCACTGACCCGGGACAGGCCGACCCGATCACCGAACGAGGCCGCGGATTCGGCTCCCGACTGGTCCCGCAGCTGCGCGATGACCAGGTCCATCGTCGGCTCCGAGAGTCCCTTGGGCAGACCCCGGTCGACGTCGGGCCGGTGCACCGGCCGGAACACCCGGTCGACGTCGGCCTGGGCCAGCTCGCCCTCCGCATGCCGGCTCAGGTGGCGGCGGGCCTCGGCCACCTGCCGCAGCCGCTCGGCGAGGTCCTGGAAGCCGAACGGCTTGATCAGGTAGTGCACCGCCCCGAACTGCAGCGCCCGGGTCACCGTCGCCGCGTCGCGAGCCGCGGTGATCATGACGACGTCGACCGGTTGCTCGGTCGCGCGAAGCCGTTCGAGCACCTCGATGCCGGACAGGTCGGGCAGGTAGACATCGAGCAGCACCACGTCGGGCTGCTTGTCGCGGACCATCGTCACCGCCTCGCTGCCCGACCGCGCCTCGCCGACGACCTCGAAGCCCGGCAGGCTGTTCACGAAGTCGCGGTGGATCCGGCCGACCATGAAGTCGTCGTCGACCACGAGCACCCGGATCGGCTCAGCCATCGACGGCCGCCACGAAGAGCTCCGCGTGCAGGACGGCGCCGGACCCGTTGGTCACCCGCACCGAGCCGCCGTGCCGGGCACAGGCCATCCGGGTCAGGGCCAGGCCGAAGCCGTGGGCCTTCACGTCCTCGCCGTCCTTGGTGGTGAAGCCGACCTCGAAGACCTGACCCAGGTGCTCCTCGGCGATGCCACGGCCGCTGTCGCGCACCTCGACCTCCACCCGCTCACCGTCGTCGGCCACGTCGAGCGTGACCCGACCGCCGGTCCCGGCGGCTTCGAGCGCGTTGTCGAGCAGGTTGCCGATCACGGTGACCAGGTCGGCCGACAGCACCGGATCGTGCTGCCCGAGCGAGGCACCTTCGGCCAGGGTGAACTCCACGGCGAGCTCGTCGGCCCGCGACGCCTTCGCCACCACGAGGGCGGCCACGGCGGGGTCCTCGATGTGGCCGGCCACGAGGTGCAAGCGCTCGTCGAGGCTGCCGATCACGGCGTGCACGAACTCGTTGAGCTGCTCGACCTGACCGAGCTCGGCCATGCCCGAGATGGCGTGCAGCCGATTGCGGAACTCGTGCACCTGCGCGCGCAGCGTGTCCGTGCCGGCCTGCGCCTCGGCCAGCTCGTGCTGCAGGCCCAGCAGCTCTGTCCGGTCTCGCATCGAGGTGACCCACCCGGTCTGGCGGCCACGCACGTGCACCGGCTGCGCGTTGAGGACCAGCAGCCGGGAACCAACCGCCACCGCAAGGTCCTGCTCGGCCACCTCGCCGCGCAGGATCGCCGCCACCTCGGCCTGCGGCACCAACTCGTCGACCTTGCGCCCCAGAGCGTGGGCCTCGAGCGCGAGCAGATTGAGGGCCTCGTCGTTCACGAAGGCGACGACGCCGGCCAGGTCGACGCCCAGCACCCCTTCGCGTACGCCGTGCAGCATCGCCTCGCGCTGCTCGACCAGGGCCGCGATCTCGTGTGGCTCCAGACCGAGTGTCTGCCGTTTGACCCGGCGTGCCAGCAGCAGCGAGCCGGCGACCCCGATCGCTCCGGCGATCGCGAGATAGATGAACACGCTCGGCGCCGCGGTCCCCAGGACCTCGAGCCGCGACGGGTAGAACCGGCCGATCACGACGTACCCGAGGATCTCGCCGGCCTGCGGGCCCGGCACCGCCGAGAGCACCGGTGCCTGTGCCTCGATGCTCCGCGTGCCGTAGCGGTCCGTGGTCCCCTCCCAGCTGGCCCCGGAGCGGACCTCGGCCCGCAGCGGCACCGCGTCGATCGGCAGCGTGGCGCTCAGAACCTTCAGGTTCTGGTCGAGGAGCACGACGTACGACGCCCCCGCCGAGACCCGACTGCGTTCGAGCTGGATCCGCAGCGACGTCTCGTGCTTGAGGCTGGTGGCCTCGAGCCGGATCAGGCCGTCGGAGGCCACCGACTCGGCGGTGCCGAGCATCCGCCGGCTCTCGTCACTCCGGAACGCCTGGTCGGTCTGGACGGCCGAGACTCCCGCGATGACCCCCACCACGAGCACGACGATGCACATCTGCAGGAGCAGCAGCTGGCGTGACAGGGAGAGCCGGGACACGTGGCGAGTGTGCAACAGTCCAGACACTTGCGGCGAGCATCTGAGCGGGACCACAAAGACCGAAACGAACTGTCTGACCACAAGCGAGACACCGGATGTGACCGGCGCCACGATCAATCGCGTCGCCGCAGTGTGTGGCGGCCCGCGCAAGGCGGGTGCACAAGGAGATACAGGGATGCAGATCCTGAGGAAGCTGACCGGGGCCGCCGTGGCGATCACGGCCGTGGCCGGGCTGGCCGCCTGCAGCGGCGGCAACAACGCGGGCGTGCGGATCATGGTGCCGAACTCGCCCGGTGGCGGGTACGACACCACCGCTCGGGTCGCGGCGAAGATCATCGAGGACCAGAAGATCAACGACGACGTCGAGGTCTACAACCTCGAGGGTGCCGGCGGCACCACCGGCCTGGCCAAGCTGATCGGCTCGAAGGGCAAGAAGGGCGAGCTGATGCTCATGGGCCTCGGGGTCGTGGGCGCGGTCTACACCAACCAGTCCGACCAGACCCTGGCCGACACCACGCCGATCGCCCGCCTGATCAGCGAGCCGGACATCCTCGTCGTCCCGAACGACTCGCCGTACAAGACCCTCGACGACCTGATCGCGGCCTGGACCAAGGACCCGGCCGACTTCCCCGTCGGCGGCGGCTCCTCCCCCGGCGGCCCCGACCACCTGGCCGCGCACCTGAGCGCCGAGGCGATCGGCGTCGACCCGACCAAGGTCAACTACGTCGTGTACGACGGCGGCGGCCCGCTGCTGGCCGCGCTGCTGAGCGGAGAGGTCAAGCTCGGGGTCTCCGGACTCGGCGAGTACAAGGACCAGATCGAGGCCGGCCAGCTGCGCGTCCTCGGGGTGACCAGCAAGGACCGGGTCCCCGGCTTCGACGCCCCGACCCTGACCGAGCAAGGTGTGGACCTGGAGTTCATCAACTGGCGCGGACTGGTCGCTCCTCCGGGCATCAGCGACGACGAGCGGACCCGGCTGATCACCATGGCCGAGGACCTGCACGGCACCGACGCCTGGACGGCGGCCCTGACCGAGAACGGCTGGACCGACGCCTTCATCACCGGCGACGAGTTCGGCACCTTCATCAACGAGCAGAACACTGTGGTCGGCAACCTGCTGAGCGAGCTGGGACTGGCCTGATGTCCGAGCTGGCAACCGCGCCAGCCGAAGCCAGCAAGCGGGTCGGCTACTCCGAGTTCGGAGTGGTCGGCCTGCTGGCCGGGCTCGGCGTCCTGGTGCTCATCGAGACCCGCACGATCCGCGAGTCGCTCGCCTCGCACGGCACGCTCGGGCCGCGCGTCGCGCCGTACTTCGTCGGAGTGATGCTGCTCGTCGTGGCTGTGTTCCTGGCCCTCGACATCGCCCGCGGCGGTCGTGGCGAGCAGGAAGCCGGGGAGGACGTCGACCTCAGCCATGGCACCGACTGGATCACGCTGCTCGCCCTGGCGGCCCTCGTGGCGGCCACCGGCCAGCTCATCCCGCTGATCGGCTTCCCGATCGCCGGAGCCGTGCTGATCCTCGGCGTGGTCCGGCTGCTCGGCAGCCGCCGCATCGTCCTGGACCTGGTGGTGAGCGTGGCGCTCGCCGGCTCGGCGTACCTGCTCTTCACCGAGGTCCTCGGCATCTACCTGCCCCTGTTCGGAGGCGAGTGACGATGGATGCCCTCAACTCACTGCTCGACGGGTTCGCCACGGCAGCTCAGCCGGGCAACCTGATGTGGGCCTTCATCGGTGTCGTGCTGGGCACCTTCGTCGGTGTGCTCCCGGGCATCGGCCCGGCCATGACGCTGGCCCTGCTGCTCCCGCTGACCTACTCCCTCGAGCCGGCCAGTGCGCTGATCCTGTTCGCGGGCATCTACTACGGCGGCATGTACGGCGGGTCGACGACCTCGATCCTGCTCAATGCCCCCGGGGAGAGCTCCTCGGTGATGACCGCCGTCGAGGGCAACAAGATGGCCAAGGCCGGACGTGGCGCCCAGGCACTCGCCACCGCCGCCATCGGGTCGTTCGTGGCCGGCACCATCGCGACCGCCCTGCTGATCTTCACGGCTCCCCTGATGGCGCACTTCGCAGTCAGCCTCAAGGCGCAGGACTACTTCGCGATCACGCTGCTCGCCTTCCTCGCGGTCAGCACGGTGCTCGGCGGCTCAGCGATCCGCGGTCTGGCCTCGCTGGCCCTCGGCCTGACCTTCGGCCTGGTCGGCATCGACGCGCTCACCGGCCAGCAGCGGCTGACCTTCGGCGTGGACAGCCTCTCGACCGGGATCGACACCGTGGTGGTCGCGGTCGGCCTGTTCGCGGTGGGTGAGGCGCTGTGGATCGCCGCCCATCTGCGCACGGTGCCACCCGACATCGTCCCCACCGGCCAGCCGTGGATGAGCCGCAACGACTGGTCACGGTCCTGGCGGCCCTGGCTGCGGGGCACCGCGCTCGGCTTCCCGTTCGGCGCCCTGCCGGCCGGCGGCGCCGAGATCCCCACCTTCCTGTCCTACTCACTGGAGAAGAAGCTGGCCCGCCACCCCGAGGAGTTCGGTCACGGTGCCATCGAGGGGGTCGCGGGCCCCGAGGCCGCCAACAACGCCTCGGCCGCCGGCACCCTGGTGACCCTGCTGGCCCTGGGGATCCCCACCACGGCCACCGCGGCGATCATGCTCAGTGCGTTCCAGCGCTACGACATGCAGCCGGGACCGCTGCTCTTCGAGAACACCCCCGACGTGGTCTGGGCCCTGCTCGCCAGCCTGCTCATCGGCAACCTGATGCTGCTGGTGCTCAACCTGCCCCTGGCTCCGCTGTGGGCCAAGCTGCTCCAGCTGCCGCGGCCCTACCTGTACGCCGGGATCCTGTTCTTCTCGATCCTCGGCAGCTACAGCGTGAACCAGAACCCGACCGACGTCATCGTGCTCGTGGTCCTGGGGCTGCTCGGCTTCCTGATGCGCCGCTACGGCCTGCCGGTGGTGCCGGCTGTCATCGGCGTGATCCTCGGGCCGACGTCGGAGGGCAAGCTGCGGCAGGCGCTCCAGGTCAGCAACGGCGACTGGTCGACGCTGTGGGGCACGGCCTTCTCGATCGGCGCCTACGTCCTGATCGCCGCGATCCTGGCCCACGCGGCATACCGCGGCCTGCGCAAGCCGGTGGCTGCCTGACGCGCCGGCGCCGCATCAGCCGTCGTCGCCGGCCGCCTCGACAGACGGGGCGGCCGGCGGCTGCGTGGCGCTGTCCGCGAGCCTGGCCGCAGCCTCGAAGAACCGCATCAGCTCGACCGGGAACGGCAGCACCAGCGTGGAGTTCTTCTCCGCGGCCACCTCGACCATCGTCTGCATCAGCCGCAGCTGCAGGGCAGCCGGGGTGTCCGCCATCACCCTGGCCGCCTCGGCGAGCTTCGCCGACGCGGCCAGCTCGCCCTCGGCCGTGATGATCCGGGCCCGGCGCTCACGCTCGGCCTCGGCCTGGCGCGACATCGACCGCTTGAGCCCGTCGGGCAGGGCCACGTCCTTGATCTCGACCCGGTCGATGTCGACGCCCCACCCGCTCGCGGGGCTGTCGAGCATCAACGCGAGCCCGCGGTTGAGCTCCTCACGGTTCGAGAGCAGGTCGTCGAGCTCGCTCTTGCCGAGGATCGACCGCAGCGAGGTCTGCGCCACCTGCGCAACGGCGAACTCGTAGTCCTGCACGTCCACGGCCGCCTGGATCGGATCCACCACCCGGAAGTAGACGACGGCGTCCACGCGCACCGTGACGTTGTCGCGGGTGATGCCCTCCTGGGCCGGCACCGGCATCGTGACCACCTGCACGTTGACCTTGCGCATCCGGTCGATGATCGGCACCAGGTAGGTCATGCCGGGCGCTCGTGGCCGGCTCTGCACCTGCCCCAGTCGGAAGACCACACCGCGCTCGACCTGCTTGACGACGCGCACACTCATGGTGCTCAGCAGGAGGAGCAGGAGCACCAAGGCACCGAAGACTGCCAGCAGCAGTTCCACACCTCGAGCGTACGCCGTCGTGGCACGGCGGGGCGGGGCCTAGAGTCCGTTGGCCTTCCGGATCACGTCGACGATCCCGCCCATGATCTCGGTCAGCCCGAAGTCCTTGGGGGTGTAGACCGCGGCGACGCCGAGCGCCAGCAGGGCCTTGCCGTCGGACTCGGGGATGATGCCGCCGACGATCACGGGTACGTCGTCCAGTCCGGCCTCGCGCAGTCCGTCGAGGACCGCAGGAACCAGCTCCATGTGCGACCCGGACAGGATCGACAGCCCGACGCAGTGCACGTCCTCGGCCACGGCCGCGGCGACGATCTGCTCCGGCGTCAGGCGAATGCCCTGGTAGATCACCTCGAAGCCGGCGTCACGCGCCCGCACGGCCACCTGCTCGGCACCGTTGGAGTGGCCGTCGAGGCCGGGCTTGCCGACGAGCAGGCGCAGGCGTCCCCCCAGCGCTTCGCCGGTGGCCCTGACCTTCTCGCGTACGGCGCTCAGCTCGGCGCCCGCCTCGGCGACGCCGACCGCTCCGGAGACGCCGGTGGGCGCACGGAACTCGCCGAACACCTCGCGCAGCGTGCCCGCCCACTCCCCCGTCGTCGCGCCGGCCCGGGCAGCCGCCAGGGTGGCGTACATCAGGTTGGTGTCGGTCTTGGCCTCGGCGGCCAGGCGGGCCAGCGCCGCGGCCACCCCGGCCTCGTCGCGCTTCGCCTTCCAGGCCTCGACGCTGGCCTTGGCGGCCTCCTCGGCCTTCGGGTCAGCCGTCATGATCGCGTCGTCGAGGTTGGCGGTGAGCGGCGACGGCTCGGTGGTCTCGTAGCGGTTGACACCGACGATGATCTCCTCGCCGGCCTCGATCCGGCCGCGGCGGGCCGCGTGGGCCGAGACCAGGTTCTGCTTCATGTAGCCGGACTCGACGGCCGCGATCGCGCCACCCATCGCCTGGACCCGGTCGATCTCGAGCCGGGCGCTCTCGACCAGCTCCTTGACCTTGGCCTCGATGACGGTCGAGCCGTCGAAGATGTCGCCGTACTCCAGCAGGTCGGACTCGAAGGCCAGCACCTGCTGCAGGCGCAGCGACCACTGCTGGTCCCAGGGCCTTGGCAGTCCGAGGGCCTCGTTCCACGCGGGCAGCTGGACGGCGCGGGCCCGGGCGTTCTTGGACAGGGTGACGCCGAGCATCTCCAGGACGATCCGCTGGACGTTGTTCTCGGGCTGGGCCTCCGTCAGGCCGAGCGAGTTGACCTGTACGCCGTACCGGAACCGCCGCATCTTCGGGTCCTGGACGCCGTAGCGCTCGCGGGTGATCTCGTCCCAGAGCTCGACGAAGGCCCGCATCTTGCAGGTCTCCTCGATGAACCGCACGCCGGCGTTGACGAAGAACGAGATCCGGCCGACGACCGTCTCGAAGTCCTTCTCGTCGACCTGGCCCGAGCTCCGCACGGTGTCGAGCACGGCGATCGCCGTACACAGGGCGTAGGCGAGCTCCTGGGTGGGCGTCGCGCCGGCCTCCTGCAGGTGGTAGCTGCAGATGTTGATGGGGTTCCACTTGGGGATCTGGTGGACCGTGTAGGCGATCATGTCGCTGATCAGCCGCAGCGAGTGCTCCGGCGGGAACACGTAGGTCCCGCGCGAGAGGTACTCCTTGATGATGTCGTTCTGGGTGGTGCCCGCGAGCTGGGCGGCCACCTCGACCGGGTCGACGCCGGGGTTCTGCTCCTCGGCGGCCACCTGGTACATCGCGAGCAGCCACATGGCCGTCGCGTTGATCGTCATCGAGGTGTTCATCTCGGTCAGCGGGATGTCCTCGAACAGGCGCCGCATCTCGCCCAGGTGCGGCACGGGTACGCCGACCTTGCCGACCTCGCCGCGGCTCAGCGGGCTGTCCGGGTCGTAGCCGGTCTGCGTGGGCAGGTCGAACGCCACCGACAGGCCGGTCTGGCCCTTGGCGAGGTTGGTCCGGTACAGCGCGTTGGACGCGGCAGCCGTCGAGTGGCCGGCGTACGTGCGCATCACCCAGGGCTGGTCCTTGACGGGACGGTCAGGGGTGGGCTTGTCGCTCATGGAGCGAGGGTATGCCGTTATTTACCTTGCGGTAACCGGTCTCGGATGTGGTCAATCCGACACTGGGCGGTGCGCTAGGCGGTGCGCTGGGCGGGGCGCTCGACCTCGACCAGCCGGAACAGGTGCGTGAGGTGCATCAGGCGGCGTACGCCGGGCCGGCAGCCGCGCAGCACGAGATGGTGGCCGGCGCGCTCGGCGAAGCGCGTCGCCACGGCGAGCACCTTGAGGGCGGTGACGTCGACATGGGTGACCTGGGTCAGGTCGACGACGACGTCGCGGTCGTGTTCCTCGAGGTGGTCGTAGAGGGCGCTGCGGACCTCAGGCGTGCTGCGCACGTCGAACTCGCCGGCGAGCACCAGGATCGGTCCGTCGGTGTAGATGTCCATCTGCAGCCCCGTTCGGTCGCGGCGTCCCGAAACGCCGGGTCGAGCACGTCACTACTAGTGACGCCATCAGAACCCGATCGGTTGCCATCCCGCCACAAGTTTTTCGGCGTGTCTTCACTTCTGTCACATTTCGAACACCAGCACCCGAGGACGTCCGCATTCCGGCTTGTGAGTTGGGGAGTGCGCCCGGGGGCCACGTCGGGTTACCGTGCCGTCGCCCTCATTTCCTATCGGGAGGAATGAGCCACCGTGCGCTCCCACCATCTGGCCGCCATCGTGCTGCTGCTCGCCCTCGCCGCCTGCACTGCTGAGCCGGCGACGCCCCCGCCCTTCACACCAGGCACGTCGGCTCCGTCGCCCTCGCCCTCCGCCTCGGCCACTGTTCACCCCGAGACCGCCGAGGAGTTCATCCGGCGCTGGCGTGAGCTCGTCGACGAAACCCAAATCACCGGCAACACCCACGCGTATCGAGGCATCAGCCGGGGATGCTCGCCCTGCGACGACTTCGCCGACCGTGTCGACAGCATCTATCGCAATGGTGGCTACATACGCACGGACGGAAGTCGCATTCTGCGCATCACACGCGGCGCCCCGGGCGTCTTCGACGTGCGGGTCACGTCTGGCCCGACGGAATACTCAGAGACAAAGGGCGGCAAGGTCACCACGATTCCTGGTGGAGAGATCACCCTTCAAGTCTCGATAGAGCGGAGCGACCGAGGCTGGAATCTGACAGACACCACGCAGCTCGCGAGCACCGACTCATGAGGTCAGCCGTCGCGACGCTTGGTTCGATCCTCTGCTCGCTCATCGCCAGCCCTTCATTTGCTGATCCCCCGCAAACAGGTTGCGGCGAGGCGGTGCTATTCGACCAAGCCAGCTACACCTGCTCGTACTCCCCCGACGAGACTGCTGGATTCTTCAGCTCCGGCGACGGCCACCACTACGAGATCGTCCCGAGCTGCGAGCTCGGCGGCCTCGCCACCTGCACCGGCGGCCAG
>Ga0070698_100002330_pt1 | contig 21000 bp, 20 predicted proteins | sample KBSK1502metaG_FD_65477 | JGI IMG/M metagenome (GOLD analysis project Ga0070698, IMG submission 65477) | Corn, switchgrass and miscanthus rhizosphere microbial communities from Kellogg Biological Station, Michigan, USA - KBS K1-50-2 metaG | ecosystem: Host-associated > Plants > Roots >...
CTGACCGCCTGTTTCATCGGGACGACGTCGGATCCCGTTACGCTCTTGGCAGCGCCCCGCCATAAGAGGTCAAGCGGAGCCTTGCGCTCTACCCAATCGAAGAACGCAGTCGCCATCGTATCGTACGCGATGGCGACTGCGCTTCATGGTCGGGCTTAATCAGTCCCTCCGTGCAAACGCCTCGGTTGAATCGGACGCTGGACATAATGGGATCCGACGTCGTCCCGATGAAACAGGCGGTCAGCTGGGAACCACTGGACTATGTCGGACAGGCAAGTCGCCGCTACCGAAGATCCGCCGCCTCTATATCTTTCGCTGGCATTCTCCGGTGGCAGCGAGAATTTAGGGAATGCAGGGCTTTTCAATTTGGACAAATCTGCGATTGTCCGATCAGGCGGAAGCATACCTGATTCGGGAAACTAAAGGCCACCGATTGACCATCGTGCCGCCAGGCGAGGATGTTCTGCAGGTCGGGACCATCGATCACCGTTTGCGGGAGTCTGACATTGCGTTTGGACAACCAAACCCCGAAGATCTCCAAAACAGCTCGCGACTTCGCTGGGCCCATATATCGAGCGCTGGGTACACTCGTTACGATACACCGGAATTACGGGCCGCCTTTAGCAAACGCCAGGTAATTCTGACCAACAGTTCGGCCGTATTTTCTGAGCCATGCGCTCAACATGCGCTCGGCTGGCTGCTCGCGGAAGCTCGGCAATTTTATCCGGCATTTCGCAACCAACTAACCGATCGAGCCTGGCCGCAAAACGACATACGAAGCATGTGTCACCTATTAGGTGATCAGACCGTTCTGATCGTCGGATTCGGTTCGATTGGCCATCGATTGGCTGAGTTGCTGCGGCCGTTCGCTGCCGCCGTCTTTGGCTATCGGCGGAATCCAGCTCCAGATCAATTCGCCGAGGTGATCGGACCAGATCGGCTGCAAGCAGTATTGGCGGCAGCGGATCATGTCGTTAATGTCCTTCCGGCTAGCCCGCAGTCGGTCGATTTTTTTGACACTGCGCGTTTCCAATCGATGAAAACCGGAAGCTGTTACTACGCCATCGGGAGGGGAACAACCGCCGATCAACACGCGTTGATCAGCGCGCTGTCCGCTGGTCACCTGGCTGCAGCGTATCTTGACGTGACCGACCCGGAACCTCTTCCGCCCGAGCATGAGCTATGGAATTTCCCCAACTGTTACATTACTCCACATACGAGCGGTGGACACGAGAACGAACCGTTGCGGTTGGTAAAACATTTCGTGGAAAACCTGCGGCGTTTCGAGACTGGAACTGCGTTGGTTGATAGAGTCCTCTAGTATTTCTTTCCTATCAGCTCTCGATGGCGAAAGCATCCCACCAAATGATCGTTCACCATTCCCACTGCCTGCATGAATGCGTAGCAGGTGGTGGGACCGAGAAATTGAAATCCACGCTTTTTCAGTTCGGCCGCGAGCCGTCGTGATTCATCGGTAGCGGCCGGAACCTGTGATAGTGATTTCCAGCGATTGACCAACGGGCGGTTCCCAACAATCGGCCACAGGAAATCAGCTAGTGATCCAACTTCGGCAATAACGCGGCGCGTCGCTTGGGCATTCGCTATCGCCGCTTCGATTTTTTTTCGATTGCGGATGATGCCGGGATCGGCCAAGAGCTTGTCGATTTTCGCCGCGTTATACTTGGCTACGGCGCCGATGTCAAAATTGGAGAACGCTCGCCGGAAATTCTCACGTTTCCGTAGAATCGTCAGCCAACTCAAACCGCTTTGCATGCTCTCTAGAACCAGCATTTCGAAAAGGTGCTGATCGTCCCGAGAAGGACGTCCCCACTCGGCGTCATGATAGCGGATGTATTGGACATCAGTAGTAGCCCATCCGCAACGCGGCCGCGAATCAGGGACCTTGGCAGGAGTGCTCACAATTCCGGAGATCGAAGCGGGCGGCATTGAATCCGTCGAGCGAATTCGCCTTGCGCTTCTCCAGTAGATGCATTTTTACTACCGCCGCAAGCTTCCTTCGCCATGCACTCGCTTCAATCGCCTTTTTGGACCCTAGCCAAATTCTCACTGCTGGCCACGACGATTGCGATCGCCAGTCCCGGGATGCTGCGCGCACAAGATGCCAAATCTAAGCTGAAATCGCCGATCACCGATCCGACGGCGGCAAAATCGTCCGCCACTCCCTCAGCAACCAAGGGAAGGGCGCAAGCCACTCCCGACAAAACGATGCTCGAAGCGGCTCAACAAGCGCTGGGAGACGCGGCGAACAAGGTTTTAAATCGAATAGAAACCGAGGAATCTGACGTTCATACGCGATTGGGGTATTTTGAGAAAGATGACCGGCTCGACCCAAGTACTTATAAATCGGTCGATGAAGTTGCGCAGTGGCGAACTCTGCTGGCCGAACTGAAACAGCGATCCGAATCAGTGGCCGATCTTTACAACAATCTCGGAAAGTACCTCGACATCGCCCTACGCAATGCCAAGGTGAACGAACAAATTGCCGCACGCTTCAAAGAGGAAATCATCAATGGCTTTCCCTGGGATACGATCCATAAAAAAAATGCGCTAATGTCGGAATACATCACCGATCATGGGAAACTCCTTGATTTTTATGAGAAAAATTGGGGGAGTTGGAAAGCGGCCAGTGGAACCGTGGTTTTCCAAGATGCACATTTGGCAGTGACCTTCCAGAAGTTACGCGATCAGATCATCGCCACTGGCAAGGAACTGGATCAACAATACAAGGCCATGTCCGAAGAATAAAACCTGCATCTGATTGCGAAACGCAAAGTGTGAAATCCGAAATTCGCAATCCGCGATTAAATATCCCCTCAGTTATATTTCATGAAGTATCTCGTCTCCGCTCTTTGCTTTTCCGCTCTGCTACTCACCACCCTGATTACTTTCGGTCAAACACCGACGCCGAGTTCGCCGACGCCGAGTTCGCCGTCGCCGGGATCCAAGGCGCGCGGATCCGCTTCAACCACGCCAAGCGGCTCGGCCAGTCCAGGCGGTTCTTTCTCGCAGAAGGACTTTGAGGAAGCGGTACAAGGTCTCAAGGAGCGGATAGGTGCAGCAGCAGAGACAGTGATGGTTCGGATCACGAACCAGGAGAAAGATGTGCGTAACCGATTTGCTTATTTCGAGAAACCGGAGCGCTTGGATCCGAACAGCTTTGCGACGAAAGAGGAAATCGATCCCTGGCGAAAACTTCTGGCCGAATTCAAACAAAGCAAAGATTTAGCAGTTAAGCTCTACCTTAATGCCGACGCCGATCTGGACAACGCCTTAACTAACCAACGCCTCACCAGAAAGATTGTCGACCCGATACGAAAGCAACTGATCTCTACCTTTCCTTGGGAAAGCATAAACAGAAGAAACCAGTTGCTACAGAATTACATCGACGAACATCGGTCACTATTGGATTTCTTCGCGGCCAACTGGGGCACTTGGAGCAAGGGCCCCGAAGCCGGAAAACCGGTTTTTTCGGATCCGAAAATTGCAGCGACCTACCAAGGAATTCGGGACAAAGTCGCCGCGCTCGGTAAACAGATTACGGATTTGAACGCGAAAATATTGCAGTAACTGGCAACGCCGAATTAGAAGAGCTCACGCAAAAGACGCAAAGGTTTAAGAAACTCACGCAAAGACGCAAAGGCGCAAAGAACGGAAGTGAGAAGGGAACGCACCGGCGAGATTTGAGCCTGAGCTGCCAGGCCTAGGAACTGTTCCCACACGAGTCTGGGCGCGGCGGAACGTCAACACGCCGATACACTGACAAAGTCTCTTACTAAGTGCCGACCACCTCTCACTCTCCCTCCATCCTTTGCGCATTTGCGTGAGTTTCTTAAACCTTTGGGTCTTTGCGTGAGCTGGTCCCTAACGGTCCTACGGCCGGCGAAGCGGCCCTGGCGCATCCTCTAGCGGGAAGAGAAAACAGGTGGTCGTGCCGTGCGCGTAGAGTTTTCCCTCCTCATCGACCAACCTGCCTTCTGCCGTCGCTGTGCGGGTTCCACTGTGAACTGCGTGACCGACCGCTCGCAACAACCCGGTTTCCGCCGTGATCGGTTTAACAAAATTGACCTTTGTTTCAATAGTCGTGTAGCCGATACCGGAACTCAGCGTCGTATAAATGGCCACCCCCATGCAAGTATCCAACAGTGTCATCGCATAGCCGCCGTGCACGATACCCATCGTATTATAAAATCTCTCATTCGGCGTGGTTACGATGGTTGCTCGGCCGAATTCCATATCCCACAAATCGAACGGAATAACCTGGCGAATCGGCGGCAGTGGGAGTTGGCCATCTTTCACCTGCCGCAAAACTTCCAAGCCGCTGTATTGCTGCATGACCGCAAAGGGAATAACGCCAGTCTTAGATTTGGCAGACGAATCCCGCTCGACATTTCTCACCATGGCGATAAAGGGAGCAGCCTGTCGGGTTCAAGCAATAGGAATCTGTTTAAAAAGATCGCTGAACTAGCAGACTCAACAGGAGTCCGCAAAGAAAGATTCTTAAACAAAGAGATCGCAAGGATCTCAAAGAGGGTTCCTGTTTTATCCAGCCTCGCATTATTCAAAAGGGTCTGAAGCGATGGCGGTTTGGCCCTATATCCGGATCGAGCCCTGCTCTCTTTGAGAGCTCTGTACTACACTGGGTATAAATCTTGTTTTTCCGCGAGGATGCGCGCCTGGTCCGGGGCGCTGCGCTGAAGCCCATTCAGCGCGTCACGGCCTCGACTCAAAGACAGTTTAACAGGAGCGAACGGAGGGAACAGAGCTGAATGCACGGCTGCGCCTTTTTTCGTCTTAATTTGCATCTCTGTTATCTCTGCGATCTCCTGTTCAAAAGTCTGTCTCTGCGGCCTCTTGTGGAACTGCAATTTCTGCTCGTCAAAAGCCGTCGACCCAGCGATGCTTTTGACATGCAGGCAACAGCTGTTCCCCCAAATGCCACTGGAGAGCGTCCCGGGTTTTTCCTCAATGGTCCGCTCGTCGCCGTCGTCGGAATTATCTTGGTGCTCGGAGCTCTAGCGCTGATTTTGTCCCAAGCACTTGGACGATTGGCCAACGCGGAGGCGACTACTGGATCTCCACCGATTGGGCTGTTGCCCGGATTCGCTCTACTTCTCCTAGCGCTGGTGACCCTGCGCGGATTTCGTTTGATGCGCCGAGACCAGGCGTTGGTTCTTTATTCCGGCAAGAAATATCTCGGTACGATTCGGGGCGGAGGCCTCTTCTGGACTAATCCTTTCGTCAGCCGGCGCAAACTTTCTCTGCAAAGCCATCAATCGACTGTCCAACATGCATTCGACGGAAGCCGATCCCTCACGGCAAACGTCACCTGGCAAGTGACAGACACGGCGAAAGCTTTGCAGCTTGTCGATCACTACGACCAAGCGGTTTGTCAAAGGATTGATGAAGCTCTCGCGGAAACCAGTGGAAGCGATAATCCCGATCGCTTTAAGAGCTCCCTTGAGCAGCGTCTGAGTGAGATCGGTGCATCGGTTCGCCAGGCTGAATTGCGCGGCGGCCGCGTCGCGCTCTAGGCCTGAAGAATAGCCGATAACCGATAGCCGATAGCCAACGTGCTGAAGTGCCGGGCCATTCCGCCCGGGTCCCCGGTTCACCTTCCGGCGACTATCGGCTATTATCCAGGCCGTACCATCTGCGAAGTTCCTTCTTGGACTGTGGTGAATAGGAAACGCTCTGATTGAGAACCGAAACCTGATTGTTCAGATCGGTGATCGTTATCCGAAAAACGCGCGAGCTCGTGGCGTTGTCGTAAAGCCAGGGAATGGCGGCGGCGTTCGGCTCAATCGCACCGCTATAGCTGATCCACTGTCCACCGGTCACCTGGGGAGCCTGGTCAGAAATGTAAGAAATCGGGCCGGCATTGGTGATGTCTTCGACTCGAACGCTCCGAAGCTGGATTGGTTGTTTAACGCGCAGCCAAAAGCTCCACCGTAAATAATGTTGGCCGTCCAGAATAATGGCACCAAGTTCCGCGTTGGTAACCGCATACCGATCGTTTTCAGCCGGAGCGAATTTTCCTCCAGATCGCTGCGATTGAGTCGCGCCGCCGACCGTCGAAGTTTGCACATTTCTTGATCCGGATGCGCAGCTGGCCAGGATGATCAGTCCAGCGCCAGTAACTATTCGTGCCAGGTGACTAATGGGCATTTGCTTGCTTGGCAAAGTGCTGTCTAGGAGGTTTTTCCGGTGCCAAAGATCTCTTGGAAGAACAATTGCATTTGGTTCCAGGCGCGTTGAGCGACAGCGGCGTTATAGCCGATTCCTTCCAGATGGAATTTATCCGCTTCCGGATTCATGAAGGCGTGCACCGCTCCCGAATAACTCAAGAATTGAAAATCGATTTTTCCTTGATCAAGCGACTTGATGAACGCGAGCCGCTGATCCAAGTCGACGTGGGGGTCAAGCTCACCCTGTAAGATTAAGAATTTCGCGTGCGTCTTTGCGGCAGCATCGGCCGGAAGCGGCACCAACGCTCCGTGAAAACTGACGATCCCTTTAAGTGGCGCCCCACTGTAAGCTAAGACCTGGCAGGCCGCGCCACCGAAACAGAAACCGATGGCAGCGAGCTTAGACTCGTCAACTAACCCTGAACCGGTAAGCTGATCCAAAGACGCCTTCGCTCGTTCCACCATGACAGGCTTCCCATAAAAAGGACTGGAGAGCTCCTTTGCTTTGTTCGGATCAGTCGTCGATTGGCCATCTCCGTACATGTCCGCCGCAAAAGCAACGTATCCTAGCTTGGCCAAAGCCTCGGCTCGACCCTTCACAAAATCGTTCAAACCCCACCATTCCGGCACCACCAGAACACCGGGCAACTTCTTCCCTTCGGTTTGCGCATCGTCATACGCCAAATATCCGATTAGATGAACACCTCCTTGATCGTAAGGGACCGTCTTCGTCACGATCTTAGCTTGAGCGCAGACCAAACAAGCAAACAGCGAGAGCCCGAGAACGGCAGATTTCATAGGAGCCGCCTAATCAGGGTTCGCCTCGTCGTCAAGGCGGTTTTTTTACGGTAGGGACCGGCTCCCGCCGGTCCGCGTCTTTTCGGTGGCGATGCGCCTCCTTCGCGTCCACCGACCGGCAGGCCGCCTTCGCAAGCTACGGCGCGCCCGAGCATTGAGGTGACAAAACGCCGTTCGAGCTGGCCGCGACGAAGCGTTTCGCGTAGTCGGGAGCCGGTCCCTACCGCAACATCGGGCTACGAAGCGACTAAACTGGAAGCCAGATTGATGGCCAGCGCTAGGATGACGGTGTTGAACAAGAACGAAAGAAGAGCATGAACGAGCGAGAGCCGTCTAATGAGTTTAGACGTAATAGCGACGTCTGAGACTTGGAAGGTCATTCCGATGACGAAAGCGAAATAAGCAAAATCAACGAAGTCAGGTTCGTCGTCCTCTTCACCGGGAAAATTCAAACCGGCGCCATGCCTGCCGCGCGCATCAGGATCCTCGGTCCGGTAGTAGGCATGGGCGTAGTGCATTGTGAAAACGGTGTGAATCAAAAACCAGGAGTGGACGACAGTGAAAGCTGCCAAACCGACGTGTTCGCCCAGCCGGGCGCCAGCGGTCCCCTTTGCCGTCCCGAGCAAGTACGCGACTGCAAATAGGCTCGCGCAGGCACCGAGGAGCACAAGGCTGAATATTAGCGTCCGGCCCGTGTCCTGGAGCTTTGCGGTCAAGACCGCGCATTTTGCGTCCGCGAAAATGATTCGAATCCACGCGAGCAAAATCGCTGTGGTGGCAAAGGCATTCCAAGAAAGGATGATCTGCAGAGGAACCCGATGCAGGCCCATGGTTGCCACGAAAATGATCATGCCAACGGCGAGGGAGACAGCCACTCGGCGGTGTGCATCAAAGTTCAGGATAAATTTTTCCATCGTAGGTTGGCTGGTATCAAAAAATCGGCTTACGGCAGATTCTTTGCTGAGCGAAGAGGCAGCAAGCTCAAATGTGTGGTCGAGACCAGGGTGGAGTTTGACGAAATCTTGCACTAAGTTTCCAAGAACCAAGGGCTGTTTCGGGGCTGAAATTTCCGCTGCACGAAGTAAGACAAAAATCATTCTCCGTGCAGCGGAGTGCGAGTTGGCCGCGGCGAATCGGGAGGGCCGGAGATTTCTCTATCAGATCAGCGAGCTACGCTTCAGCTCAATCGTCAGATCCGGCACGCTGCCGGTGCTTTCTCGTTCAACGACACGCGTTTGTAACAGAGTTGTTACCTTTAAAGGTTTGCCAGCGACTTGAGGTTTCCTCTTTGCTCTTGGCGTCCCTCAAACCTATGGAACTATTTGGTGAACAACTCGCTCTAGGCACGGGGATCTTCCTGATCCTGGCGCTGTTGATGGCTCTCAGTTTCGAGTTTGTCAACGGCTTCCACGACACGGCAAACGCCGTTGCCACGGTGATCTACACGCACTCTCTTCGCCCGGTCGTAGCGGTGGTATGGTCTGGTTTTTGCAACTTGATGGGCGTACTCACATCCAGTGGCGCAGTCGCGTTCGGCATCGTCGCGTTATTGCCGGTCGAACTTGTTCTAAACGTCGGATCAGGGGCGGGTTTCGCAATGGTCTTTGCGCTCCTTATTTCCGCAATTATCTGGAATGTCGGCACCTGGTACCTGGGACTGCCGGCATCCAGCTCGCATACACTGGTCGGCTCAATCATGGGCGTCGGACTTGCTAACTCTATGATCACTCCGGGCCACGTGTTTGGCGAGGGTGTCAATTGGGCCAAGGCGCAAGAGGTCTTCACTAGCTTGCTGGTCTCGCCCATCGTGGGATTTGTCTGTTCTGCTCTGCTCTTATTGCTAGCTAAATTTCTGATCCGTCGTCCCGAACTCTACGCACCAGCCGAGGCAGGCAAATCGCCACCATGGTGGATACGGCTTCTCCTGATCTTTACCTGTACCGGCGTCAGTTTTTCGCACGGCTCCAATGACGGTCAGAAAGGGATGGGCTTAATTATGCTGATCCTGATCGGGATTTTACCAGCGGTTTACGCTTTGGATCTGGGTACCAGCAGCCAAGCGTTGAAGAATCTCGAAACAGCGGTCCAGCCGGTCACCGAGATCCTGGATAAGTATGCCAAGGATCGCCCAGCAACGGCGGACGAAGCAAGGGACGAGCTCTCTGCGTTTCTGAAAACGACCGGCCATCTGTCCGATAAAACCTTTGGCGCGATCGCGGTCGAAATTCAGAATCTGCAATCCAAGTTGCAGGGCAAGAGCAAATTCAGCGACATCCCAAAAGAACAGCGGTCGGATTTGCGTACGGCAATCTATCTCGTTCACTCATCGATAACCAAACTCAGAAAACAGCACCTGATTAACGACAAAACAGACGACGCGACGCTCGGGCTATTTGCTTCGGGATTGAAGTCAACGACCGATTTCATCCCTCCCTGGGTCAAAGTCGCGGTAGCAGTAGCGCTTGGCTGCGGAACGATGATCGGTTGGAAACGGATTGTTGTCACGGTAGGCGAAAAGATCGGAAAATCTCATTTGACCTATGCCCAGGGCGCGTCGGCTGAATTAGTCGCTATGGCCACCATTCAAGTCGCCGATATCTACGGTTTGCCGGTTAGTACCACCCACGTGCTTTCTTCCGGCATCGCCGGGACGATGGCGGCTAACCGGTCCGGCCTACAAATGGCGACCCTCCGAAATATCCTTTTGGCTTGGGTGCTAACGATCCCGGTTTGTGTGCTGCTCGGTGCAGCGACATTCTCGGCTGCACTGTTCGTTGTGTTCAACGTGTTGGGCCGGAGGTGAAGAAGTCGGAGGGTGCGCCGCTTGCGGCGCCCGAGGAACGATCCAAAGCACACCGAGCTATCCATTTCGAGGATCTTCCGAACAAACCGGGATCTCATTTCATCTTGGGTCGCTTCCGGCGCCGCAAGCGACGCACCCTCCGACCGCTGGGATTTGCGTGATCGCTGCGATCGAGCGATTGATCGTAGCGTTGGAACCAATCGACACCCAAAATCCATCTACCCGCTAATCTTCCCGGTAAAATGTTCCAAAAGGACCTCGCTTTCGATCCGCAAAACGGCTCGCAATTCTTCGCTGATCCCTTTGCCCCGGGATTCCTCGAACCAGTCAGTGACTCCGCCTGCGTCCCAGGTCGGGTGGCTTGCGATCCTTTGGCTGTTGGCGGCTGCCCGCCGATAGATTTCCGGGGAAGCCGGATGCACCCCTGCTCGAAAAAACCAATAACGAGCGTTATCGAAATCGTCTTCGATCCGATGGATCATCCCATGAACGTAAGCGCCATTGGCAGACGAGGACTCCTGGGCGATTCGATGAGCGGTCTCGATATCGCCTGCCGCAAACAGAAGCAAGCTGCGAGCGTATGGTACGGTGGAAGCAGGAAACCCACCGAGTCGAGCGAGATCGGCAGAACGAAGAAATTCGATCAGCTTGCCGTCACGGGGCGGTTCCGCAATGGAGGTCCGCGGAAGTCTGAGCACCAGGCCCTCTGCACTGAGAAAATCTAGATTGGCCATCAAACAACCTTAACCATACTTGGCCAAGAGCAAACAGGACCGAGCGGCAGTGAGACGGCGTCCAAACAAGTGCACAAGAGGGTGCAAAGGCAGACTCTTGAACAGGAGATCGCAGAGATAACAGAGATACAAAATTAAGACGCAAAAAAGCGCGGCCGTGCGTTCAACTATTTTCCCTCCGTTATCTCTGTGACCTTCTGTTCAAAAATCTGTCTTTGTGGCCTCCGGTCGGAGTCGAGGCCACAGGTTAAACTCAGGTATCCTGGCTCAAAACTCCTTCGTCTCGAGTTGCTTTTTCGCCCCTAAATTGGGAAGGGTCCCGTGCTGATCGCCACGGCTTTTCGCGCATCACGATCAAGCAAATTTGGCCGGCTAGCAGAAAGCCGGCTGCCAGGAAAAAAACGAGAATAAACGCGCTTTTCAGGGCAGGGTCGGCACCAGCACCAACGGAAAGCCGATGACCAATCGATTGAATAGCGATGCCGTGACTCAAAAGAACGGACCCAAGCACGGCAACACCGATCGCTCCACCTAAGGAGCGCAGGAATGTGAGCGTTGCCGTTGCGATTCCGAGGTTGGCCGGCTCAACCGCGTTTTGTACCGACACCGTCGCAATCGGAAACAACGTTCCGACGCCCGCGCCAGCGACAGCGAGCATTACTGCAACGATCGCAAACGGCAGCCGTCCGGTTTCGATGCCTAGATAAAAACTGCTGATTATCGCGAGCCCCATCCCGCCAACTGCGATCCCTTTGTAGTGGGTAATTTGGGCTGAGACTTTCCCCGAAACCGCAGCACCGAGCACTGTTCCCATCATCAGCGGTATTAAGCCAAAACCAGCCTGACTGGGTGCGAGATGGAGCATCCCCTCAAAGTAGACCGGCAAGTAAACCGACGTCCCAATGAATGCGGCCATCGCGAAAAACACTGCTCCCGCTGCCGCTAAGACGATCGGGTTCCGAAGTACGTCCATTGGGAGCAACGGTTCTGAGGCATGCTGCAGATGGAATCCGAGCCAGGTACCGAGCGCCAATAGAACGATAAATAGACCGATGATCGGTCCGGAGAGCCAGGCGAATCGGGCGCCGCCCCAGGTGAGGATCAGCAAAAAAATAACGGTGGTTGCCATGATCAAGAGTGCACCTGGCCAATCCAGGCGGTGTTGTTGCCGCTTCGCCTGGAGCAGCCGGAGCGGCCGGTCCATCACCACAATAGCGAGAGCGGCGAGCGGAAGATTAAGCCAGAAGATCATCGACCAGTGAAGATGCTCGGCCAGTAGTCCACCGAGACCGGGACCAGCCACGCTGGAAAGCGCCCAAACCCCAGAAAAATAGCCCTGGTATTTGGCGCGTTCGCGGGGAGCAACGACGTCTCCAATAATTGTCAATGCGAGCGCAATTAATCCGCCGCCACCGAGTCCTTGGACGGCGCGGGCCCCGATCAGCGCGAATAGACTGGGCGCTAGAGCGCATCCGATCGATCCCAGGATAAAAATGCCCAGGCAGGACAATATCACCATTCGCCGGCCACGAAGATCAGCCAATTTGCCGTAGAGCGGCGTAGTCGCAGTAGCCGTGAGTAAATAGGCGGTTACCACCCAGGATAGGTATTCCGTGTTGCCGAGCTTGGCGCCGATCGTGGGGAGGGCGGGAGCAACAATCGTTTGATCTAAAGCTGCCAGCAGCATCGCGGTAAGCACGCCAATGATGATGCCGCGACGTTCCGACTCCTTCAGTGGCTTCTCTCCTACGGCCAGCTCCATCACTTCCTTTCTAAAATTTCTTTGCTCCGGTCAACCCTTTGGGTTATTGACTCAACTCCCCTTGTCAGAGCGTGAGCGCTGCGCCAAGGCACCACTGTATATGATCTCTACCATTTTGTTTCTAGCTCAACAGCAATCAGCGCCGGCCACCGGCCAGAGTAATCCCTTGCTTACGTTCGCGCCGCTGATCTTCATGTTCATCATTTTCTATTTTCTGCTGATCCGGCCGCAGCAGAAACGGCAGAAAGAACAACGAAACCTTCTCGCTAGTCTCAAAACCGGGGACAAGGTGATCACGAGCAGCGGGATTCATGGTTTGATCGCCAATGTGAAAGAGACTACTTTTCTGGTGAAGATCGCCGACAATGTGAAAATAGAGATCGAAAAAGGCTCAATCGCTACGGTAGCAAAGTCGGCGCCGAGCGAAGAACCTAAAACGACTTCCTAGGTAACCGTTTCACCCTTGGCGGTTCTTGCTGTATGACTCCGGCGCTGACATTCGTCTTCGGCTTAGTTCTACTCATCCTCTTCGGGCTTTATTTCCTTATTGAAAAGGAAAGCACCAAACGATGGATCGGCACGACCCTGGCCGTCTTGCTTTGTGCCTTTTGCGTCGATGCGTTTCTCCCGCTAGAAAAAAAGATCCATCTTGGTCTGGATTTACAGGGTGGCAGCTCATTTCTCGTACGTCTGGTGCCCCCGACCGATGAAAATGGTCAGCCCCGAAAAATTACGCCCGAGATGCAGGAGAAGGCGGTCGAGGTCATTCGGAAGCGCGTCGACCAGTTTGGGGTAAGCGAACCGGTCATTACGCGCCAAGGTTCCGATCGGATTCTGGTTCAGATTCCCGGTCTCGATACTGCGCAGATTGAAAGCGCACGTCAGCAATTGCAACGAGTGGCTAAACTGGAATTTCGGCTGGTCGATCCAAAAAGCGATGAGCTGGTACCGCAAATCGAGAATGGCACCCATTTTACGCCGCCCGGAGAGGTAGTGCTCGATAGCATCGAGAGAAGCGGGAAAAAGGAAAAGCTCCTGGTCAAGAAGCGGCCCGAGTTAACCGGAGATCAAGTGACCAGAGCAAACGCCACTTTCGAGCAACGGGGCTACGAGGTCGCTTTAAGTTTCAACTCGGAAGGTGGCAAAATATTTCAGCAAGTTACCCGCAACAATATCAACAATCGGCTGGCGATCGTTCTCGATGGGGAAATTGTCTCGGCTCCGGTGATTCAAACTGAGATCTCTAACAACTCGGCGGTAATTACCGGCAACTTTACGGCGGATGAAGCTCGAAATTTGGCCAGCGCACTACAAAATCCGCTGCAAACGCCAGTGGTTATAGATGAAACTCGAAGCGTCTCAGCCACGCTGGGGAAAGATTCAATTCTGCGCGGCGTAGCTGCTGGTTTCGCGGGCTTAGCAGCAACGCTCTTGTTTGTTCTGATTTATTACCGGACCGCCGGGGTCGTAGCACTCATCGGGTTGGCGGTCAATGGTGTGTTGCTGTTTGGCATCATGTCGTTGTTTAACTTCGTGCTAACGCTTCCCGGGATCGCCGGTATCATCCTCACGATCGGTATGGCGATCGATTCGAACGTTCTGATCTATGAACGACTGCGCGAAGAACTAGAGAGTGGCAAAAGCCTCCGGCCGGCAATTGAAGCTGCCTACGCCAAGGCGTTCAGCGCGATTTTTGACGCGAATGTCACGACTCTCATCACTGCCGGGATCCTCTTCTGGCTCGGCACCGGACCGGTGAAAGGTTTCGCGATCACGCTGACCGTCGGTATCGTCGCTTCGATGTTTTCCGCTTTGCTGGTGACCCGCGTCGTTTTCAGTTGGGCGACGGCCTGGAAAGCGATCAAAAGCATTTCGATGCTGCACCTGATCCGTTCGAAAAATTTCGATTTTCTTGGTAAACGTCGTCTGGCCATTAGCGGCTCTCTTCTGCTCATTATCGCCTCGTTCGTAGCGTTTGGAATTCGGAAAGAATCCGCTCTCAATATTGATTTTACGGGCGGCGATTCTTTGTTGGTGCGATCTGGTCAGGAGCTCTCGGTCGATCAAGTCAGGTCGGAGTTAACTAAAGTCGGGTTCGGCAATGCGGTGATTCAAAAAGAAACCGGTACGATCAACAATCAGCAGGTGCTCTATTTCTCCATTCGGTCGCCTTACCAAACCGCTGGAAAAATAGCGGATCAGCTCAAGACCGGCTTTCCACAGGCCAACATTACTATCGAACGTTCGGAAGGGGTAGGGCCGATTATCGGTTCTTCGCTGGCGCTGACGTCGCTGTACGCACTTGGCCTGGGAACATTGGGTATCCTTATCTACGTCACAATCCGATTTGAATTCTCGTTCGCGATCGGAGCGATTGTGGCATTGGTCCATGACGTGATTATTACGCTTGGAGTTTACGTGATTTGCGGTCGCGAACTTTCCTTAACGATGGTCGGCGCCGTCCTAACGATTGGCGGTTATTCGATCAACGATACCATCGTGGTGTTTGACCGAATCCGAGAAGGATTCCATGCGGGACGAAAAGGCAGCACCGAGTCCATCATGAACGCGAGTATCAATGAAACGCTGAGCCGAACCTTGCTTACCAGCGGCGTTACGCTGCTCTGCATGTTGTCACTTTTGATCTTCGGAGGCTCGGTCCTGGCCGATTTCGCCTTCACGATTGTGATCGGAATCGTCGTGGGCACCTATTCGTCGATTTTCATTGCCTCTCCAATCGTCCTATGGTGGACCAATTTCCGGAAAGGCAATTTGCGGACCGAGGTGGTCAAGCCGCGAGAACAGCCGGCCAAGGCGTAGTGATGGGTGGTGGTGAAAGGTGGCGATGAAGTTACAGGTTGGCCACCGCTCATCAGGGTAGGGCGAAAACCCGACTTCGCAAAGCCTACGTCGCGGCCGCGTCTTTCGGTAAGCATGCCTTTCAGACTAGGGCGCGCCGAAGCTTGCGTAGGCGGCCTCGGCGCGCAAATGCTGGGGCTTACAATCCGTTCTCGGCGATATCGGCGTTCTCCAACTTCGCTCCGTCGTCCGAAACTCCGGAAGCTTCGTCGGACAGGCCGGCGTTACTACTCCGGCACCTGTTGAGGATGGACGGGCTGGCTGTATTGATCCTGATTGCTGTCAGATTCGTCGGTGTCGTTCCGAGGCGGCAAACTAATCGTGTCCTTACCGGTAACTTTCTTCTGAATCCAACCGCCTGCTTTGCGGAACGCACGCTCTACCGTATTTTCCACCGACCGTCCATAACGACGAGCTCGATCGGAAATGGATCCGTCTTCGTTAGGGTAATCGCGGCGTACATATCTTCCTTCTGAGTCTCTATCAGCAGAACGATGCTTGTGAATCGGGGGTTGCTCCGAAGATTCCGGAGTTTGGTCAAGAACTTCTTGGTCCGAGTTCGGCGAGGATCCTTGAGATGCTAGACCTCCGGAGCCGCTGTTGGTCCAATTGCTCGAACTGACCAGGGTACCGTTATCAGCGGCTACCTTCACAATCCCCACATCTTGTCGTTGAGTATCGAGCAGGCGAACGACCCAGAGCGGTTTACCGGAATCGGAATCGATGAACAATCGATAGTTAACCTGGTCAAAGCTCGCGCCATTCTTTTTGGCTTCTTCTTGCGCAACCTGATACGCTCCGTCCGAATCTAAGTTGAGCTGATTCAGATCGATCGTCTTGCCTCCAGCCAGCTCGCTGCTGACCGGCGTTCGTTCCGATGCGACCTGATTGGAAACAATCTGGAGTTCCCGAACACCACCGCGCGCGGCCGGATCGTCCAGGACGACTGTCCACATACCGGGTTGCGGATTACCAGATTCGCCAGAAACAGCCAAAACCTGCTTAAGCGTTTCTTCGCCTCGCAAGTTGCCGATCAAGCGGAGCGCAGTGTACGCCGTATTCTCTTCTCCCCGAACTGAAACAGCGAGCAAGAAAAACGCTACGAAGAAAGTGGAAAAACATCGCATGCCGATTACAGGTATTTTTACTGGAATTGGGAAATATTGCAACGGCACAGTGGATGATTGCGGATTGCGGATTGCGGATTGCGGATTGTGAGACCTGCTCCGATGCGCCTCCAAGCAAATCTTCTCGCAGGCCCGGCACTCCAATTCCTATAACGGTGGACGATTGCGGATTGTGGATCTTACATTCCGCATTCCACAATCAACAAACATATGGCCGCGAACATTGAGGAACTACAACGGCTCAATCAACTTTATCGGGGGGTGGTCGAAGTCAGTGCGTTGATCAATTCGATTACCGAGTTCGACGAGTTGCTCTCGGCTATTCTCGATGTCGCTGGTCGCGTAATGCGCGCGGAAGCAAGCTCCCTCTTTCTGATCGATCCCGAAACCGGAGACCTGGAGCTGACGATTGCGCGCGGACCGGCCGGCGACACCTTATCCCGGCCGAGAAAAATCAAGATTCCTCGGGGCCGGGGTTTCGTCGGCTGGGTGCAGGAACAGCGTAAGAGCCTACTTGTTACCGATGCATACAACGATCCGCGATTTTATGCGGAGTTAGATAAGAGCTCCGGTTTTGTAACTCGTTCGGTACTTTGTATTCCCCTGTTTCAATCAGACGTTGAGATTGGGGTTCTGGAAGTCCTCAACCCGTTGGATAAACCACATTTCGACGTGATTGATCTGGAGGCATTTGAGGCATACGGTAGCATGGTTGCCACGGCGATCGCCAAGATGCGAGCGATCGAGCGAGACCGCCAGCGTCGCCTCTTGGAAAAAGATCTCGAGTTGGCTACCGAGATTCAGCATTCTTTCCTTCCGGATGCACTGCCATCAACTGAGCTTCTGGAGTTCGCGGTGCGTTACCGTCCAGCTCGCGAGATCGCCGGTGACTTCTACGATGTCTTCGAAAGAAACGAAGGAGAATTTTATTTCGTCGTCGGCGACGTCTCCGGAAAAGGGATTTCGGCTGCGCTGATGATGGCGCAAGCATTGAGTATGCTCCGTTTCATTGTTCACCCCGAAATGTCTCCCGCAGATGTTTTGCGGCGTTGGAATACCCGCCTGTGGGATCGTACCATTCGCGGCATGTTCATCACCGCGGTTCTGGGCCGAATCGTCGCTCAGAGCAGCCGGATTGAATTCTCGGTAGCAGGCCATTTCGCCCCAATCCTGCGGCGGGGCATCGGCAAAGTTGAAGAACCGACGATCGAGGCATCCCCTCCCCTGGGAGTAGTAAAAGATCTCCCGTTTGCCCTGAATCAGATCAAAGTATTGCCGGGAACCCAGGCGATCTTCTATACTGATGGCCTAATTGAGTCATTCAATATATCCCGAGAAGCTTTCTCCATGGATCGGCTAAGAAAAGTACTGGCTCAGCCATTGAATGGATCGGAACAGATCGTAGAAGCTTTGATTGAAGCGGAAGCTGAGCATCGAGGAGACATTTTGCCTCATGACGACCTGACGATTCTGACCATTGGCCGCAAATGAACAAAAAGATCGAGTTCGCAAGTCATCCAGCAAATCTTTGGTTGGTTCGGCACTGTGTTCGCCAGTTTTTGCAACATCGTACTTTTTCCAGCCGAGAGGTTGACCTGATGGTCTTGGGCGTCGATGAAGCCTGTACCAATATCATCCGGCATGCTTATCATCTCGCCGAAGATCAGCTGATCTCGCTTTCCCTGGAAACAATCAAAAGTAACGGCGTGCGCTTTCGTCTCCGGGATTACGGCGATCGGTTTGATTCGACCAAGTACCATGGCCGTTCACTCGATCAACTGCGCCCCGGCGGACTAGGAGTTCATTTGATTCGGCATGCTTTTGATCAGATCGACTATCAGCAAAGGCGTCGCGGTACACTTCTGGTATTGACCAAGCTGAAGCCAGACGCCAGCGGATTGCTGCCCGAATTGGCCCCAAACTAATTTCTTGCCAAAAGATCGTTTGTCTGGTTAGGTCACACACTAATTTTCTTACGGAGGCTCAAAAACCATGATCATTTTCACTGAACTCGATTCTCGTCGGCAAGGTGATATGAACGGAGTCCTCCGTCTCCCTCTGAAGAAGACCATCACCGGGCATTGAACCCGGGTTCTCTTCGGCGGCCTTAAGGCCGGGGCTTCATCGCCTGTCCTGCGCAAAGCAGGAACCAACCTCTTTTTTGGGCCAAACATCCGGGACGGGTGCAGGTCCGCAACCAACCATGTCCGACCCAGTCTCTCAAATATTCGATCGGTACCTTGATCAGCCGCCAACTTTGCCGACGGAAGTACGGCGTCGACTCGAGCAGGCGTGCCAGGGCGAAATCATTCAGCTTTACGCTCTAGCCGATCTTGACGCTTCACTGCGTCTTTGCCAGATCTGGGTGACGCTTACCGCGAACTATCTGGCCGTCATCCGAGTCGCAGACCGCCGTGTCGATGAACATATCCGGGTTGTCCCACGGGGACGTTTGGACAAGATCATCGAACAGCCAGGCTTAAGCTGTACCGTCGTCCACCTTTTGGAGCGGGCTGAAGAACACCCGTTTGTGACGATCCGGTACACCCACCGGCAACGCGGGGCGATTGGCCATTTGCTGTATGTTCTGGACCAACAACTCAATGGTAGAACACTCGAGTTTACTCCGAGCGACGAGCGTTACCGGGAAGCTATTGTCCGACCAATCAGAGAAGCCCAAGCCTCAGTTAGTGGTAATCGGCTGGCCATAGTTTGGCGTTTGCTTGGTTACCTGCGGCCATACCGCGCCCAAGTTGCCCTTGGCATGTTCGGTGCCACCGTCATGACTTTGGCGCGTCTACTACCGCCTTTTTTTACGGGACAAGTAGTCGACCAGGTCATTCAACCATTTCAGGGTGGAACGTTGCAGCTCGCTCAAGCATGGCCTCTCGCACTAACCCTGCTCGGAGGATTGACCGTCACGCTCATTCTTCAAGAATGCGCTGCTTGGGTTCGTCTGCGAACGATGGCGGTCTTGGGCGAACACGTGGCCCGCGATTTGCGGACGCAGATGTACGACCACCTACACAAGTTAAGCGTCAGCTATTTTTCGAGCAAACAAACCGGAAGTATCATCAGTCGGGTCGGTTCAGATAGCGACCGCATCTGGGACTTCATCGCGTTCGGTGTGGTCGAACTCTCCCTATCCTTTCTTCTCCTGATCGGTCTGAGCGTGGTGCTGATAGTTCTCGATTGGCGGCTCGGACTAGTGATGACCGTTCCTCTGCCGATCCTGCTGGTTTTGATTTATCGGAACGGCAGAGTCATGCACGCGTTTTTCCTGCGCGCCTGGCGCAAATGGTCCAACCTGACTGATGCGCTATCGGACGTCGTGCCGGGCATCAGAGTAGTCAAAGCGTTCGATCAAGCCGAACACGAGAAGCGCCGCTTTGGCGAGCGCAACGACGGGAAGTAACGTTCGGCTACGACGCAGTGCGACAGATTATCAAAGGCGTCTCGTTCGGGATTGAACCTGGTGAATTAATTGGTTTGATAGGTCCTTCGGGGTCCGGAAAGACCACTTTGGTTAATCTCCTGGTTCGCTTCTACGATGTCGCCGGCGGCGAGATTCGGGTTGACGGAGTACCTCTCCAGGAGCTCGCGCTAGGAGCATTCCGGCGTCAAGTCGGGATGGTGCTGCAAGACCCTTTTTTGTTTCACGGCACCATCATTGAGAATATCCGGTACGGTGTTCCTGAGGCGTTGTTGAGCGATGTGATTTCTGCGGCTCGGGCGGCTAATGCTCACGATTTCATCTGCCGGCTGCCGAACGGATATGATACTGTTGTCGGCGAACGCGGACACACCCTTTCGGGCGGCGAGCGGCAACGGGTTTCGATTGCCCGCGCCATTTTACATAACCCACGAATCCTGATTCTGGACGAAGCGACCAGCAGCGTCGATACCGAAACCGAGCATCAGATTCAGGAAGCGCTCAATCGATTGATCGCCGGGCGAACCGTAGTTGCGATCGCGCATCGGCTGTCAACGCTGAAGCGTGCGACCAGACTGTTAGTGCTCAAAGAGGGCCGGCTGATCGAGCAAGGCACCCATGCCCAACTCCTTGAAATACCGAACGGAGTCTATCGACGTCTGCACGACATGCAGATCCAATTAAATGAAGTTCACGCCATTTAAAATAACGCTTATGCCACAACTTAACAGCAATGAAGCCGGACAGCTCCTGCTACACAGCCAGCGCGGATCTATCCCAGTCAGACCGGTAGCTTGCTTTCCCTGGTCCGAGCCAAACAACTACATCTCGCTTCGTAATGAAGCCGGTATGGAAGTTGGCTTTATCCACTCTGCCGCCGAACTTGATCACTCCTCCCGCACAGCGCTGGAAACGACTTTACGGCAGACCCGATTCGTTTTTGAAGTTATCGCCATCGAGAACGTGGAAGATGAGTTTGAGCTGAGGACCTGGTTGGTAAAAACGCGCCAGGGTCCGCGGTCTTTTCAGACTAAGCTCGATGAATGGCCGCGTACGCTCGAAACTGGGGTCGTGATGATCCGCGACCTTTCCGGTGATCTCTATCAAATCAAAAATCCGACTGCGCTCGATCCAGCCAGCCAGAAGCTCGTGTGGGCTTACATGGAGTAGGAGGCCTTCGATGTTATCGCGGTGATCCGCGGGATTTTGGAACCGGTTTCGTAACGGAGTGAGGGATCAAGCGGGTGCTGGAAAGGCGCGAGGCGCTACCAGACTATT
>Ga0070698_100002331_pt1 | contig 20996 bp, 22 predicted proteins | sample KBSK1502metaG_FD_65477 | JGI IMG/M metagenome (GOLD analysis project Ga0070698, IMG submission 65477) | Corn, switchgrass and miscanthus rhizosphere microbial communities from Kellogg Biological Station, Michigan, USA - KBS K1-50-2 metaG | ecosystem: Host-associated > Plants > Roots >...
CATGTGGTGGATTGAGGGTTGATGAGCGCAGGAGTCATTCCTTGCTTTCGAATTAAGATTCGTGGCGACAAGTGACGGCCACGCGACGAACGGGCGACGATTTCGCAAACTTTTCCGGTAGGAGCGCAGGCGACCCCCGCGTGCTCGTTGCACCGCTTCGCCGCAACCAGTTCTTTAATGAATAAGGGAAGAGTCAGATGAGGGAAACAGTTAGATAAGCGCAAATCTGAACATTTGAATTTTCTGCTGCGAACTCGCGAAAAGCGATTCGACTTGAGCGCAGCTGGAAAATTAAGAAGTGAGAAGGAAGAAGCGGGAACAACGGAACGGTCGTTCCAAACCCCAACCGCCTAACTTCGACATGCGGGCAATCTAACCTTTTGTTTGGGCCATCTCCATGTCAGCCACTGCCGAATGCCTGATTCCAGCGAGCACGGATACCACGCAAGAGGGACGGATAGACCATTAGTTTCCGAAAAGGATCGATGAGTGTCATGTAGAACGGCGTGAACCGGCTTACGCTGCGGACATAGACCCCTAAGTAAAACCGGTAGGCAGTCTCTGTTTCAACCAGGGTGGTCAGCGCCGCAGCGTGCGCGGTCTGATTGATCAACTCGAGGAGCTGCTCGTTTTCGAAGCGATAAACGACGCGGAAAAATCCATCCCGCGTGCCGGGTGCGACAAGTGATCTCGAACGATCGGTGTCGGTTAGACGCGTTGCAAAGGTCGCAGTTGTCGCTGGCTCGCGGTCCCAATCGAAGAACCGTCCAACGAAGAAACGGATGTCGAGCAGCATCCGCACGAGTAGGGACCGCGTGAATAGGGAGGACGATTCCGAACAACCACACGCGTCAAGCTTACCGTTGCTTGGCGTTCGTAAGAATTCATCGAGCGTCACTCCGGCGCGCCAACGCGGCAGATCGATCGACCAAACGTCGTGAAGCGGCACCCCGGCAAGAAAGGTATGGACTCGCAGCGGCAATCGTTCGAACTCTTGAGTTGAGACCCGTGGCATGGTGTTTCTAAAAGCCGTCTCACAGTGTCATTCTGATCCCGCAGCCGCGGGAGAAGAATCTCGGATCAAATCTGGATCCCACTAACGGAGCTAAACAGAGATGTTTCGGTTCGCTCAACATGACAGCGCCATTTATGGAGTGAGTTCTAACGAGAATTGCCGGAGACCCATTTTGTTTGTCAGATCCCAAGCTCCATCTTGATGAACTCTTTAGTCCCGGGCCGGCCAGTGAGACGGAGCCATAGCGGTCCGCCCTCTCTGTCGAAGCGCAGATTGATATCGAAGAACGGGCAGCATAACCGCTCCTGGAACGCCCATTCCGTTAACAGCTGATACGTTTTGTTATCTGCCGGTAATTCGAGTTCGTAGCCATCCGACAATTCGCGCATGCTCTTCTTCAATTTTAGCAACGCTGGTCCTAGCTCTTCAAAATGTCGCTTTCTGACCTCCGGTGACAACGCGAATGCGTTGCAAGCCAAAGGTGACTCGGGTTTCGCTGATTGAGAAGTAGCTGCCTGATCTGCGAGGATTGACCGTTCGGAAACGACGTATAAGAAGGCTAAAGATGCCACGGTGATAAATACAATTGATGGTTTCATGGCTGCGACGCTACGAGTTCAAGTTAACTTTAAGTCAAAGGGAATTTTTTGGGAAAAACGGCAGAGGGATTTTCGTGGCGTTCAGCGCTGCTCCTTGTTAGGTTCCAGAGTGGGAGCGGACTTGGCGATTTCCGATGTCGCGCGCGTGTTTGGTTTGCGCACCTCTGCTATTCGCTACTACGAGCAGATCGGGATTCTCCCACCGCCGATGCGCAGGAATGGCCAACGCCGCTACGACAACAGTGCGCTCTTCCGTCTCGCGGTGGTGCAGCATGCCCGAGAGACGGGATTCACTCTGGAGGAAATACGCGAGCTCTTCTTTGGGTTCCCGCCCGGTACGCGTCCACCGAAACGGTGGCACAAACTCTCCCAACGCAAAATCGCGGAGCTCCACGAAAGGATGAAGCGCCTTAAGCTGATGGAGACATTGCTCAAGCGGGTGGAGAACTGCCGCTGCGACGCGCTCGACGAGTGCGGCGAAAAAATTCTTCGACTAGGTCGCGCTTAAATTCCAAACTCTCTGCGCTTCATTCTTCCGCGAATTTCAGGGACTGCTGGAAGGAAGGCCGAAGCTCAGGCTGGAAAAGATGGTTTCGAAGTCTGTGTCGCCTGACTTCGGCAGCGGCTTGGTCCAGATCACGTTCAGGAGCCAGGTCCCGCCCTTCGGCATCGTGAAGCGCGTCCGTCCCTCGCCGTCGGTCAAATGCATTTCGAGCGGGATGTCATCGTGTTCGAGATTCGTGAGCTTGACGAGTGCACCCGGCAAGGGGCGGCCCTCATAGATCACCCGAACTGGGAAAATCGTGGGTCGCGGGTCTGCGTATGGGCTCGTTTCGGGTACGATCTCCAGCGGCAGACCTAGCGGCTTGGTGACTTGTTCCTGCGACCCTGACCCAGGTAGGCCCACCTGCATGATCGACTTGGCTCGGCGGCTATAATTCTCGGATCCGTCCATATGCATCTGGTGGGTCCGCGCTCTTTGCTCCAACGCAGGCTTCAGGCCTTCGACCCTAAGGTAGTCGTTGAAGCGAATCGCGGGCAGATGGCTCTGTGCGTGGTCGTCGGTCTCGAGCACCAACACGTAAGCGCCGGGCGCTTGGAAGCGAAGATCACCATCGCCCATTGAACCGCCCAGGTGCAAAGTGCCGCGCAGGTCGATTACCGCTCCATTTGGTGCGATTGCTTCGAAGCGCGTGATTCGATCCAGATGGATCGGGGAGCGCTGTCTGGATGGTCCGTGACCCACTTGCAGCGTCAAAGGCGTCACCGCCTGTGGCCTCATCCAGAATTCGTTAGGCTGTATCCAGAAATCGTGCGCCAGGACCGACGAGGCGCACGTAAGCCCGAAGATAACCGTAAACAAGTGGATGCGTCGACGGCTGCGGCTGAGCAACTTTGATGCAGGCATGGCGAATCGTCTCCTGTTCATTCTCAAGGCTTAGGCTCTTTAGTAACGGACGGCGGAGCCAGAAATGGAAACACGGACGCGGAGTGATCCCGCTCGTCGTGGTGAAGCCCATCATCGATCCCAACGGTAGTGCCGTTTACCAGCAAAGATCTAAACGCGTTCGCCGCGTCGTAATTGGGAGTCCTTCCGCCGCAGTCGTCACTCAGTGCACTCCGGCCAAGGAGACTGGCGAGCTCGACAGCAAAGAACTGAGTGCAGACGGTCGCCGCGCTATTTACCCAAAGGCGATCGTCTGCAAGCAGGGTAGCGAGTGCCCGATATCGAAGAGATGGCTCTGTGTCTGGATCGGCGAGGTCTGCGTCTCGATCAGCGAGGACTTGATTCCCCCAGTTGCCATCGTATCCATCGTAGAGGCCCAGAGATTTCTGGATCTCCGGTATGAATTGCGCCGATGTCGCTGGAGTAGCTTCGTTATATTGCTCCTTGAGCTTGTCGCTCACATCGGGTGGCGCGAGCGTTGCCAGCAACGCATTTCCGATCAAAGGCCGGCCTGCGCGATCAATCCGTCTTTCCGGTGACGAGGTTTCACCCCAAACAGCCAGCATTTTGCCGCCCTTGCTCACGACGTCCAGGTCGACTGCGATAATAATCGACGACACAATCCATCCTTCGAGGAAGTTCTTGGGCGGACCGCCATCGGTATGCCGCCAACGATCCAATATCTCGCGGGTGGTAGATGCGTCGAATTGCGGAAATCCTGCCTCGTCCATGGCAGTTCCGGAGCGCAGGGCAGCCGCCGCATATTGGAATGCGTCTCTTGATCCCTTCACGTTGTTGAAGAACGGGTCGTCGCGCAATCCAGCAAAAACGCGAAACCGATGATTTCGTCCTTCGAGGCCGTCGGGTTTAGTGGCATCGCCGAGCGCGCGATCTGCTTCGCCAACCCGACAGTCGATCGCATTCGGACCACTAAATCGACACACTATCGAGGTCGTAGCGGTCGTCTTGCCGAACTCACTTCCGCTGTCGACATGGAAAATGTACCGAATCTTATCTGAAAACGTATGACCCACGATCGTCATCACGAGATTCAATTGTCGGCCATTGGGCGAGGTCCAGGCGAAGATATCGCCGATATCCGCTCGGGGATCCGCAATCACGGTAGGTGTATCGAGGTGGTCTGACGCAGAAGTGGCGCGACTTCCTCCAACCCATAGCGCTCCAACGATGAGAACCATGCGGCCGAGGTGCGCGAGCTTGTGCGGCCACAGGTGACGTCGGACTAAGAAGTGTTGTGTATTCATGGCGCAATCCATTTTGGGACCGCTGCCGAACTGCCGCTTTCGAAATCGTGCTTATTTTGCGCAAACGCGACGGAGCGGGTTGAGGAAATTCTCTTTGCGCGCCATTTTAGCACTCGAGCACTCAATGCCCGATTCGACCCTATCACCGACGTTCTTTCGCAGCTCGCTAGTCACGGTTTCTGACGTACGCTGCCGTCCGAGCTGCCACAGCTGTGGTCCAGAGGAGAACGCGTCGATTCATGGCCTTGTTTTCCCGCGCACCGGAATCTTCGTTCGACACCTCTCAGCGAAAAATCACGTCGTGGCAGACCCCACTCGCGTTCTCTTCTTCAATCGACACGAAACCTACCGAGTCTCGCATCCCGTGCCGGGCGGCGACGATTGCACGACCGTGAGTTTCGAAGAGAAAGCGCTCGTGGATTTCCTCCAAGCCATCGATCCTTCGATCGCGGATTCGCCGAGCCGCCCATTTCGTTCACCGGCTGCGGCGAGTTCCAACGCGCTCCTCTTACGTCTGCATCGCCTGCGACAATTTCTGCGTAGGCACGGCGACGCCGACCCACTCGCCGCCGAGGAAATGTGCGTATCCTTACTGACGGAGAGCGTGGCGAGCGCTTCGCCACAGCCAAACCGGCTGGTGCGACCGGTACGCGGCGCGACTCGCCGAGCCCACCGTGATCTCGTCGTCGCCACCTGTGTTATGCTTGCGCGAAGAGTGCCTGAAAAAATGACTCTTGCCGGACTCGCCCGAGCGGTCTTCAGTTCGCCCTTCCATCTCGCGCGCATTTTCCGCCGTGAAACCGGCATGAGCCTGCATGGACATCGGAATCGTCTACGCTTGCGCTTGGCTATCGAGCACCTTGCCAATGGCACGCCCGATCTCACCATGCTCGCGCTTGACCTGGGTTTTTCCAGTCACGCGCATTTCACACACACCTTCCAAGGCGAATTTGGCTGCACACCTTCTCACTTTCGTCGCGAACTTAGCTCTCGTCGGCTTCGCGAAGTAAACCGGACGTTGAACGCCTGAACGACGGCACTTGCTTGAACTTGAGGGAAGAAGAATGCCGTCGCGTCTAAACACCGAAATTTTCGCGAGCAGTGCATTTGAGATTTCACGCGCTGCGAACCCGCGAAGAACCAAATCTATTTGAGCAAAAAGTGGCTAGGAGAATTCAGAAGTGAAACCCTGATCTATTCCGGAACGGCGGTTATTTCCCCTCACGCAAATTTCGATTGTCACACGGAAATGCCCAACATAGCATGTCGGGCCAACAGAGCGTGAGGGTGTCAGCCTCGCGGTTTTCGTTTTCTCTTATTGGCCGCGGCGATACGGAATCGGCCGATGAGCCGCGTGAGCGCTTGGCTGTGTGGCAACGCGCAAAAATGAGGTCTTACCATGAATAGTTTTTTGAAAGCCGTGTTGATCTTTCTCGTGCTCGTGGCGGCGTTCTTCCTCCTGGGCTTGCTTTTCTGGCTTTACCACTGCCATTGCTGTGGCCGGCAGAACCCACAGCAGGGCCAAGCGAGCTCTGCGACCCTGAACAGGGCAACCGCAGAGCCACAGCATCCACGCGGAAAGTATCCGCCGTTTCAGGTGCCCAAAGAGGACTTCAATAAGGACCATCCGCGGATTGTCCCAACCGGACCGCAGCGCGGCACGTTGGCGCCCTCGGTTGGGGGCTCAAAACTCCTCGAAATCCAGAAGCAAAAACCGGCTGGTGGCGCGGGCGATCCTGTAGTTGTTACGCAATACAATCCGCAGGGAACGAGCGCCAGTGTTGGCACTCCGCCCGACCCAAACGCCGCGCGCAACGGCAACGTGATCATGCTTTCCTATAACACGCGGGTGATGCTCTCGACCAACGGCGGCACGAGCTACACTGAGCTCGATCCGACGACGATTTTTCCATCAGGTCCAACCAATGACGCTGCCGGAAACCCGCTGGACAAAGGTTTGTGTTGCGATCAGATCATCCGCTACGCGCCGCAGATCGACCGCTTTGTGTGGCTCATGCAATTTTGCGGCACCGGCACGGGAGGATGTCTCACCGGCATTAACAAGGTACGCATCGCTTCGGCCAGCACGCAGGATGTTCTGAACGGCGCCGGTGCTACCGGCTGGACCTATTGGGATCTCGCCTCCGCTACCTTCAATCTCGGTACTACGACGATGGATTACCCCGATCTATCCATCGGCGATAATTTCCTCTATTACAGCGCCGACGCGGTCAGCCAGGGTTTGCTCGTGGTGCGCATTCCGCTGAATGAGATTCGCGACAGCCAAACGATCAACATGGGTTACACCTCTCCGTCCGATGGGACGAAGACCGATGGCTCGACGGCTTATGGCTCACATATCTCTCAGAATCCTGGCGACACGGTCTTCTGGGCGGGAAGCCCGAAGAACACTCAGATCCGGGTTTTCTCCATGGCTGAGAGTTCGAACCAATATTCCTCGCGCGATATCGATATCGATAGCTGGCCTAATGGCACGATCACCCTACCCGCGCCCGACGGAGTGGATAATTTTTCATTCGGGTGGCCCGGCAATGCGATAACGGGCGCGACGCGTCGCACCAACACCGAGGTCTGGTTCGCGTGGAACACCTCGAGCAATACGAATTTCAAAAACGCACACGTGGAGGTTGTCGAAGTTAACACGTCGAACTTCAGCAAGATCGCGCAATGGCAGATTTGGAATGATTCCTACGCTTTTGTGGATCCCTATCTCGCGACGAATGGGAATGGTGAAGTCGGGATCGCGCTGGCCTGGGGCGCCGCCAACACTAATTACATGAGTCACGCCGTGGGAATACTGGGCGATTTCATCGTATGGTATCCTGAGCTAAGCACCGCATCGCCTGTCGCCTCGCAAATCCGACTGGGCGACTACTTCAGCGTTTCGCGCAATCCCAGTAACTCGCTTCTGTACGATGCAAGCGGCTATGCTGTCCTGAAGCAGCCAGCCCCGGCTACCGGCTGGTATTTCGATCCCTACTACATTCAGTTCGGCCGGGATTCGGTCGCGAAAGGCGGCTCGTCAGGCATCCATTGATTCGTCGGTCGCCAGTTCCGGCCGTTGCAAGCACTTCCCAGTCCCCGGAATTGCTAGAATAGGTCAAATTTAAACATTTGGCTAAGAAGGGCGCGCCTTGAGTTTCGCCGACGAATTCATACGACATTCCAACAAACAGGAACTGCTCGAGATTGATAAAAGTACATGCTCCAATTTTATACCGAGTAGCCGCCGAACACACGCGGACTCGCGTTGTGAGCGAAGGACATTAGTCCATGATGAAAATTGATGCTCCGGTGTTCTTGCAGATGTTGTAACTGAAACAATCTAGAAACGGTCACTGTTTAAGATGCGCCGCGCGGTTTTGACTTTCGTTAGCCTTGTATTGGTTGCCTTCGCGTGGGCGGGTTCGTACGATCCGCTTGTGGTCGATCCAAATTTTCATCCGAAGATGCGCGACCTGACGGTGCGCGATGCTGCGCGCAATCGCGATATTCCGGTTCGCATTTATTTTCCGCCTAACGACAAGCCTACGCCCGTCGTTTTGTTCAGCCACGGACTGGGTGGATCGCGTGAGGGCAGCAAATTTCTCGGCGAACGATGGGCGGCGCGCGGTTACTTCGCGGTGTTCGTGCAACATCCCGGCAGCGACGAATTGGTGTGGAAAAATGCGCCGCCGGCAGAGCGAATCGCCGCGCTGCGCAAGGCGGCGTCGCTCGAGAATTTTATCCTGCGTGTGGGCGACATTCGTGCGGTGCTCGATCAACTCCAAGCCTGGAATAAGAGCGGCCCGCTCGCCAACCGAATGGATTTAACCCGGATCGGCATGTCCGGCCATTCGTTCGGTGCGGTCACGACCGAAGCGGTGAGTGGAGAAAGATTGCCATTGAGCGGCACTGAGCTCACCGATTCAAGAATTCGCGCCGCCGTCATTATGAGCCCGAGCACACCAAGATCGACAACGGCGGAGCAAGCTGTCGGCGCGGTGAAAATTCCGTGGCTGTTGATGACCGGCACAAAAGATGTCTCGCCGATGGGCGAGGCGGACGCGAAAGCGCGGCTTGCAGTTTATCCCGCGTTGCACGGCGCGCCCAAATATCAGGTCGTACTTAACAATGCCGAACATTCGGTATTCATCGATCGCGCGTTGCCGGGCGATGGCAGACCGCGCAATCCGAATCATCATCGCGTAATCCGCGCGCTCTCTACCGCATTCTGGGACGCGTATTTGCAGGACAACAAGGATGCGCTGGCGTGGTTAAATGGCACTGGTCCGCGGTCGGTCATGGAACCAGCGGATGATTGGAAGGCATCCCCGGAAAAGTGAGCCGCCTGACGGCGAACTTTGCCAGATTGCGTTGTCAGTTGCCGATGCGATTCGAAAAGAGGATCGAAAAGACCTGCAAACTGCGCGCGCGAAATGCGCCCGCGCAACTGAGCAGATAAAATCGCCACATCCGCCGGAAACGTTCGCCGTAGCGATCCGCGAAACAGGGCCAGGCACGACGGAAGTTTTCCTCCCAGGCGAGGAGTGTCGGGTCGTAATTCGGCCCGATGTTCTTGACGTCTTCAAGGATGAACGCGCCTTCCGCAGCGCGCGTGAGGCAGGCGAGGGAAGGAAGCACTGAGTTTGGGAAGATGTAGCGTGTGATCCATGGATCGGTGTAAAAGCGCGAGAAGTTTCCGCAAATCCCCTGGCAAAGAAACAATCCATTCTCGCCTAACGAGCGAGCGGCCGCTCGCATATAGGTACGGTAATTTTTGGACCCGACATGCTCGACCATGCCCACGCTCACCACCCGATCAAAGCCTTCGGTGACTTCACGGTAGTCGCGCAGCTGAATTTCCACGTCTAATCCGCGACACCAACGTTGGGCGTAAATGAATTGCTCCCGCGAAATTGTTATCCCAACTACCTGGCAACCATAGTGGCTGGCAGCATAACGGGCCAATCCACCCCAGCCGCAGCCGATGTCCAGCAGACGCAGGCCGGGTTGGAGACGCAGCCTCTTGCAAATCCACTCCAGCTTGCGCAGTTGCGCCGAGGCGAGATCGTCGCCCTCTGCGAAGAGCGCACAGGAATATTGCATATTCGGATCGAGCATTGCTTCGAAAAAATCGTTGCTCAGATCGTAATGGACGCGGCCGACTTTTCGGGTACGCCGGGCAGTCTGCTGGTTTACGAGAAGCGCGCTGAGTAGTGCCCAGACGTTTGGAAGTCGAAATACAAACCGCTTCTCGAGCCCGGCAACAATGGCGCGGCAACACATCTCGTCCAACGCCGCGCAGTCCCACCAGCCATCCATGTAGGATTCGCCGAAACCGAGTGTCCCGGAAGCGAGGACCCGGCTAAAGAAGCGGCGGTCATTCACCTGTATGTCCCATGGGCGAGCGCCGTTGATGCGAATGTCCGCCAACGCGAGAAGTTTGGTCATCACATCTTGGACTCTGGACATATGATTTGGCCGATCGCCGGAGCGCTTCCACTGTCTAACGAATCGCGCCAGCTGCGCCGATTAGTTCGATCGCTCTGCCAAATTACGATCTGAGGGGAGCGCAAAAAAGCGGGAAGTGAAAAGGCTAAAGTAGAAAGCAGCGGCGAAAGGAAAATGCCGAACGAGCCCGAGCCCGTAGCCCGAACGTTACGGAAACAAACTGTATTTAATCATTGGCTAATCGCAAGTTGCGGCTGTATGATGAGGTCAATAGCGCAGCGTCAATCGATCGCGCGGGTGTGCGGCCCCTTTTCTCTGCACACAAAGCGGCATCATGAATGCTATAGCTGCTCATAAAGATGAGCTCGAAAAATTGCTCGAGAACTTGTCGGACGACATCGTGGTCTCAAAGATAACATTCGTGGCGTTGCTGGATGCGTATATCACGCGCCTCGATGCAAATTACCCAGAAATCAGCGCCGGCGTTAATCCGCCGCCAGCGCAAATAAAGGGAGAATTAACATGGAACCAACATTGACTCAGAACTGCGCGCTTTACTACGCGCAACATACAACTTCAGAATGGCGGGCTGCGCTTTTCCAAAGATTTCGCGTGGCGGCCCGCGAGCAAGCGCCGGTTACTTATCAGGAGTTGACACATGGCACACGTTTCAGGCGCCTACCATCGCACCGGGACAACGGCGGCTGAGTATGCCTGGATCTCTGGCGGAATGGCGTTTTTTTAGTTCGCGTAATCCCCTTCGTGAAATGATCATTTGTGTTTGACGCGATCCGGACGATATTGGGCGCTTATTGGATTACGCTGTTTAACTTCACTGCGCGGTAGATCGTCAGGTGAGCGTCGCTCATTGGTGGTTTGAAACCCGATTCCCGGGAACGGCTCTGTAGCTCGGTAGTTTTTCCAAAATCAAACACAATGAAACTGTACGTAGGTAATCTCTCCTTTGAGACCACCGAGAACGATCTTCAGGATCTGTTCGAACAACATGGCGCCGTCAACGAAGTCAATCTGATGATGGACCGTATGACTGGCAAATCACGCGGCTTTGCCTTCGTCACAATGAACGACGACGCGCAAGCCAACGCTGCCATGAGCGCGGTCAACGGCCGTGAACTTAACGGCCGCCCGTTAACTGTTAACGAAGCGCGTCCGCGCGCAGACCGTCCGCGTCCTTCTGGCGGCAAGCGGAATTTTTCCGGCTTTCGCAGGTAGACTGCGATCAACCGTCGGCGCTCACAAAAATGGGCGCCGGCGTTTTCGGTTGGCTCGACAACATGAATTCTGAAAAAGCGATCGTACTGGAGGGCACCATCATGATGGTGCTCCCGGGAACGATGTTTCGCGTCGCGCTTGCGAATGAGCGCATGGTTCTTGCGCACATTTCTGGAAAGATGCGCAAACGTTTTATTCGGCTTACAATTGGTGATCGAGTGAAAATGGAAATGTCACCGTACGACACCGCTAAGGCGCGTATCGTTTATCGCCTTTAACTATGGCGACGAGATTCTTGTTCGATCCACCGCGACGACCAAAACCAAAGGTCGGTTCCAACATCAAAAGCTTGCTCGTACGCTGTCCTTCAACGTCGAAGCTGACCGATACCGGAAGGACAATCGAAGAAAAGCGCTGGGCAACGGCCAAACTGAAAACACAAAAGTTAACCTGTGCACACTGCGGCAGCGTTCATACCTGGACAAAGAATGATGTTATTCTGGGGCGGCCAACGTCAGCGAGCCGGTGATCTTTCGAAAATTTTCTCCCCGTGATTTTCCGCATCCCGACGGACCGCATTAATTGGATCACCAGCTCGTTCCTGATCGGTACGTTTGTTCTCACGCTTACCGCAGTGCCCCTTTATCTGTGGTATTTCGGCGTTGATTGGTTCCAGCTCGCTGTGTTCGCCGTGTTATTGGCTGCGGCTGGATTCAGCATCACGCTCGGTTATCACCGTCTGTTTTCGCACATGACTTTCCGGGCGAAACTACCGGTGCGTCTCTTTACTCTGATTTTCGGCGCCGCGGCGTTTGAGAATTCTGTTCTCATGTGGGCCAGCGAACACCGCCGCCATCACAAACATGTGGATCACGACGAAGATCCGTACGACATCACCAAAGGTTTTTTCCATGCCCACATTGGGTGGCTGTTGTTCAAGCTCTTGCCACAACCGCCCTTCGATAATGTTGCCGATCTAAAGAAGGATCCGCTGGTCATGTGGCAACATCGACACATTCATCTCCTCGCTGTCATTGTCGGCTTCGCCTTGCCAGCGCTCGCCGGGTTCCTGTGGGACGGCTGGGTCGGCGCGCTCGGCGGTTTTCTTATTGGTGGTGTCGCAAAAGTTGTCGTGCTCCAACACTGTACGTTCCTGATTAACTCAGCCTGCCATACCATCGGGCGTCAGCCGTATTCGACGCGATGCAGTGCGCGCGACTCGCTTTTCCTGGCGTTGTTTACATTCGGCGAGGGCTATCACAATTATCACCATCAATTTCAGCACGACTATCGTAACGGCGTAAAACCGTGGCAATGGGATCCGACGAAATGGTTGATTTGGATTTTATCGAAGCTCGGGTTGACGGGAGGTTTGCGCCGGGTCCCGCAGGAGGCAATTGAGTTCACTCAGGCGCAGGTGCGGGATTTACGAAGCAAAGTCCAGAGTTGATCCGCCTTCACGCGCGGCCAGGCGCGACAAGTTGTCGAGAGCGGCAGCGTGTTGTTGTCCGAGGATCCTCGATGGAGAAAGCTGACATTTGCCACTAACTCAGGCTACCTCATGACAACGATTAACCGCGTCGCTTTCGTGGGAGATTATATGCCCAGGCAATGTGGCGTCGCGACGTTTACGACAGACATCTGCGAGGCGGTCGCAGCCGAGTACCCAAATTGCGAATGCATCGTGGGAGCAGTTAATGATCGCCCCGAAGGCTACGACTATTCGACGCGTATCCGTTTTGAGATTGACGAAAAGGAGATCGACTCATACCGGCGCGCGGCGGATTTCTTGAACATTAACAACGTCGAAGTCGTCTCGGTCCAACACGAGTTTGGCATCTACGGCGGGCCGGCCGGAAGTCACCTGCTAGCTTTGCTGCGCGATCTGCACATGCCCGTGGTGACAACGCTGCACACTGTGCTGCGCGAACCTAACGAGTCGCAGAGATTCGTCATGGAGCAGCTCAACGCGCTCTCGAATCGTTTTATCGTGATGGCTGAACGTGGGCGAGGGTTGTTGAAGGAAGTCTATGGCGTTTCGCCCCAGAAGATCGATCTCATTCCGCACGGCGTGCCTGACGTGCAGTTCATCGACCCGACCTTCCACAAGGATCAGTTCGGCGTAGAAGGTAAGACGATGCTGCTTACCTTTGGACTTCTTTCGCCTAACAAAGGCATTGAGTATGTGATCGAGGCGTTACCGGAAATTCTCAAAAAGCACCCGAATGTCGTTTACATTGTCCTTGGCGCGACACATCCCAATCTTCTTTCGCGGGAAGGCGAGTCTTACCGGTTAAAGCTTGAGCGCCTGGCTGAAGATCGAGGTGTGACGGGCAATGTTATTTTCTACAATCGCTTCGTGACGCTGGAAGAACTAACCGATTTTATCGGCGCGGCCGACATTTACATCACCCCGTATCTTAACGAAGCGCAAATCACGTCCGGCACACTGGCCTATGCTTTCGGCGCAGGTAAAGCGGTGATTTCGACTCCTTATCTTTACGCGCAGGAGTTACTCGCGGAGGAGGGCGGCATTCTTGTGCCCTTTCGCGACAGCATTGCTATTGCCGAAGGAGTAACTCGCCTCCTATCCAATCCTGCACTGATGGCGGGAATGCGAAAACGTGCATGGAAACTCGGACGCGAAATGATCTGGTCGGTAGTAGCTGGTCGTTACATGGAAAGCTTTCAGCGCGCGCGCGTGCGATTGACTGCGCCGCCGCGCAAAGCCTTTGCTGTTCGAACTCTGGAAAATCGCCCTTATGAATTTCCACCGCTAAAACTCGATCACCTTTTTCGGATGACCGATAACACCGGAATTTTCCAGCACGCTATTTTCAACGTGCCGAATTACCGGGAGGGGTATTGCACCGATGACAATGCACGCGCTTTTATCCTGACTCTGCTACTTCCGGAGATGACCAGTCGCGTGGCGCAACGGGACGTTGAACGCCTGGCCAGCACGTACCTTTCGTTCTTATGGGATGCATTCGATCAGGAAACGAAGCGCTTTCGGAATTTTATGAGTCATAGCCGGGGATGGCTGGAAGAGATCGGTTCGGAAGACAGTCACGCGCGAGCGCTTTGGGCTGTGGGGATGGCGCTTGGCCGATCCAGAAACGACGGTCATCGCAATCTTTGCGCGCTCTTATTCCAAGGGGGATTGCCGGTTGTAGAGCAGTTCACTTCGCCGCGCGCCTGGGCCTTCGTCCTGCTCGCAATGCAGGAATATCTGCGCAGCTTCTCCGGAGACCGGGTGGTGAATCAGCTGCGTGACCTGCTCACAACGCGACTGCTCGAGTTGTTTCAAGCTAACAGTTCGAAGGACTGGCAATGGTTCGAGTCGGTCGCCACCTACGACAACGCAAAGCTTTCACATGCGATGATCCTGAGTGGTCATTGGACTTCGCGTGGCGAGGTATTTCAGGCAGGTTTGCACTCGCTCCGCTGGCTGGTGGAAACGCAAAGAGCGAAGGCCGGACATTTCGCGCCGATTGGCTCCAACGGTTTTTGGAAGCGCGGCGGCGAACGCGCGCGCTTCGATCAACAGCCGGTGGAAGCCTATGCTACCATCTCGGCTTGTCTGGAGGCTTTTGCTCTCACGCATGACGAATACTGGAAGCGCGCGTCTCGACGCTGTTTCGAGTGGTTCCTTGGTCGGAACGACCTGGGAGAATCACTCTACGATTCCGGCACGGGAGGATGTCGTGACGCTTTGCATCAGGATCGCGTGAGCCAGAATCAGGGCGCAGAATCAAGTCTCGCGTTTTACTTATCCCTCGCGGAGATGACGCAGGCGGAAGCCGCGCCGGACTTAAAGCTCCCGAGTCACAAAGCTGGATGAAACTTCATCCGACGGGCGTCCTTCTTCGGCCGGACAACAAACGCGTGGTGGTGCGTCCGTTCATCCCGATCAATCCCACTCGCGTCGAGCATATCGTCGCGCGCGCTCTCGCGCTAAGCGAGCAGGAGACCGAACAGCAGCTTTCGTTAGTTAGAGCGGATTTCAGCGATAGACATATCGATCTTGATAAGAGTTGGCTGCGACATTTCGATAAAGTGCGAGGACACATCCGGGACAGCGAAACGATCTCCGAAGGACGCAAGCTATTCATCGGCGCGCTCTTCTCCGGTGAGTACGCACTCGAATCGGCAGCGTTGTTCAACCCCTCGATTGTGCCGCATCCTGACCAGACTGGTCTAGGTCAGGGGGATCTCCGTTTTATTCTGAGCCTGCGCTCGACCGGTGAAGGACATATCTCGTCGATCCAGTTTCGAACCGGAGTTATCCATCGTGATCATTCAATCGAGATCGACAAGACCACGCCTTTTGTAACGCTGCCTGAGCTTAATCCTAATCCCACCTACTATAAACGCGCCTTCCTGGACAAACTAAGTGAGATGGGGCTTGAGAACGACTGGGCCGCCTCGGTCATGGGACGATTAGGTAAGATCTTCCTCCTTGATGAGTTGGATAAGTCCATCAAGCAAGCAGCGTCCGATGAAGCTTCTGCACACACGCGCGACGTGCCGCGAACTTTGGAGTGCATGCACTGGCTGGCGGAATCCAACTATGAAATTCATTTCGCTCCTTCTTCGGAAATGTCGGAACGCATTATCTTTCCCGTCTCGCCTAACGAGAGCAACGGCATTGAGGACGCTCGCTTCGTTCGTTTTGTCGAAGACGATGGGAGCGTTATCTACTACGCGACTTACACGGCCTACAATGGTCGAGTCATTCTACCTCAGCTGATCGAGACCGTGGACTTCCTTAACTTCCGTGTCCTGACTCTTAACGGGCCGGCGGTGCAAAACAAAGGCATGGCTCTCTTTCCTCGACGGATCGATGGACGCTACGTGATGCTTTCACGACAGGATGATGAGAACCTTTACCTGACGTTTTCGGACGACCCGCATTTTTGGAGTGATCCGCTGCTTCTACAAGAGCCCCAACAGCCCTGGGAGTTCGTGAAGCTCGGTAACTGTGGCTCGCCGATTGAAACCGAAGCTGGCTGGTTAGCTCTTACTCACGGCGTCGGTCCAATGCGAAAATACTGCATTGGAGCGATCTTGCTCGATTTGCGCGACCCTAAAAGAATCATTGGCCAGCTCGAAGAGCCGCTCTTAAGACCGGAAGCGAACGAAAGGGAAGGCTACGTTCCTAATGTCGTTTACTCCTGTGGGTCGCTCGTACACAACGGACAACTCATCTTGCCTTATGGAGTTAGCGATACGGTTTCGAGCATTGTCAGAATCGAATTAAGCGAACTTTTGACTGCCCTTAGCTAAAGGCACCGTCTCCCAGGCGCCGCCGTTTACCAATCAACTTATGTCCTCAATCGGCAGTTGGGTGTGCTTGTGTTGGTTTGTAACTAGCGAAGCTAACAGCTGTTATAAACATCGGATACAGCTGATCAGAGCGTCGCAGAGATATGCTGCAGGGATTTGGGTAAACTGTGCGATAGTAGTTGCATGAGGAACATTAGGAGAGCGTTCAAACGCAAACCATTTCATCTTTGGATGCCCGAGACAGCAGTCGCCCGAGAGAAACGCCGCAAGCGTTTTCTTCGCCTGTGGAAGCGGGTCGTTACACCCGAGCAACTGCCAGGACAAGGTGGGATCTGCTGACGTCTAACAGGTCGCGATGTGCGTAAACAACGAAAATTGTTTGTCCATTGGAACCAACTGTTAAAACATAGTCCAACTCCGACCGCCTTTACTTAGGTTGTCTGCGATTATCTCCCATTACGATTCCTTGAGCGCGCGGCTGATTTCCACCGCGCAGTGCGCGGGCGCCTCCGGGCTCGCGTAAAATACCAGCGCCATGCCGTCGCCGGTCGGGATTTTAAGCAAACGGCCAGCGGCTTCGTCTCGTTGAAATTGCGCAGACGCGCGAGCAACCTGGTTTAGTTGCTCAACCGCCGCGTGCTGGTCGCTAATCGAAAGCTTCGAGTAACCAACGATGTCGATAACAAGACATGGGCGATTTCGAGCTGGATCTCGCTCTTGATCTCAATGGACATCTGTCGGCTGCCCTAAGGTTACATGAGTTTTACAATAGCGCCTCATTCACTCTTGATTGCGGAACCTATCAAAATAACATTAGGCGATCGGCATTGCGGGTGTAGATTCATTCGCCAACGTTTGCAGCGCCAATCGACCGCGGGTGCGGCCCCTTCTCTCTGCACCAACCAAACAGGGCAGACCATCTCTCTATGACAGTCTTCACTCATACAAACAAGGACGCGCACCAAACATGGCTCGGGGACTTCTTGTCCAGCAACATTACCGTTTCGGGGTTTATTGCCCGCTCAGATCACCAACCTCAAATTCAGGTGCACAGCGATGCGCACTCGCATCGAGAGAGTGTAAGGCGTGACAATGAGTCCGAGACCGGAAATCGCTCGGCGCATTTAAATTAAAACCACTAAAGGAAAACAATATGGAACCAACGATCACGCAAAACAGCGCGCTTTATCTTGCGCATCGTAAAGTCTCAAAACGCCACGCCACGCTTTTCCGATGGCTTAGGACCGCAGCTGGCAAGCAGGGCGCGGATGCTCAGCAGCAGCTGACCTCCAGGGACCTATTCATCGCACAACGACTTCATCAGGACAACGGGCGCTGAGCCGCTTCATTTAAGGTTAATCGAACATGCATCTAGTCCAATTCCGCGAAATAGTGCGAGATGCTGAAGTGGCGCATGCAATTCATCCGATCGTGCTCAAATATCTCCTGACCATGGAGGAGACCACCAAGCCTTGCTGGCGTGCGGTGTTTCGCGGGCTGCGAATGTAGCTCAGATCAGCACCTGCAGTTTCCTTATCAACAAATATGCAACCAACCGTCCAGCAATGCAGCGCGATTTATTTCAAGCGACATAGAGGCTCTAAACGCCGGGCTGCGCTTTTCAGGCAGCTTCGCGCTTCAGTCGCGAATCAGACTTGCGATGGTGAGCAGCAGATGTTTGGCAACGCACACATCGGGCAACGGCTTCCATCAGGCCAGCTTTGGCTGAGAGGGTTCGAATTTTAGTATGCGCCGAGCGATGCGGCACGCGAGCGGAGTTAGACGTACTGCTTCGCAAGGTGAAATGAGCAAACGAAACACATCCCAGTCCTCTGATCAGGAAGTGATGCGACATCTGTCGCGCTCGCACATTTTCAAAGATTACGAGCAAGCCTTCAGCGAAGCCACGGGTTTGCCGCTTAATATTCGAGGGCACGCTTCGTGGTCGCCTGCGCATCATGGGAAAGAGGATCACGACTCATTCGCCTCAATTCTGGCTCGTTTCAACAAGGCTCGCGCCGCATGCTTAACGGCCCAAACCAACGCATCTCGAGAGGCTAACTCGACTACGCGCACCGTTACCTGGTTTGCGGGACTCTCCGAAAGTGCGGTGCCGGTGTATGTAGGTGATCACATTCTTGGTTTTCTTGAGACAGGTGAAGTGATGCTCAAGAACCCGACTAAGAAACACTTCGCGACCATTACTCGGCAGCTCCGCGCGTGGGGCTACAAGGCGGATTGGAAGAAACTTGAGCGGGCCTATTTTCGCTCGTGTGTTTTATCCCCTGACCGGTATCGCGCGATGTTGCGACTCCTGAATATTTTTGCGGAACACCTTTCGATCTTGTCGAATCAACTCGCCGTACGGCGCGAAAACAACGAATCCATGAACATGGCGCGAGCGCGCCACTTCATCGAGACGCATCAGGCGGAGCCGCTGTCTCTCGGGCGTGTGGCCCAGGCGGCTAACATCAGCAGGCATTACTTTTGCAAGATGTTCAAGAAAGCGACCGGGATAAATTTCGTCGACTATCTCTCCAGAGTTCGAGTGGAGAAATCAAAGACGCTTTTGCTCAATCCCAATTCGCGAATTAGCGAAGCTGCCTTCGCATGCGGATTTCAATCCATGACGAACTTCAATCGCGCGTTTAAGCGAATCGTCGGTCGCTCTCCCACGCAATTTCGCGAATCGCTTCCGAAGCTGCGTCGCTCGGTATAGCACTGTTCGTCCGGGGAGAAAGGCCAAGCAGGTCCGCGAGGCGTGACTCGTAGGAGTCGCAGGTGGGGCAATTGCCATTGGGCTGGATCCAGTCGGGATGCTGGACGCGCAGGGCGTGATGGATCTGTTGCTGGAGTTGAATGTAAGAGTGGATTTCGTCAGACATGGGAATGCTCGGTGAAAGGCTCAGAGAGTGCGCTTGCATCGTAGGTCTTACATCACTTCGGTTACTGCTTGGTTTACTAACTTTGATGGCCCCAACGGCCGCATCCGTTGTTTTAAACGAAGTCTTACGGAGGCAACGACTGCGCGGGCTCCACGGTGCGGAGAGGCGGCTACTTGGTGGCCGTGCTAATTCATAAAAACCGGCTGGGTTAGTCCCCGTGTAATTCCTGGCTCCCGGCAGTCGTTGAATGAACTCCTACACTGGGGGCGAACGCGCGGAACCCTCCACACGCTCGCGGTCAGTGTTAGAGCATTACGCCACTTTAACTTGAGTAGCTTTTGATTTTGCTGTCGTCGTTGTTGGAAGGTGCACTTTCAGCACTCCGTCGCGGAACTCCGCCGTGACTTTCGTGCTATCGGCATCTTCAGGCAGCGTGAAGGTGCGCCGGAAAGTGCCAAAGCATCGTTCGATGCGATGGAATTTCTTCTTGTGATCTTCTTTCTCGACTTTGCGTTCTCCAGAAACGCTAAGAATGCCGTCTTCGACTGTTACCTTCACGTCATCCTTCTTCATTTCAGGCAGGTCAGCTTTGAGCAGATACCCGTGATCGTCCTCACTGATATCAACCTCTGGTGACCAATCTGCGACCGCAAGGCTGTGGATCTCCCCACTGCCTATTCTGTTGGGAAAGCCGCCCAGGAAGAAACGATTGAAGCGATTTTGTGTTTCCTCCATCTCTCTTAGCGGATTCCATGTGTTTATTAGTTTATTCATATTTTATCTTTCTGGGTTGAGTTAAAGCCATCTTCGGGAATCGCGCTCACCGCTTATTGTCAGACTCGACCCGAATGTTGTGCACGTTGAGGAGTAGCCCTGTGGAAGGGGATCGCGCGGACGCTTCGCTGGGATTGCGAAGTATTCCAGAGTCGATGGTTCCAAGCTGGCGCAGCTAGCTTTCCGACAGGCTATGAAATATGTCGTGTCTAAACGTTTGAGATTTCACTCGCCACGAACTCGCGAAGACTAAATTTTATTTGAGCGTTAAGGAATGGTAGACGTAGGAATTAAGAAGTTAGAATCATTGGGAAATTAGGAAGACTGGCATTTTCCAAAAGATGCAGGCAGTATCCGTCACCGTTATGAAACCGCCGCTCCACAAAATTGTCATGTGTCTATCGATCTTCACCCTGTTTGGCGCGCCGAACATAGGGGAAGCGGGACCTTTCGAGAATTTTTTCAAATCGGTACGCAACTCGTTTGCGCGCCCCTCTCCAAAGCCGCAACCGCCGCAACCCCGCCGGACCAGTCGTAAACAGAATAATGAGACTCCACCAAGCGATGCTCCAGATACTTCAAATAGTCAGACCTCACCAAGTCCGACTCCGGCCCCTGCGCCTCCAAACCCGAATAACGTCCGCGTGGCGAAAGCCACTGCTGCCCGGAAAAACCGAAACAGTGACCTGCCGTACGGAATTCCCGTGCCCGGAAAACAAGGCTTGGTTACCAGCCCCTTCTCGCCAGACAGTGGTTACATCGACGTCCGGAGTTTTCCGCCCGGAACCGAAGTAAGAGATCCTTACACAGGCAAGACTTTCCTTACGCCGTAGCGATTTGTCGATGAAGTAGTGACCGGCGGGCTGGCGAGTTGGAGATAAATCGACAAGATGTTGGGCTGGGGGAGTCTCAACCCCACAACTCGCGCGGCGGGACTCCAATCCTTCCGTTCGTGTATGGCACCGGGTGATCACGATCGCGGGCGAGGAGTAGCGGCCCGTCGAGATCGATCCAGTTCGCGAAGCTTGCCAGAAG
>Ga0070698_100002332_pt1 | contig 20989 bp, 16 predicted proteins | sample KBSK1502metaG_FD_65477 | JGI IMG/M metagenome (GOLD analysis project Ga0070698, IMG submission 65477) | Corn, switchgrass and miscanthus rhizosphere microbial communities from Kellogg Biological Station, Michigan, USA - KBS K1-50-2 metaG | ecosystem: Host-associated > Plants > Roots >...
GCATCTCGGCGGCCCGCTCGGGCAAGCCTTCGCGGCGACTGCAGCGCGGACACACGGCGTAGCGCGATCCCCACTTGACTGGCAGGTCGACCGCGTCGTAGGGACGGGTGACGACGGACCACACATCCGGACGCGTCGTTACGATCTCCAGCGCGTCGCGTGGAACGCTGTTGGTACGCTGGAACACGTCGAGCCAGGCGGCATCGGCTGTGAGCCGCACGACCTGATACCAGGCCCCGCGCCGCACCCCTACGTTCACGTCGCCCGCCACGCGGGCCCAAGGGGGCACCTCCGGCATGGTCTCCTCCCCCAGTCCTTTCTTGTTTCCCCGGCCGCGGGACCCCGCAGGCGGTTGGGGAGGGCGCGCCCCACACCTCTACTCTGAAGGCCGGCGCGCCCCGGCGCCGGTGACCCCGGTCACCGGGAGGCGGACCACGGCAGCACGCGGCGCTCGTGGCTGCTCGCGACCGCCAATACCAGCCCGCGCATGACGGCGACTGCGTGCTCGGGCGTGACCGCCAGCTGTACCTTCTGCAGGATGGCGTCGCGCACGTTCTCGTAATAGTGCGTGAAGCTCGACGGGGTGGTGGGGATCGTGCGCGTGCCTTCGGGTGTCGTCAGTTTCCCGTACATCTCGGACGGCTCTGCATCCCAGTTCGCTTCGTCGGGCGTGTGGCCGGCTTTCAGCGCCGCTTCCTGCGGATCGAGGCCGTACTTGATGAACGAGCCCTGCGTGCCCTGCACGGCAAAGGACGGTGCCAGCGGCCGCGCGAGCATCGAGCCTCGCAGCGTCGCCCGCATGCGCGGGTAGCGCAGCGTGACGTCGAACGCATCGTCCACGGCCGCTCCGTCTCGCTCGATGCGGACGTCGGCGGAGACCGCCTCGGGAATCCCGAACAGCAGCAGGGCCTGGTCGAGCAGGTGCGGCCCCAAGTCGAACCAGACGCCCGAGCCGGGCAGGGGCTGCTCACGCCATGCGCCCGGCCGGAGCTCGAGACGGAAGCGATCGAAGTGCGCTTCGTAACTCACGATGCGGCCGAGCACGCCGTCCGCCACAACCCGCTGCACCGTGACGAAGTCCCCGGTGTAGCGACGGTCCTGATAGACCGACAGGAGGCGCCGCTGCTGGTGCGCGAGCCGGACGAGATCCTCGGCTTCTGCGACGGTCGTGGTGAACGGCTTGTCGACCACGACGTGGCGCCCGGCGAGCAGGCATTGCCGCGCGATGGGATGGTGCGACGTGTTGGACGTGACCACGACGACGAGGTCGATCGGTCGGGCGAGCAGCTCGTCGACGCTGCGTACGAACGCGACGTCCGGGTAGCGGGAGTCGGGTTCGCCGCTGCGCCGCACGATCGTCGTGAGGTGCAGCCCCGCGACCGCGCGGATGATGGGGGCATGGAACACTTGACCCCCGAAGCCGAACCCGACGAGCCCGACGTTCAATCGCTCGTCATGATGAACAGCGGAGCGCCGTCGAACTGATAAATCGGCCGCAGCCGGGCGGTGTTGTAGTACTTCGCGACGTTCACGACCTTCTTCTCCGATGTCACGCTCGTGATCGGCACGCTGTCGTAGAACCCGCGATGGATGCTGACCAGGCGACCGTACTCCTTCCGCGCCACCAGATCGAGGGCGAGGTTGCCGAAGGCCATCGGGACGATCGAATCGAGGGCATCGGGATCGCCCGAGCGCACGAGATAGCCGAGCCGCTGGTTCACGACGTCGATGCGGCGGCCCTGGTTATACTTGGGCGACGATTCCTTGAGCGCGGCCCCCACCTGCTCCCCGATTCCGCCCAGCTTCTTGTGCCCGAACATATCGGTCTCCTCGCTCTCGAAGCTCATGCCTTCGTGCGAGGCGAGCCGCGCGCCTTCCGACACCAGCACGACCGCATAGCGGCTGGGGTTCTTGTTGCGGTCCTGCGTGAGCAGCTCCGCCAGCTGCTCGATGTCGACCGGGTGCTCGGGGATGACGCAGCGGTCCGCGGCGCCGGCCATCGTGGGCAACAGCGCCGTGAACCCGGCGTAGCGCCCGAACACCTCGATCACCAGAAATCGCTCGTGCGACCCCGCCGAGGTGCGCAGTCGGTGCGTCAGCTCGATCGTGCGCGTCACGCAGGTGCTGAAGCCGATGCAGTAGTCGGTGCCGTAGACGTCGTTGTCCATCGTCTTTGGGATGGCGACGACGTTCATCCCTTCGTCGTGCAGCCGTTTGCCGTAGCTGAGCGTGTCGTCCCCTCCGATGGGAATCAGGACGTCCACCCCGAGATGCTCGAGGTTCTTGAGCACGTCCTTGGTGATGTCGTTGGTCGGCTCGTCATACCCGGTCAAGTGCGGCGGCACGCGCCCGCGCGGCAGGTGGCTCGGCCGCACGCGCGACGTGTGCAGGAACGTGCCGCCGGTGCGCCCGGCCCGATTGACGACGGCTTCCGAGAGTGGCTGGACGTTCTCGCTGTTGTCGGCTTTCGCGTCGCGCACATAGTCCACGAGCCCCGCCCAGCCGCGCCGGATGCCGACGACCTGGTAGCCGTCGCGCAGCGCGCGAATCGTGATCGCCCGGATGGCGGGATTCAGGCCGGGGACGTCGCCGCCGCCGGTGAGCATCGCGATCGTGCCTTTTCCCATGCCCCAAACGTGCTCGACTCCGCTCGAGATGGAAAGTGGCCTCTTTGGCGCGCCGAGGCCATTGTTAGAGCCCCATACGAGAGGAGTGCCTGTGAAACTTCGACCGCTCGGTGCGACCGGCTACTCCGTCAGCGAAATCGGCTACGGCGGCTGGGGGCTCGGCGCCGACATGTGGCGCGGCGTCGACGCCGCCCAAACACGCGAGGCGCTACGGGCGGCGGTCGACCAGGGTGTGACGTTCTTCGATACCGCGCTGGCGTACGGAGGCGGACACAGCGAGCGCCTGATCGGCGAGGTGCTACGAGACGACATCCGCGCCGGTCGCGTCCGGGTCGCCACCAAGGTCCCGCCGCTCAACAACGAATGGCCCGGGAGGGCGAATCGGCCGCTCGCGGCTGTCTTTCCCGCCCGACACGTCGCGGCGAGCACGGAAACCTCACTCAAGAATCTCGGCGTCGAGGCCCTGTCGCTGCAACAACTGCATGTGTGGCACGACGCCTGGCTGGACGATCCCGAGTGGGCCGCGTGCTACGATCGGATCGCCCGCCTGAAAAGGGAAGGGAAGGTGCTGCATTGGGGCATCTCGATCAACGACCACGCGCCCGCGACCGCGCTGCGGGTGCTCCAGGATCCGCTGTTCGAGACCGCGCAGGTCATTTACAACATCTACGATCGCTCCCCCGAGACGGCGTTGTTCGCGCTGGCGCGGACCAAGCCGCTCGGGATCATCGTACGGGTCCCGTTCGACGAAGGAGCCCTCACCGGTCAGATTCGCTCCACCACGGTGTTCCCCCCCGGCGACTGGCGGGCGGAATACTTCAGCGGCGACCGGCCCGCCGAGGCCGAGCGGAGGGGGAAGGCCTTAGCGGAGCTGCTCGATGAGGAGGTCGAGACGCTGCCGGAGCTCGCCCTGCGGTTCTGCCTGTCGTCACCCGCCGTGTCGACGGTGATTCCCGGGATGCGCCGCCCGGCCCACGTGCGCGAGAACACTGCGGCGTCGGACAAAGGTCCGTTGCCGCCCCGACTGCTTTCCAGGCTCAAAGCGCATGCCTGGGACAAGAACTGGTACCCTGCGTAGATGCAGGGGACCATATCTGGGCTCGTCGGCTCCTACGGCTACGTCGTTCTCTTCTTCCTGGTCGGCGCGGAGAGCCTCGGGATCCCACTCCCGGGCGAGACGGCCGTGGTCACGGCAGCCGCTTGGGCCGCACTGGGGCACCTCTCGATCTACGCGGTGGTGGTGACCGCCGCCGTCGCGGCCATCATCGGCGACAACGGCGGCTATTGGATCGGGCGCACCGGCGGCGTCGCGTTGGTGCGCCGCTATGGGCGCTTCATGCACCTCAACGAAGCCCACCTCGAGCGCGCCCGTCGCTTCTTTGAGCGGCACGGCGCCAAGACGGTCTTCTTCGGCCGCTTCATTGCGCTGCTGCGCACCTGGGCCGCCGTGCTCGCGGGAGCGGCACGCATGCCGTACGGCACCTTCATGCTCTATAACGCGCTCGGCGCAGTGTGTTGGGCCAGCGTTGTCGGCGCGCTCGGCTACGGGTTCGGCCGTAATCTGCCGCGGCTCGAGCGCTACATGGGTCAGGCGAGCCTGGCGGGGGCTCTCCTCGTCGCCCTGGTGGTGGGGCTCGCCCTCGGATGGCGCTGGTTCGAGAGAAACCGCACCCGCCTCGTCGCGCGCACACAGCACGTGCGGACGTTTGCCGCCGCGCGTTTCGCGCGCGGCGAATACCTCGGGCTCCACCTCACCGTGGGGCTGGTCATCAGTATCGGGGCGCTGTGGCTGTTTAGTGGCATCACGGAGGATGTCATCCACCACGACCCGCTCACTCTGTTCGACGTGACCCTTCTCAACTGGGTGCATGTGCGTACCACCCCGGCGGGGTACGCCATCGCCGGGGCGATCAGCCTCCTCGGCTCGCCGGTGACGCTGACCATGCTGGCGCTCGGCGTGGGTCTGGTTCTTGCCGCCCGCCGCGAATGGATTCTGCTCGCCGGCTGGCTCGCGGCCTTCGCCGGCGGCGGCCTGCTAGATGTGGTGCTCAAGCTCGTGATCCGCCGCCCGCGGCCACCGTACGCCGCCGCGTTCCTGCCGCACTTCAGTTGGAGCTTTCCGAGCGGCCACGCGCTGGCCTCGCTCATCGGCTATGGCATGCTCGCCTACGTGCTCACGCTTCTCTGGATCCACCGCCGCGGCGCGCAAATCGCCGTCGCGCTCTGTGCCGCCGTGTTGATCCTGGCCATCGGGCTCAGTCGGCTGTACCTCGGCGTGCATTACTTCAGCGATGTGGTGGGTGGGTACACCGCGGGGGTGTTGTGGCTTTCAGCATGCATCTCCGGCGTCGAGGTCGCGCGCCGGTGGCGTGCGGCGCCCTAGTACGGATGAAATGCCTTCACTCGCTCCGCCAGATCGGCCGGCTCAGTCGCCACCACTTGGCCGAGGGGCGTCACGTAGATGCGCACCGTGGGCGCGCCCGGAATCACGGTTGGCCCGAACGCATAGCGCCACACGCGCGGGTGTCCGGGCAGTTGGGGCGCGCCCTGCCAGAGAAAGGTGGTGGATTGGTTCCCCATCTCCGGCGGGGGCGAGCCGAGGAGCGTGCCCACGGCCGAGAGGGCGACGGCCCACGAGGCGCCTGCGAGCAGGGCGGCGACGAAAGCAGCTATGACGGTCAGCCAGAACAGACGAGCCATGGCGCGTTACCGACTGGCCAGCGCGCGGCGCGCGAGCGCGATTTCGGGCCGCCCGCCATCGGACTGGGCCATCAGGCTCAGGAACTCCCGATATTTCGCCAGCGCCGTGGCCGCGTCGCCCGTGAGCTCTGCGGCGCGCGCCAGGCCGAACAGGCTGCGCGCGCGGTTGGGTGAGAGCGCCAGCGTCGCCGTATACGCCCGCGCGGCCGCGACGGGCTTCCCCACCAACAGGAGGAGATCACCCTCGAGCTCGCGGGCGGGAAGGACCGGCCCGGGCGTCACGGGATGCTTCTGGGTGCCGTCCTCGCGATCGGCCGCTTGCCCGGCGTGGAGGATGGCGGTGGCCGTGTCTCCCGTTGCCAGCTCGAGCCACGCCGCGGCCGCGCGCCGCTGGATGGCGACCTGACCGGCCCAGTAGGCCTGCGGTCCCCCACTCGTCGTGAGCGTGCTCTCGATCTGCGTCAGGACGACGATCTCCTGCCGGGCCAGCGTGGTGTCGCTGCTGCGCGCCGCGCCGATCGCGCGGGCGAAATGGGTGATCGCTTCGGCGGCGGGCCACTCGGGCGCGGGACGGACGCCGAGCCGCGCCGCCTCGGCCCAACGCCCGCGCTCGAGCGCGAAGCGAGCGGGAATCGCCGCGCACGCGTACTCGTGGGGGAGCGAGCCCGCGGGATAGCCGGCCCGAGCCGCGGCCGCCTCGTCCACGACGCGCCGCGCCGCGGTATCGCGCCCCTGCTGTAGGTACGCGTACGCGAGGTAATCGAGGGCGTGCGTGCGCTGATCCCACATCGCGGTCAGCCCCCGCTCGACCTCGTAGGCGCGGGCGGCCGCCGCCGAGCGTGTGTTCGACGCGATGTCGTCATCCCACGCCCCGAGTCGCGTGAAGATGTGCGAGGGCATGTGTTGGGCGTGCGGGACGTCGGGCGCGATCTCGGCGTAGCGCCGCGCGGCGAACAACCCGCGCGCCGCGAGCTGCGGCACGTCGTTCGTGTGGATCAGGTAGTGCGCCAGTCCCGGGTGTCGGGGCTCGCGTCGGAACAACGGCTCGAGAATCGAGTCGGCGCGTTGCTGGTAGCTGAACGTCGTGTCCGTCGCGTTCGCCTGTCCCACCGCGATGAGGGCGAGGGCGTAGAAGATCGCCGCCTCGCGATCCGACGGGCTGCGCCGCCGCACGGAGTCCATGGCCTGCGCGTAGCGGAGCAGCCGTGTCGTGGGGTCGGTGCGCGCGTAATCGGCGTAGTAGGCGCGGATCGCGCCGAGATAGTCGCGCTCGCGCGTGGTCTTGGCCTCGGCGAGGCCGCGGTCGACGGCCCTGGTGGCGACCTGCGCGTCCGCGGAGGACGGCGGGGTCCACAGCGGGTGCAACAGGCTCATCGCCTGGCCCCAGAACGCCATGGCGCAGGTCGAATCCGTCGCGGCGGCGGCGGTGAAGGCCTCTGCCGCCTTCTCGTACCAGAAGGAATGCAGGTAGGCGACGCCGTGCTCGACACCGCGCTGCGCCGCACCGCGGCAGGACGTCGCGAACCGTACGCGGCCCAGCTGCTCCGGGTGGCCGCCGTGCGCATCGGGCAGTTGCGCGGCGAGCGGGACGGCGAGCGCAAGCGTCGCCGCGAGCGCCGCGAGTCGGGGAAAGGAGTGGATCATGATACCACGAGTTTGCTGCCTGGTCCTGCAGAGTGCAACCCGGCCACGTACCTTACGATCTCCTCTCGCCAGGGCAGGGACGTGAGCAGCGCCTGTGTCGTCGCCGGCGGCGGTCCCGCCGGCATGATGCTTGGGTTTCTCCTCGGTCGCGCGGGCGTGAGCGTCACCGTTCTCGAAAAGCACGCCGACTTTTTCCGCGACTTCCGCGGTGACACGGTGCACCCGTCGACGCTGGAGATTCTCCACGAGCTCGGGGTCGTCGACGAGTTCCTGCGGCTCCCGCACTCCAAGGTGCGGACACTCACCGGCCAGATCGGAGCAACCACGCTCAGGCTGGCCGACTTCAGTCACCTTCCCGTGCACTGCAAGTTCCTGGTGCTCATGCCGCAATGGGATTTCCTGAACTTCCTGGCCGAGCGGGCACGGGCGTACCCGACGTTCTCTCTGGAGATGGAGGCGGAGGTCTGCGGCCTCCTGTTCGACGGTGACCGCGTAGCGGGCGTGCGCGTGAGGGCGCCGCAGGGAGAACGCCAAGTGCAGGCCGATCTAGTCGTTGCCGCCGATGGCCGCGACTCCCAGGTGCGAGCGGCGGCCGGCCTTCAGTCGAGCGACTTCGGCGCGCCCATGGACGTCCTTTGGATGCGGCTATCCAAGCAGCCCGGCGATCCGGAGCAGCTCTTCGGCCGCATCGATTTCGGCCGGATCTTCGTGATGCTGGATCGCGGCGACTACTGGCAGTGCGGGCTCGTGATCCAGAAGGGCGGCTTGGAGGAGATCCGGGGTCGCGGTATCGAAGCGCTTCGCAGCGACATAGTCGAGTTGAACCCGTTCTTGAGAGATCGGGTTCCCGAGCTGCGGGATTGGGACGATATCAAGCTGCTCACGGTTCAGGTCAATCGGTTACGCGAATGGTACCGGGCGGGCCTGCTCTGCATCGGCGACGCCGCGCACGCCATGTCGCCGATCGGCGGCGTCGGGATCAATCTCGCCATCCAGGATGCCGTCGCCGCCGCGAACATTCTGATTCCCGAGTTGCGGCGTGGTTCGACCATCCCGGTCGCTGCGCTGCGGCGAGTGCAGCAGCGGCGCGATTTGCCGACCCGGATCACCCAGCGCGCGCAGCTCATCATCCAGAACAATGTCATCAAACGGGTGCTGGGCCGACGCGGACCGATGACGCCGCCGCTGGTGGTTCGTGCGCTCGGCGCGATTCCCCTGCTGCAAAGAATTCCGGCGAGGCTGGTGGGGTTGGGCTTCAGGCGTGAGCATGTCACGGGATAACGCGACTCTGGCCACGCGTGATCGAGGCATCGACGTCGAGGTCTCGCTATTTCGACACGACCTTGAGCGCCGATTGTCCAAGCGCCGCGAGCAGCCGCGCGAGCATATCCGGCGTGAGACCCTGTGGGAACCGACTTACCAGGCGGAGCCGCTGCGCGAAGTCGGGCGCCGGCGGCGTCTTGCCGAGGTCACCTACTTGGGAAAACTCCGCGGCGTCGATGGCGCCGTACGGAACGAGCGTCACCGTATGCGCGGCCAGGACCACGAGTGCGGTGTCCTGCACCGCGAGCAGCTCTCCTTGTGCGCTTCCGCCGCCCCGCAGCGCGAGCGCCACCGCCGCCCCGTCGGGCCGTTGTGCCGGCGCGAATCGGTCGACCTTTCCACCGACGTTGCACGCGAGCGTCGCGAGCACGGGTCCACACAGCCAGCTTCGCCTCATCGGCCCCTCATCTTCCCGAGGCCGGCCGGGCGGGTGGCGAACGCGCGCTCGCGAGCCTCCCGCACCGCGCCCCAAGTCCGGAGCGCCTTCAGCAGGTCGGTGTCAAGGGACTCCACGGTACCCGTATCGTCCGGGACCCCGAGGCCATCGTGGCGGATCCAGGGCTCGTAGTAGCCCTGGGTGGCAATCAGGAAGGTTCGCGCCGGTTCCGCGGCCGCGGCGGCCACCTCGGCGACGGCGGTAAATCGCTCGCCAGGCAATGTGCGGAGGTATCGCTGGTCCGCGAGTCGCACGCTCGCGAGGGCGTACGCGTCCTCGCGCCCGTCGGCATCGAGCAACCGGCCAAAGGCGCGCGTCTGAACGACCGGGCGGCGCGCTCTCATGGCGAACACGACCCTATCGATCCGCCAGTTGTCCGCCGGAAAGGTCAGCCGAACGCGAACGCTGTCGCGCTCGAGCACGGGGAGGAGGACTGCTAGGTCCTTCCAGGCGCGCGGCACCGGAGTCGCGAATGCGGGCGGCTTCGCGGTAGCGGTGGCCGTCCCAGGTGGCTATGCGCATGCCCATCCGCTCCCGCTGCCAGCGCGTCAGCGCTGTCACTCCGCCGTCCAGATCGCGTCCGATCCAGTCGAGCGATCGGGCGCCACGACCGCCCAGCATCACGTCCGAATACAGAAGCGTGGCGAGCAGGCTGTTCCTCAACCGGAGCACCAGCGCCACGCTGTCGCCGCGTGGTGGCGCTGGAGCGACGACGTAGATGGCGTCGTCCCAACCGGCGGGCGAGACGCCCGCCAGGGTCCGGTCATCCGTCCGGAACGCGTCGCCGTCGGGCAGGGCAAGAAGGAGACGCAGATCGCGGCCCGCGGCGTCGGAGATCGTGGTGGGCGGGACGAGATCGCGCGCGGCGAGCGCCACGCCGTTCGGGTCCGGAAGCGCGGTCTCGTCCACGGCGTGGTGCACCTCGATTAGCTCGAGATGGTTGACGTATTCGGTTTCGAGCGCCTCGTTGCGCACTTCCAGCCGGATCCGGCCGTCTCGGTCGGGGTGGACCGCGAGGCGATCGACGTCACGTGTCTCGAACGCCGGGCCGAGCGTGTACGAGAAGCCCTCGGCTTGGAGCGCCCACGTGCCGGCGGTGTCGCCGTAGACGGTCGGACAGTTCCCGAAACAATCTGAGTTTGAGCATGCGATCACGAAGGCGGCCACGGCGGCCGCCACCAGCCCGGCCCCGGTGGCGAGCGTGGACACGATGACAGTGGGCGCCCCGTTCGTGGCGCGGCGGAAGGACTCCATGGCGACCACGCTGTCGAGCGGCACGAAAGAGAGATCGGTCGAATCGCGCAGCGTCAAGCCGTAGCGCACACCTGGCCCCCGAAGCGAGTCGCGGGCGAGGAGGACTCCGTCCCGGTACAGTACGGTAGAGCCGTCCCGGAGGTGGGCCTTGACCGGCGTCTCAATGACTACGGAGTCGGCGCTCGGGCCGATCGCCTCGACCCGCACGGTGCGGAATACCCAGATGCACGCCCCGGCGACGAGGCTGAGCGAGGTCGACAAGAGGACACGCAGCACGCGGCTGCGACCGAGTAGCAGCACCAGCGCCAGCCGCACCATGGGCCTCTCCTCGTTTGTACGACGTCAATTCCTCAATAGGGCAGCCGGCTCGGCGGGCTGTCAAGGTCTGACACGTCCCTAACTCCCTCGGGTGTCTGTCTGACGACTTCGCGAGCATAATTATCGGTCATGCTCCTGGCGGCCCTCGTCCTCCTCCATTGCTGCGACTCCGCGCCGACCTACTCCGGCCGGGACGGCCAGCTCGACGTGCGGATCCCCCGATTCGAGGCGGACGCTGTAATCGACGGTTCCCTCACGGACTCCGTGTGGGTCCACGCCGCCCTGTTGACGGGATTTTCGCAGTACGCCCCCAACGACGGCATCCCGGCCGCGGACTCCACCCAGGTACTCGTCTGGTACTCGGCCACCGCTATCTATTTCGGCATTCGCGCCTTCGAGCAGCATGGCCGTCCCACCATGACGTTGGCGAATCGCGACCAGATCTTTGGCGACGACAACGTGCAGATCCTGCTCGGCACGTTTCACGACGGGAAGCAAGCCCTGATGTTCGCCGTGAATCCGCTCGGCGTGCAGGGCGATGGCTCCCTGGTCGAGGGCACCAACGTCACCGCCAGCGGGTTCATCGGAGGAGCGGTCGTGGGACGGGAGCAACCCGACCTGAGCCCCGACTTCGTGTTTCAATCGCGCGGGCGCGTCACCGAGTGGGGATACGAAGTCGAGGTGCGCATTCCGTTCAAGAGCATCCGGTATCAATCGCGCCAGCCGCAGGACTGGCGGTTGAACATCGTGCGCGAGGTCCAGCACTCCGGCGTAGAGGACTCCTGGTTCCCGGCGCGCCGCGCCAACGCGTCGTTCATCGGGCAAGCCGGCAACCTGGTCGGCTTGAGCGGTATGCATCGCGGGCTCGTCGTGGACTTGAATCCGGAGGCGACCGGGAAGGCGAGCGGTGCCCCCACACCCGGCGGCTATCAGTACGACGTGGGAGACCCGCAGCTGGGCGGCAACGTCCGCTGGGGGGTCTCGGACAACCTCACGCTGAACGGCACGATCAAGCCGGACTTTTCGCAGGTCGAGTCGGACGCCGGCCAGCTCGCGTTCGATCCACGGCAGGCGCTGTTCTTTCCGGAGAAGCGGCCGTTCTTCCTGGAGGGGAGCGAGCTGTTTCAGGTGCCGCAGAACCTGATCTATACACGCCGCATCGTCCAACCCATCGCGGCGGTCAAGCTCACCGGGACCACCTTTGGCACCGACATCGGTCTGCTTTCGGCGGTCGACCAGCAGTTTGCCTCGGCGACGGGCACGGACAACCCCATTTTCACGATCCTACGGGCCCAAAGGAGCCTGGGCCCAGGCTCGCGTGTCGGGCTCGCGTACACCGATCGGATCGAGGGCGGCGATTACAACCGTGTGGCGGAGGTCGAGAGCCGGCTGGTCTTCAAGGAGATCTATGGACTCAACCTCCAGCTCGCGGGGAGCCGCACGCGCGTCGGAGGCATAACGACCACCGCGCCACTGTGGCTGAGCCAGTTCACGATTCAGCATCGCATCTGGGGTCTGCGCAGCCTGTTTGCCGGTATCTCAGACCAGTTTCTCGACGCCAGTGGATTCATCGGCCGGGCGGGGATCGTGCACTCGTACGTCGATCCGAGCTACACGACCTACGGAGGACCCGGCGCCCTGCTGCAGCGGTTCACGGGCGACATCGTGGTGGACGGCATCTGGCAGTATGAGAACTTCATCCACGGGCGCCACCTACAGGACAAGAAGCTGCACTTCAACGGCAACGCGGCGCTACGCGGTGGCTGGAACGTGGGCGCGGGATATTTCGTGGAATCGTTCGGCTACGACTCCGCCCTCTATGCGGGCTACCATCTCGAAGTACCTCGCGCCGGCGGCGGCGTCGACACGGTGCCATTCACCGGACAGCCCACGATCACGAATGGCGAATACATCGTCCAGATCGCCACGCCGCAGTGGAAGCACTTCAGTGGCGACGGCTACTTCCTGCAGGGCCACGATGAGAACTTCTTCGAGTGGGCCTCGGGCGATTTGCGGCTGCTGAACGTGGACCTGTCCTACCGCCCCACGGAGCGCCTCCGCAATACTGTCAGCTATTTCTGGCAGCAGGTGAATCGGCGCACCGACGGCAGCCTGGTAAACGTTGGTCGCGTGCTCCGGGCCAAAGTCGAATACCAGCTGTCGCGTCCCCTGTTCGTGCGGGTGGTGGGCCAGTACATCGAGGACAAGACGGACTCGCTGCGCGACGACTCACGGACCGGGGCGCCGATTTTCATCGCGGGACCAGACAGCAGCCTGACCCGGGCCGCGGCGTCGCAGCGCAATCTGTTCCACGCCGACCTGCTGCTCAGCTATCAACCGGTGCCGGGGACGGTGCTGTTCGCCGGGTATGGCAGCAATATGGTGGACGAGGAGGCGTTCCAATTCCGAGGCCTCAGGCGGACCGACGACACCTTCTTCCTCAAGTTGAGTTACTTGTTCAGGCTCTGAACCTGAACTAGCCACCTGCCCGGCAGGTCCCCATTATAGGGACCGCGCTCACGCAGGAGCCGTCGCCGGTGGTCGATGCTGTTCTCCGTCTGAAGGCAGCGCTCGCCGACCGCTACGCGATCGAGCGCGAGCTTGGCCGCGGCGGCATGGCCACGGTCTACCTCGCCCGAGATCTCAAGCACGACCGCCCGGTCGCGCTCAAGGTGCTGCGGCCCGAGCTTGCCGCCGTGCTCGGCGGCGAGCGGTTTCTGAGAGAGATCCGCCTCACGGCACAACTCCAGCACCCGCACATTCTCACACTCATCGATTCCGGGGAAGCGGACGGCTTCCTCTATTACGTGATGCCCTACGTCGAGGGCGAGAGTCTGCGCCAGCGCCTGGAGCGGGACGGCCAGCTGCCGCTCGATGAGGCGCTCGGCATCACCGGCGCGATCGCCTCCGCCCTCGACTTCGCGCACGGGCACGGCGTGATCCATCGGGACATCAAGCCCGAGAACATCATGCTCCACGAAGGCGAGCCCATGGTGGCGGACTTTGGGATCGCGCTCGCGGTGCGTACCGCCGGGCGCGAGCGGCTCACGGAGACCGGACTGTCCCTTGGCACCCCGGCCTACATGAGTCCCGAACAGGCGAGCGCCGAGCCCCGGCTCGATGGCCGAAGCGACCAGTACAGCCTGGCGTGCGTGCTGTACGAGATGCTGGCGGGGGAGCCGCCCTACACGGGTCCGACCGCGCAGGCCATCATCGCCAAACGCTTGACCGAACCCATACCGCACCTTAGCACGGTGCGCCACGTTCCGCCGGCGGTGGAAGCGGCCGTTACCAAGGCACTCGCGAAAGCGCCGGCCGATCGATTCGCCACGGCAGGGGCCTTCGCCGCAGCGCTCACGGCAGGCTCGACCCGGACGACACACCCTCGATGGCGGTTCGCCGGCGCTGGGCTGGTTGCGGCGATCATCATCAGCGGCGCCGCCGCGTGGTTGTATTCTTCCAAGAATTCCGGAGTCGCTCAGGACCACCCCAACGTCGTGCCCTTCACCAGCTCACCCGGTGCGAAATTTGGTCCCGCCTTCTCGCCCGAGGGGAACGAGATCGCGTACAGCTGGAAAGGCGAAAACGACGACAATACCGACCTTTACGTCAAGCTGCTTGGCGCGGGCAGTCCGCTCCGACTTACCAGCAATCCGGCGGAGGAATATTGCCCGGCGTGGTCACGCGACGGTCGGTCCATCGTCTTTCTTCGCAAAGAGCGCCCCGGTGACAGAGGGGCCTATTACCTGATCCCAGCCTTGGGAGGAACCGAGCGCAAGATCGGGGAGGCTCACGGTCAAGACTATGTGTTTGGGCGGTGCATCGACTGGTCGCTCGACGGGAAGTACCTCATCGTGGCGGGGAGAATGGAGCCTGAGGACTCGCGCCCCAGCATCCTGCTCCTGTCGATCGAGGATGGACAAAAGCAAGTATTGGTCCGCCAGCCCGATTTGTACGTCACCAATCCGATGCTCTCCCCGGACGGGGCCACGGTCGCGTATGTCCAAGGAGCGGGATTTCTGGCCGGTGACATTTACGTCGTGTCCGTCAATGGCGGCCGAACCCGTCGCTTGACGTCCGACGGGCGATCCCTGGGCGGTCTCGCCTGGACGCCGGACGGCAAGGAACTTGTTTTCGCCTCGAATCGTGGCGGGCTGTGGAGGCTGTGGCGCATTGCCGTGTCCGGCGGCACGCCGGAACCCGTGAGCGGTGTGGGTGAGGGCGTGAGCTCGCCGACCATCGCTCCTCGGGGAAACCGACTCGCCTATGTGCAGAGCCGGGTCGATGCAAACATCTGGCGAACGCCGGGACCCCGTTGGAGAGGCCGCCGTCCCGTTCCGACGAAGCTCATTGCTTCGTCACGCATGGACTTTGAGGGCTCCTTTTCTCCCGATGGCAAGCGGATCGCCTTCGCGTCTGACCGCTCTGGCAGTGTCGAGATTTGGACCTGCAATAGCGACGGCACGAACCAGGCCCAATTGACATCCTTGAAGGCCGCCGATGCCGGCACGCCACGCTGGTCGCCGGATGGCAACACCGTTGCGTTCGATGCCCGCCTCGAAGGCCACGGTGACATCTTCGTCATCAGTGCCGATGGAGGCTCTCTCCGCCGTCTCACCAGCGATCCCGTCGAAAACAACATCCCGGCGTGGTCGCGAGACGGCAAATGGATCTATTTCTCCTCCAATCGGACGGGGAATTGGCAGATTTGGAAGGTCCCATCAATGGGGGGCAGTGCGGTCCAAGTGACGAAAAACGGCGGCTTCAGCGCACAGGAATCTCCCGACGCCACGTTCCTCTACGTGTGGGCGATGGGCGGGACGATTTGGAGAATGCGGCCCTCCGGCGAGAACGCCACCCGCGTCCTCCAAGGCGAGCCGGTGTTTGCCTGGTGGAGAATTGCACGGGACGGTATTTACTTCGTTGACGGGTCCACAGCGCCCGCTCGGGTGAGGTTCTTGAATTTCGCGACGGAGCGCGTGAGCACCATCACGACGCTGGATCTGGGATTCGATGTCCCTGGTCCGTTTGGCTTTGACGTCTCTGCGGACGGGCAGTGGATTCTCTTCAAGCGTGTGGATCAGGTCGACAGCGATATCATGTTGGTCGAGAATTTCCGTTGAGCGTGTGGACAAGTCGCTGCCGCGCTGATAGCTTCGCCGCTTCCCATTAAAGTCCTATGCCTCCTTTTCTTGCAGAGCTGCTCGGCACCATGCTGTTGATCATCCTGGGCGATGGCGTGGTCGCTAACGTGGTGCTCAACAAGACCAAGGGCCAGAACGCCGGGTGGATCGTGATCACCGCGGGCTGGGGGTTCGGCGTGACGGTCGCGGTGTATGCCGTCGGCAGCTTCAGCGGCGCGCATTTGAACCCCGCGGTGACCATCGGCCTCGCCTCCATCGGCAAGATCGGGTGGGCCTCGGTGCCGGTCTATATCGCGGGCCAAATGGTCGGCGCGTTCCTCGGCGCGACAATCGTGTGGCTCGCCTACCTGCCGCACTGGTCCGTGACCGAAAGCCAGGCAGGGAAGCTGGCCGTGTTTTGCACCGCCCCCGCCATCCGAAACTGGAGCGCGAATCTCCTCACCGAGGTCATCGGCGCCGGTGTACTGGTGCTGGGTGTGCTAGCGATTTTGACACCGAAGAACTTGAATCCGGTACACGGCTGGGATGTCGGATTCGGCCCCTTCCTGGTCGGTATCCTCGTGTGGGCCATCGGCCTGTCGCTGGGCGGGCCGACTGGCTACGCGATCAACCCGGCGCGCGACTTGGGTCCCCGACTCGCTCACGCGCTCCTGCCGGTCGCGGGCAAGGGACGCTCCGACTGGGGCTACGCCTGGATACCGGTGGCCGGGCCGATCATCGGCGGCGTCATCGCGGCCTTCCTCTACAAGGCGGTGTGGCCGGCATGAAACACATCTTGGCCTTGGACCAAGGCACGACGAGCTCACGCGCCATCGTATTCGACCACAGCGGCAGCGTCGTGGCGTCGGCGCAGAAAGAGTTTCGCCAGATATTTCCCAAGCCTGGCTGGGTGGAGCACGACGCGAGCGAGATTTGGGCCACGCAGCTGCACACGGCGAAAGAAGCCGTGGCCAAGGCCGGGTTGACCGCCGCCGACATTGCCGCCATCGGGATCACAAATCAGCGGGAAACAACGGTGGTGTGGGACCGCGAGACGGGCGAGCCGGTGCATCACGCCATCGTGTGGCAGGACCGCCGCACGGCCGCCCGGTGCGACCAGTTGACGGCCCGCGGCCTGGCGCCGTCGATCAAACGCAAGACGGGCCTCGTGGTGGACGCCTATTTCTCCGGCACGAAGCTCGAGTGGATGCTGCGCAACGTCCCGGCCGCGCGCGCCAAGGCGAAGGCCGGCAAACTGGCGTTCGGTACCGTGGACTCGTGGCTCGTCTGGAATCTCACGGGCGGCCGGGTGCATGTGACCGATCCGAGCAACGCGTCGCGCACCATGCTGTTCAATCTGCGGACCGGCGATTGGGACGAGGGGCTGCTCAAGCTGTTCGGCGTCCCGCGCTCGGTGTTACCGACGGTGGGCTCCTCGAGCGAAGTGTACGGCGAGACAACCCTGTTCGGCGGTCGAGTCCCGATCGCCGGGATTGCGGGCGACCAGCAGGCGGCACTGTTCGGCCAGGCGTGCACCCAGCCCGGCATGGTGAAGAACACCTACGGCACGGGCTGTTTCATGCTCATGAATACGGGCACCAAGCCGATTGCGTCCAAGAACAACCTCCTGACGACGGTGGCGTGGCGCATCGGGAGCCGGACCGAGTACGCGTTGGAAGGCAGCATTTTCATCGCGGGGGCGGTGGTGCAGTGGCTGCGCGACGGACTGGGCATCATCAAGTCGTCGTCCGAGGTCGAAGCCCTGGCCTCGCAGGTCACCGATCCGCAGGGGGTGTATCTCGTCCCCGCGTTCGCCGGCCTGGGCGCGCCGCATTGGGATCAATACGCGCGCGGGCTGCTGGCGGGCGTCACCCGCGGCACCACGGCGGCGCATATCGCGCGCGCGGCGTTGGAGGGAATCGCGTTTCAGGTGGCGGACGTGCTGCGCGCCATGGAGGCCGATGCGCGTATCAAGCTGAAGGAGCTGCGCGTGGATGGCGGCGCGTCCGCGAATAACCTGCTGATGCAGTTTCAGTCGAGCCTGCTGGGCGTTCCGGTGGTGCGGCCCAAAGTCACCGAAACGACGGCCCTCGGCGCAGCGTATCTCGCGGGATTGGCGGTCGGCTACTGGAAGGACCAGAAACAGATCGCGGCGCAGTGGCAGGTGGACCGCCGCTTCGCGCCTGTGATGAAACCCGCCCAACGCAAGCAGCTCGAGGCCGGGTGGCGCAAGGCGCTCGACCGCGCGCGGCGCTGGGAAGAAAGGGGCTGAGGCGCTCTCCATGGAAGTCGTCATTACGCGGAGCTACGAACAGATGAGCAAAGCGGCGGCGCAGCTCGTCGTCGACGTGCTCAACACCAAGCCCAACGCCGTGCTCGGCATGGCGACGGGGTCCACGCCCCTGGGCCTCTATCAGGAGCTGGTGCGGCTGCACCAGGCGGGGGAGGTCGACTTCTCGCGCGTGACGACGTTCAACCTCGACGAATACGTTGGCCTGCCCGCGAATCACCCGCAGAGCTACCACTACTTCATGGACGAGCACTTCTTCCGGCACGTGAACATTCCGCGGCACAACATCAACATCCCCTCCGGGACGACCAGCAACTACCCCGCCTTCTGCCAATGGTACGAGGGGCGCATCGCGGAATGCGGCGGGATCGACCTCCAGATCCTGGGCATCGGCTCGGACGGCCACATCGCCTTCAACGAGCCGGGGAGCTCCCTGAGCTCGCGGACCCGGCTCAAGACGCTGTCCAAGCAAACCATCGACGACAACGCCCGGTTCTTCGACGCCCGCGAGGACGTGCCGGTCTATGCGATCACCATGGGCGTCGGGACCATTCTCGATGCGCGACGGCTGGTCCTGGTGGCGAGCGGGAAGAGTAAGGCCAAGGCGATCGCCCAAGCGGTCGAGGGACCGGTCACGAGCATGGTGACGGCCAGTGCGCTCCAGCTGCACCGTGATGCGACTGTCATCGTCGACGGGGAGGCGGCCGCGGGCCTGACCATGCGCGACTACTACGAGTTCATCTACGCGGCCAAGCCTGCAGCGCCGAAGGCTTAACACCTATGAGGATCGACATGCGGACCATTTCAGTCCTTTGCACCCTGCTTCTGCTCGCTCGGCACGCCGCAGGCCAGATGGCCGGCAAGCGCGCAATCGTCTATACCACGGCCGACAGCACCAGCTTCCGGCTGACACCCACCGACACCCTGGTGTTCAAGCCTTCGGAGCCCACCTCGGAAGGGAAGGTGTACGTCTTCGTCGATCCGCGGAAAACGTTCCAGCCGTTTCTGGGAATCGGCGGCGCCCTGACCGATGCCGCGGCGGAGACCTTTGCCAAACTCCCCGCGGCCCGTCAGGAAGAGGTGTTGGCGGCGTATTACAGCACCGACCGCGGGATCGGATACACGCTGGGCCGGACCAACATCAACAGCTGCGACTTCTCGAGCGAGAGCTATACGTACGTGACGGAGGGTGATAAGGACCTCGGCTCCTTCTCCGTCGCGCACGACCTGCGATTCAAGATCCCGCTCATCAAGCGAGCGATGGCCGCCAGCGGAAGCAGGCTCAAGCTCTTCGCCAGTCCGTGGAGCCCGCCGGCGTACATGAAGGACAACAACGACATGCTGCACGGGGGACACCTGCGCCCCGAGTATTTCCATGCGTGGGCCCGGTATTACGCGAAGTTCGTCGAGAGCTACCGCAAGGAAGGGGTGCCGGTGTGGGGCATTACCATTCAGAACGAGCCGATGGCGACCCAGACGTGGGAATCGTGTGTCTATCAGAGCGCCGACGAGCGGGACTTTCTGAAGCACCATCTCGGTCCGGTGATGGCCGAGCAGGGGCTCCGTGATGTCAACATCATCGTCTGGGACCACAACCGCGACCTCATCGTCCAGCGGGCCCAGGCGATCTTCGACGATCCCGCGGCCGCGAAGTACGCGTGGGGCATCGGCTTTCACTGGTATGAGGACTGGTCGGGTGGACAGCAGATGTATGGCAATGTCGCGCTCGTAAAGCGGCTCTACCCCGCGAAACACATCCTTTTTACCGAAGGCACGCCGGCGAGCTTCGACTCGACCGCGTATGGGCGCTGGAGCCTGGGGGAAGCGTACGGACGCTCGATGATCAATGATTTCAATTCGGGGACCGAGGGATGGACGGACTGGAACATTCTGCTCGATGAACGGGGCGGTCCCAACCACGTGGGGAACTTCTGCTTTGCGCCGATCCATGCCGACACGCGGACCGGCCAGCTCATCTATACCAATTCATACTACTACATCGGCCATTTCTCGAAGTTCGTCCGTCCCGGCGCCAGACGGATTGTGGCGTCACCCAGCCGCAGCATGCTGCTCGCGACGGCCTTCGTGAACCAAGACGGGACAGTGGTCGTGGTCGTCCTGAACCCGACGGCCAAGGGCGGGGACTACAACCTTGCGGTCGGCTCGGCGTCAGTGCAGGTCAGCTCGCGGCCACACTCGATCCAGACCGTGGTGTTCTAGATTGAGCGATCATCCGATCATCCGCGTCCAGCACGTCGTCAAGCGGTTCGGGAACGTCCTCGCGGTGAACGACGTCTCCTTCGACGTGCGCGCCGGAGAGATCTTCGCGTTCCTCGGACCGAACGGCGCCGGCAAGACCACTACCATCAAGATGCTGACGACCCTGCTCCATCCGACGAGCGGCTCCCTCGAGCTCGACGGACTCGATCCCACCATGCACCAGACGGAGGTGCGGAGGCGGTTCGGCGTCGTGTTCCAGGATCCCAGTCTCGACGGCGACCTCACGGCATGGGAGAACATGGATATCCACGGCGTGCTGTATCACGTGCCGCGTCAGGCGCGGCGGGTGCGGAGCGAAGCCCTGCTGCGGATGTTCGAGCTGTGGGAGCGGCGGGACGATCTCGTGAAGACGTTCTCGGGCGGCATGAAGCGCCGCCTCGAGATCGCCCGCGGACTGTTGCACACGCCGAAGGTGCTGTTTCTGGACGAGCCGACGCTCGGCCTCGATCCGCAGAGTCGCAATCAGATGTGGACCCACGTGCGGAGCCTCAGCGCGACCGAGGGCGTGACCGTCTTCCTCACCACCCACTACATGGACGAGGCGGACCGCGTGGCCGATCGCATCGCCGTGATCGACCATGGACGCCTCGTCGCCACGGGCTCGTCCACCGAGCTCAAGGCACAAACCGGCACCGATTCGCTCGAGGCGGCATTCCTGGCGCTCACGGGCACCACGATTCGGGAGGAGAGCGCCACCGCCGCGGACCAGATGCGGCAGGTCGCGCGGGTGTGGAGGCGATAGGCGCATGAGCGTCGTCTACATCCTCTGGCTGCGCGAGGTGAAGAAGTACCTGCGGTCGCGCGTGCAGATCGTCGCGTCCCTCGGGGGGCCCCTCATGTACCTGGGGGTGCTCGGGTTCGGCCTGGGCCCCGTGTTCCGGCGCGCCGGCGAGGGCAGCTACCTCCAGTTCATGGCGCCCGGCGTGATCGGCATGACCGTGCTGTTCACCGCCATGTTCTCGGGGATCGCGATGCTGTGGGACCGCCAGTTCGG
>Ga0070698_100002334_pt1 | contig 20970 bp, 19 predicted proteins | sample KBSK1502metaG_FD_65477 | JGI IMG/M metagenome (GOLD analysis project Ga0070698, IMG submission 65477) | Corn, switchgrass and miscanthus rhizosphere microbial communities from Kellogg Biological Station, Michigan, USA - KBS K1-50-2 metaG | ecosystem: Host-associated > Plants > Roots >...
GATGGGGTGGTGATCATGGGCCTGACGCGGGGCAGGGACACGCGCTCGCACCACTCGGAGCGGCTGGACGCGGGCGAGGTGATGGTGGCGCAGTTCACGGAGCTGACGGCGGCGATCAAGATCCGGGGCCGGGCGGAGATCCTGACCGACGTGGGCCGAGTGGAGTCAGGAAGCTAGCCGCCTCTAGAATCGTTGGCCTACGGCGCGCCCACGTAGCTCAGGCGGTAGAGCATTTCCTTGGTAAGGAAAAGGTCCCCGGTTCGAATCCGGGCGTGGGCTCCACATCCGGTCTGATCGATGGCCGGCGCCTGCGGCCGATCTGCTTGCTTGACGCCGGCCACCAGCACCGTTGGCCTCGATCCAAGGCCGTTTAGCGACTACTCCCGCAGCCGCATGGTGACCTTCGGCGAGGACGTGATCGACCTCGCTGAGCGGCACCCTTCGGGTTGCGACTTCTTTTGCGTACCGGACGGAGTTCTGGACGGTCATCGCCTGCGCCTGCACATCGGCGAGCTGCGGCGGTTTTACGACCTCATCTTCATTGACTGTCCGCCTGGCGCTCCTCGAGATCGTCGGGCTTTTCCGCGTCCTCGGCCGCCTTTGCGGTGATCTCCAACAGGCCGGTCAGCGGTTCGATTGTTCCCACCTCTGCTAATTCCCGTGGATCGACATCCTCACGGGCGCGCGTCGGATAGCCGGTCGGCTAGTTGTGGAGCATTCGGCTGGCTGCCTGGGCCGCTCTCGCGCGGTACAGCTCCAGATTCGACGCTCCGATGACATTTCCCTCGTAGTAGAAGCGGACATGCCCATGAGTCAGCGGAAGTCCGACGATCGCGGAACCATGGGCTAGTTCCGTGCACAACCGGGACTCGGGATGGGGAATATAGAGATTCAACTGGGACGGGGTGGTGCCGGGCTTTCGCACGAGCCTGAGCCTATCGCATGACCGATGAGGCTGGCATTACACCCGGGCGCGGCCTCATAACCCTCGCGACGACCATTTTGCCATCTTGCTGGTATTAGGGAGGAGCCCCTGATAGGGTTCCCCCGAAAGGTGCGAAATCATGCCATCGGATCGGAAGCGGGCCAGCCGGTGAAGCTGAAGAGGACCTTCTACCTCGATCGTGACTCCGTGGTCGCCTTGAGCGAACTACAGGCGGCTGAGTTCCGCTCGACGGGCCAGAAGCCCGATCTGTCGGAGCTCGTCATTAGAGCGATTCAGCTGCTGCGGCGCCGCGTTCGGTGATCTCCGCGTACCAAGCGAACCCAAGGACTCGGACCATGAGACCAGCGGCAACCCGATGGCCCTGACCGCCCCTCGAGTTCGTCGGTCCCCTGCGCGGGTTCGCGCGGCTCCGCGCGCGGCGATCCTGATCGAGAGCATGCGCGACGTCGGCTACTCGCTCGGGTCCGCTCTAGCCGATGTGATCGACAACTCAATCACGGCCGGCGCGCGCAAGGTCAGGATCTTTGCGGATACGGCCGACGCTGCTGCACGGATAGCCGTGCTCGATGACGGGCGCGGAATGACCGCTGACGAGCTCATGGATGCTATGCGGCTCGGGAGCCGAAGCCCACTCGAATCCAGGGACGGCAACGATCTCGGGCGATTTGGCCTAGGAATGAAAACCGCGTCGTTCTCGCAATGCCGGAGGCTCACCGTCATGACGAGACGAGAGGGGCGCACCTCCGTGGCCCGGTGGGATCTGGACACAGTGCTAAAGACCGATGACTGGCTGGTGGAGATCCCCGCGGATGACGAGGCGATCCCGTGGTCAGAAGACCTGCTGTCCGACGGCACGATGGTGCTCTGGGAACGACTCGATCGGTTGGTCGATCCCCATGGCGTGGGGCAGGCCGATCTGGTGCGACGGCTAGATGAGGCCGCTGGTCACCTCGAGCTGGTCTTCCACCGTTTTCTCTCAGGAGAGCGAGGCCTGCGACGCGTCGCCATGAGCCTCAACAGTCGATCGCTCGTCCCCGTAGATCCGTTCCACTCCGACCATCCGGCCACAATTGCGGGGCCACCCGAGACGATCCGTGTGGGCCGCCAGAACGTGACCATCCAGACATTCACGTTGCCGCACCACAAGAAGGTGAGCCCGGAAGAATGGGAACGGTTCGCTGGGCCAGGCGGCTACGTGAGGAACCAGGGCTTCTACGTCTACCGAGCACGGCGCCTGATCATCCACGGCACGTGGTTCGGGCTGGCGCGGCAGATGGAGTTGACGAAACTCGCCCGTGTGCGAATCGACATGCCCAATGCTCTGGACTCCGAGTGGAAGGTCGATATCAAGAAGGCTTCGGCGCAGCCCCCGCCGCAGGTACGGCAGCGGCTGCGCCAGCTCATCGAGACGATCGGTGCCAACTCCAAGAATGTGTACACCCGCCGCGGCCGTCGATTGGCGGATTCACGACTGCCCGTCTGGCAGCGGGTGCAGAACAAAAACCAGATCAGCTATCGGGTGAACTCGGAGCATCCAGTGATTGCCGACTTCAGCGCCCGATTGCCCGAATCGCTGAAACCCGCGTTGACCGATGTGCTCGAGGTCGTCAGCTCAGCCATGCCCATGGACGCAATCTTTGCCGACATAAGCGGTCAGCCCGAGTCCGTCGGTGGAGCGGAGCTCTCTCAGGAGGCCCTCGAACGCGCTGTTCGGACGACGTACCAACACCTCCGACGCGAGGGTATGGCAACCGAGATGATCGCCGAAATGCTGCAGGCGACCGAGCCATTCCGATCCAGTTGGCCCGCGGCCGCGGCGATCATCTCGAAGCTTGAATCAGCGGATGGGGTCAGTGGTGACTGAAGGTCGGTTGATGCTGGAGACCATGGCCAGCGCGGCGCTAGCCCGGGAGCCGCTCCCGACCCCCGAGCGGATTCGTGAGCTCATAACGAGCCTTCGTGGAGCCGCGATGTTCACCGAACTCACCGACAACGATGTCGAGGAGCTTGCGATCCTGCTCGAAACGCGACACGGCGTCACGATGAAGCTCGGATCGCAGCTCACCGCAAAGGACTACGAGCCGTGGCTGGAGGCCGCCCGGCCGTCCATCAACCCGTACTACTGGGACCGATACAGACGGTTGCTGACCGAGAAGGGATTCTCAGGCCAGGTTCTCGCCATGCTCGACACGGTCTCGGATCGAATACTGGGTCTGCTCGAGAATCCGGTCAAGCCGGGCCCGTGGGACCGTCGCGGCATGGTCGTCGGTCATGTCCAGTCTGGCAAGACCGCTAACTACGCGGCTCTCATTTGCAAGGCGGCAGATGCCGGCTACCGACTCATCGTCGTGATCGCCGGAGTCCACAACAATCTGCGAAACCAGACACAGCTACGGATCGACGAGGGGGTGGTCGGGCGGGATAGCGCGCGCCTCCTCTCCAACAAGCATGAGCAGTACATCGGCGTAGGGCGGTTCGACCGTACGCGACGACCGGTCACCTTCACCAACTCCGTACGGGACTTCAACAAGGCCATGGCGACCGGGGTCGGGGTGCCGCTTCAGAACCTCAATGAACCTGCGGTCTTCGTCATCAAGAAGAACTCCAACACCCTCAAGAACCTGCTCGAATGGCTGCGCGAACACAGCGCCAAGGCCGGCAGTGCCAAGGTGGATGCGCCGATGCTCCTGATCGATGACGAGGCTGATAACGCATCCATCAACACCAAGCACGGCAAGGGTGAGGTGACCCGCATCAACGGCCAGATCCGAGACCTGCTGACCATGTTCGAAAAGAGCTGCTACATCGGTTACACGGCAACACCGTTCGCCAACATTTTTATTGATCCCGACACCGATGACGAAATGCTGGGGGCGGACCTGTTTCCCAAGGACTTCATCGTCAGCCTCGAGCCACCCACCAACTATTTCGGAGCATCCAGGGTCTTCCTGGGTGCCCCCGATGCGGTCATTCGCCACATCGAGGACAACGAACCTCTGCTTCCGCTCGTGCACCCCATCACGCATCAGGTGGAGGCACTGCCGGAGACACTTCGGGAGGCGATCCGCACCTTTGTGGTTGCGCGAGCGATCCGATTGGCCAGAGGGCAGCGGGGTCAGCACGCGTCCATGCTGGTGAACGCGTCGCGCTTCACCGAGGTTCAACGCCAGCTCCGTAACGAGATTCACGAGGACCTCGATGTCATCAAGGCCAGTGTCAGAGTCAACGGCGCCCTTCCGCAGGCTCAGGCGCTCCGAGATCCTGCAATTGCGGCCATTCACGACACGTGGGTGCGCGAGTACGCGTCAAGCATGGAGTTCGAGTGGAAGGACATCCAAGCCGAACTGCACGAGGCGGTGTCTCCGGTGACGGTGGTAGAGGTGAACAGCCGCTCGGCTGGAGTCCTGAACTACGCAGACCACGAGAAGAACGGGCTGAGCGTTATCGCGGTCGGTGGTTTCTCTCTGTCGCGGGGACTGACCCTCGAAGGACTCATGGTCAGCTATTTCCTACGCAACTCAATGATGTACGACACCCTCATGCAGATGGGCCGTTGGTTTGGATACCGGCCAGGGTACGAGGACCTCTGTCGCGTCTGGATGCCAGAGGAGGCCGAGGGCTGGTACACCCACGTGGCGGAATCAATCGAGGAGCTTCGCGAGGAGCTGAGGATCATGGAGGCTGCGAATGCCACGCCTCAGCAGTTCGGTTTGAAGGTTCGTAGCCACCCGGACACTCTCATCGTCACGGCGCGAAACAAGATGGGGTCTGGTGAGCTGCTGCGCGTCGCAATCGGGCTCGGGAACCAGTTCGTGGAAACCACAACTCTCAAGCGGGATGCTCCGACCTTGGAGGCGAATCGCCGCGCTGTTGAGCACCTCGTCCACAGGCTGGACGATGCGAGCCGACCGGTCTCTGCCGCCGAATCGGTCTCTGGTGGATGGTTGCTACGAAATGCGCCCGTCGGTCCGATACTCGACTTCCTCGGAGAGTTCGATAACCACGTTGGGTCAATGCTCACCGACCCCGGTCCACTGCGCAGATACATAGCCGCTAGGGAGGACAGTGAGCTTGCCACATGGGACATCCTCTTCACAAGCAATGCCCGGTCCGACCCGACGGGAATCGCTGACGATAGCCTCGTAGGCCTCCCGATCAACTGCCAGCGGCGAAGTCCAGGAAAGGGCAGCGACGCGACAACCTTCAGGGCGAGCAAGCAGCGTGTTGCTTCTAGGGGGGTTGAGAAGACCGGGCTCACAGACGAGCAGAGAGCTGCTGCCGAGCGGCGGTTTCGTGAGGAGAATCCCGAGGCCGAATCCTCGACCTTGAATTTTCCTGACCGCATCTATAGGAAGGTGCGCACCCATCCACTCCTCATCGTCCATCTCCTTGCCATCGGCAAGGACGACGAGGATCTGCACACTCAGTCTCCTGTCGTCGCCTACAGCATCAGTTTCCCCGAGACGGCGATGCCCGAGAAGACGGTCGAATACGTTGTCAACACGACCTGGCTCCGAGAGAACTTCCGGGACGACGTGGAGGAGGAGGAGATGGCGGGCGATGACTGATGTCGATCCCTGGAAGGATCTGGCACCGCCCCACGAGTCGAGCTCGATCAATGCCCGTCGCGTAGAGAGCTCGGGCCCACTCGCGTTCTACTGGGCCCGGGGGGTCGACAATCACTGCCTTCTGGTAATGAGGCACTCCCCGGCATCGTCACCCAAGGGACGATTGCCGCAAATGCGCGGTCTTGAGATGACCCTCTCGGACGATGAGGATTCCGGCACCAGGATGCTGGTGCTTCGCCTTCTCGAAGCTGGTCAGCGAGACATATTTCACCGACTGTGTCTGGATCTGGTGAGCTCTGCCGAGAAATCCAAGACGGAGGCGGAGGCGCTGACTGTCGCGCTGACGCGCACTTGGCGATGGCACCATCTATTGCGCGGAGGCGGTGACGGGCGCCTCGAGCCAGAGGCGCAGAAAGGACTGATCGGCGAGCTGATCGTATTCGAGCAAATCATCCTGGCCGCCCTGCCCGCCCCCGCTGCGGTGGCGAGTTGGCATGGGCCGCTGGGCGCGCCGAAGGACTTTGAGGTCGGCCGCGTCTGCCTTGAAGCCAAGGCGCGTCGTGGCGCTGCCACCCCCTACGTTGCCATCTCGTCGGAGTTCCAGCTCGATGTGAGCGGGATCGATGTCCTCTTCCTGCACGTTGCCGAGCTCGACCAGGAGCTTGTGGCGAGCAAGGAGGGTTTCACGCTCACGGAGGTAGCTGAACGATGTCGTATGGCGGTTGGGGAACGCGATCGCGGCGGACTCGAACGCTTTGAGGAGCTACTCCAAGCGACTGGATTTCGATGGGAGGACGACTACAACGACTTTAGGTGGGTCGCCGGCCACCATCGAGTCTTCCGTGTTTCCGATGGCTTTCCCGCGATCACCACAGCATCGTGCCCCACGGGGGTCACGAATATCAGGTACTCAATCTCTCTCATCGAATGCGAGCCGTTTCGCAGCTCCGAATCGGAGATCGCCGCGGTTCTGAAGGGGAACCACGTTGCCAATTGACCTATCGGACTTCCACCATGAGTTCTTCCAAGAGGTGCTTGCCGCGGCCGACGCTGACGGCGCGTACCTCGAAGACGCCTTCTTCGAGCGGTTCTGCGAGTACCTCATCGACGCGGGGGAGCTCGAAACAGCAGATCGGGTGCACTTCCAGTCGCTGCGGGGCATCCGGGTCGATGGGTATGGAGGCGACCCTCTCTCGGCCGAGGGAGTGCTGAGCCTGATCATCGCCGACTTCAATCAGAGCGACGAGATTGGGACCCTGGCTGCCACCGAGATGGATGCCATCTTCAAGCGACTCCACAACTTCCTTACGAGAAGCATGGACGTGAGCTTCCGCAACGGACTCGAGGAGACCGCACCCGTATTTGGACTGACCGACATGATCGCTGCAAGATGGCCAGAGGTCAGCAAGGTCCGTCTGTTCCTCATCAGCAACCGCGTCTTGAGTGCCCGTGTCGACAGTCGGCCGGCCGGCCAAGTCGGGGGGACCCCTGTCACCTATAGCCTCTGGGATCTGGGTCGACTTCATCGGTTCGCCGCCTCCGGCCTAAGCCGCGAGGAGGTGATAATCGATTTGGAGGCTGACTTTGGAGGAAGCCTTGCGGTCCTGCCGGCCAATCTGACCGACGCCGACTATAAGTCGTACCTCGTGGTCGTTCCTGGGCCTCAGCTGGCCGCCATCTACGACAGATGGGGCGCCAGGTTGCTCGAGCAGAATGTTCGAGTCTTCCTCCAGGCGCGCGGCAACATCAACAAAGGCCTTCGTACCACGATCGAGAATGATCCCCAGATGTTCTTTGCGTACAACAACGGCATCACAGCGACGGCCGAGGGGGTGACGACCCGTCGTAATGGCGATGGACTCATGCTGACCGGCATGCGCAATTTCCAGATAGTCAATGGCGGCCAGACCACTGCGTCAATACATGCCGCAAGCCGTCGAAAGGATGTCGATATCTCGAAGGTCTTCGTCCAAATGAAGCTGTCAATCGTCGATCCGAGCCGAGCGGTTGACGTGGTCCCGCGCATCTCTGAGTATGCGAATAGCCAGAATCGCGTCAGTGCCGCGGACTTCTTTGCGAACCACCCGTTTCACGTGCGGATGGAGGAGTTCTCCCGCCGGATCTTTGCACCATCGGCTGAGGGCACATTCCGCCAGTCGAAGTGGTTCTACGAACGGGCTCGCGGTCAGTACCAGGATGAGCGCGGGCGGCGATCCGAGTCCGAACGAAGGCGCTTCGATCTCGAATATCCAAAGGATCAGGTGATCACGAAGACCGATCTCGCCAAGGTCCTGAATTCATGGCGTGGTCGTCCAGAGATCGTCAGTCGCGGGTCGCAGAAGAACTTTGCTTCGTTCGCACAGGTGGTTGGCGATGAATGGTCGAAACAGCCCGACGCTTTCAACGAGGCGTTCTTCCGGATCGCCGTTGCGCAGGCGATCGTGTTCCGTGACACCGAGCGGTTGGTCTCCAATCAGCCGTGGTACCAAGGTGGTGGCCTCAGGTCCCGTGTTGTTCCTTACGCCATCGCGAAGCTCGCGCACGACGCGGCCGCACGTGAGCGCTACCTTGACTTCGAGCGAATCTGGCGACTGCAGGACAGTCCCGAAGATCTGCTGGAGGCATTGACGGTGGTCACGGCGGCAGCTCACGACGTGATTACGGACGCGGGTCCGGAGAACCCCAACCCTCTCGAGTGGGCCAAGCAGCCAGCGTGCTGGACTCGCGTGAAGGCACTCGAGGTCGGGTGGCCCAGCCGATGGCTTGATTCCTTTATCGGTAAGGACCAGCAAGCGGATGCCCGCCGTGCGGCCGTGAGGGATCAGCGCGTGCTTAACGGAATAGAGGCGCAGAGCGCGGTAGTGAGAGCGGGATCGCTGTTCTGGGCGGAGGCGCGCGATTGGGGCTTGGCCCGCGAGCTCCTTAGCCCAAGGGAGGCTGACATCCTCCGCGTAGCGGCGGGGACTTCGGGACGCCTTCCGAGCGAGAAGCAGAGCTTGGTCACCATCGAGGTGCTTCGCAGGCTCCAAGCAGAGGGGTTTGAACGGGCTCAAAGCGTCCTCTCAACACCCACTGTCGGCGCGTCAGCCGCCGAGGTCGGGTCTACATGATGGGCATTACCGTGCCAAGAAGCACAACATGTTGTAGCACCAAGGCGTCTCTGCGAAGTCCGAACATACGTTCTATGCTGATCAACCCATGTCCGTAGCGATTGATGCTGGCCGGGCACTCCAGCTGGTGAGTTCTCTCATGCCACGCCGCTACGAGGTCCCGCTCCGCCGTGGCCCGCGCCTGCGCCTCAGCCGGCACTCGGGGTCGCCCGACCCCGCGGACCGCGCGGCCGTCCGACGCTGGCTCCGTGGCATCCGGAAGCCAACCGCTATCGACCTCTTCTGCGGGGCGGGAGGCCTCAGCCTCGGCTTGACGGATGCTGGCTTCCAGGTCCTCGTGGGAGCTGACAACGATCCGTTCGCCGTGGAAACCCACGCCGCCAACATCGAGGGGCTCACGTACCTCGGAGATCTCAGCGATCCTGCCGAATTCCTCGCATGCGTTAGGGAATGGGGCATCCCACAGATCGACCTCCTTGCGGGCGGCGTCCCATGCCAGCCCTTCTCGAGGGCTGGGAGATCAAAAATTCGCAGCTTGGTCGAGTTGAAGGCGCGCCCTGCTGAGGATCCTCGGACTCAGCTCTGGCGGAGCTTCGTTCGGGTGGTGGAGTCGCTTCGACCGAAGACTGTCCTTCTCGAAAATGTTCCCGACCTCGCTGAATGGGACGAGGGCGCAGTGCTCGTAGGTTTGTGCGAAGCGCTGCAGGAACTGGGGTATGCGACCAGCGTACGGATCCTTGAGGCATTCGCGCACGGTGTTCCACAACATCGCTCGCGACTGTTCCTTGTCGGAGTCCTGGAAGGTTTGCACTTCGAATGGCCATCGCCGTCTACCGACCCTCCACCGTCGGTATGGGATGCAATCGGTGACCTCCCAGATGTGCCGGGAGGCCAACGGGAGGATGTCCTGCCGTACGCCGTTCCCATTACCACTCTGCAAAAGCGGCTGAGACATGGCGTTAACGACCCAGCCGTGGTGTGCGACCACATCACGCGCGAGGTCCGGCCAGACGATCGAAAGGCCTTCGCTCTGTTACCGGAGGGCGGCACATATGACTCGCTGCCGCCCGAGCTGCAGCGCTACCGCACGGACATCTTTACCGATAAGTACAAGAGGCTCGCGAGGCACGAGCTGAGCAGGACGATTACCGCGCACATTGCACGCGATGGGTACTGGTACATCCACCCGACCCAGGAGAGGACGCTCTCGGTGCGTGAGGCCGCACGAATCCAGACTTTTCCTGATTGGTATCGATTCGCCGGCGAGCCAAGCCATCGATACCGCCAAGTGGGAAACGCGGTCCCGCCGCTCTTGGCAGAGGCTCTCGGTAAGGCTCTTGCAGCAAGCCTCGCGGAAGGGCACGGTCGAGCCAAACCGAAACGGAGCACGAGGCGGACGCTGCGTGACGATCTCCTAGGATGGCACGCCCTGAACAGACGCTCCTACCCGTGGCGCGACGGCCAATCTCCGTGGTTGGTCCTCCTCGCCGAGATGTGCCTACACCGCACGCGTGCCGACCAGGTCGCGTCGATTTATGAGGCATTGATGGAGGTGGCCGCATCACCCGCCGCCCTGTTGGCCAATGCCCCTAGGGTCCGGGAACTGCTAGCTACGCTCGGACTGCGCTGGAGAATCGACAACGTCATGGCTGTCGCCGAGGTTCTCGTCCAGCAATTTGGCGGTGAGGTGCCATCTTCGAGGGAGCAATTGCTGGCACTCCCCGGAGTGGGTGACTACGGAGCGAACGCAGTTCTGGTTTTCGGATTCGGCCGGACGGCAACTCTGATGGACACGAACACAGAGCGCATCGTCGCCAGAGTCTCAGGTCAAACGCCGAAGGCGAAACCCTGGCAGCTCAGACTTGAGCTACATGAGCTCGCAGGACGCGTCGGAGCTGATAGCGAGTTTAACTACGCACTGCTCGATCTTGGGGCTCTGGTCTGCAAGTTCAGTAAGCCCCTGTGCAGCACGTGCCCCATACGGCAACATTGCAAGTCCTCCGAGCAGTTCGCTCAGGTGGCTCGATGAGGAGAGCAACTGAGGTCGTTCCATCCGCTCGCCGGCTGATCAAGTCTCTTCGCGATCTCGGTTATGACCTTCAGGCCGCTATTGCCGACCTTGTCGACAACAGCATTGCGGCGGAGGCGACGATCGTCAAAGTTGAGACCCACTGGGAGGGCGATGACTCCTGGATCCGCATCACCGATGACGGCGTAGGCATGACGCTCGGAGAGCTTCGTGAGGCCATGCGATTTGGAACCAGGCGAGACTACTTCGATGATGATCTCGGCCGCTTTGGTCTCGGCCTCAAGGCGGCATCCCTGAGCCAATCCAGCCACCTCACAGTCGCATCTCGAACAACACCAACCGGTCGCCTCCACCTGGCTGAGTGGAATCTCGAGCATGTTGAGGACTCGGACCGATGGGAGGTCCTGCACCCGTCGCCACGAGAAGTGCCGGAGGCGGCACGACCCCTCGATGGTAGGCGCGGAACCGTCGTCCTCTGGCGACGTCTCGACCGGGTGTTTCGGTATCGAATTCCTGATGGGAAGAGGGCGAAGGCCGACTTCGACAGGTTGGCCGACGAGGTTGCCCAACACTTGGCCATGGTGTTTCATCGCTTCCTGTCCAACGAGGCAGGAAGGGATCTCCCATTGCAGATCTCGGTCGATGGCAATCTGGTTGTGCCCTGGGATCCGTTCGCGAAGACCGAACACGCCACGGTGGCCATGCCCAAGCAGCGCCTTCGATTTGTCCACGACTCGACCAAGCACGTCGTGGACGTCTATCCGTTCGTTCTACCGACCGAGGCGGCGTTCTCGTCTCCGGCCGCCCACCGAAGGGCTGCTGGCCCGCAGCTGTGGAACCGGCAACAGGGCTTCTACATTTACCGTAATGCCCGCCTGATCCAGAGCGGCGGCTGGAATCGCCTTCGCACTGCCGATGAGCACACGAAATTGGCTCGAATCCGAGTGGAGCTCCCGGCCAATTCGGAGGAGCTCTTCCAGTTGAACATCGCAAAGACGCAAGTGCGGATCCCGACCGCTCTTCGCCCGTCGCTCGGCGCAGTTGCATCTGGAGTCGCGCGAGCAGCTCAAGATGCGTATCGGCGCCCGATGGGATCTCCATCAGAACAGCGAACGTCTCCGGAATCCGCGAAGTCAGACCCCCGTGGCCAGGTGTTACGAGACCTTGTCCGGACTGTTACCTCCGCCGTGGATGCGCTCGTCGCCGAGGAGGTAATCGAAAGCGTGGCGCTAGCTCGAATCCGCCATCGGATGCGTAACCTCGAGGCTAGATTTGCGTCTGATCTCGACCGCGCGATCTCTGAGGGCCGCGGCCGCCCCCGCCCCAAATCGGGTCAGGCGGCGCCTTCAGGCCGTGCTCCAAGGGCGCAGATCAAAGATGCCGCGGTCGGGTCTTAACGGGGTGCATTCCATTTCGCCGACCTGCCACGTACGGTCCGCCCGTGCGTGGAGAAGACGAGTTCCTCGACTCATTGAAGGAGCTCCTAAGGTCCGAGATCGCCCAGCAACCGGCGCTGAACGGCTTGGTGAGGGCGCACGAGGCGGACCCCGAGGCGGACCCCGAGGAGTCGATCCTATCTGGCGGAGCGGCGGAATCGGCCGGGATATCGGGGATTGTCGATCGCCTCGCCAAGCGGTACGCCCGTGCGCTCATGGACGGGGCAAACGAGCTCGAAGTCAATGAGCTGGTATTGGACCTTCGGCGAACAGGCTTCGCAGTGCATGACTGGGTCGACGCAGACGAGTGATCCGGGAGACTCAGCCAGCGGCCGCATCTGGAACTAAGAAGCAAGGTTCATTGAGTCGCCCACGCAGAAACGCATCGCCTGGCGGCAGTGACCGCCTAGCCCTCCGACCGAGAGCGCGCATTCTTCGCGCCTTTGGCGACGAGTTAATCAGCAGCGAACTGGTGGCAGTCACGGAGTTGGTCAAGAACGCATACGACGCTGATGCGACCGGCGTACTAATTCGCATCCTGTCTGATCATCGGGGCCACGACGCGTTGGAGACATCGGATGCCGAGATTAAGGCGGAATCAAACGACGGACCAATGCTCGAGGTAATCGACAACGGCCACGGAATGGATATTCGGACCGTACGTGGCACTTGGTTTGAGCCCGCAACGGCAAGCAGACGTCGCAGTCCGAGGAGCGAGCAGCTTCGAAGAGTCGTGATGGGCGAAAAGGGGTTGGGGCGGTTTGCGGCTGCACGCCTTGGGAATGAACTCGAGTTGGTGAGCCGTCGCGCCGGCATGGCCACCGAGGTTTACGCACGATTTGACTGGACCCAATTTGATGATCCGGATCTCTATCTGGATGAAGTTCAGCTGACACTTGGTCAGCGAGCGCCAGTCGACATTGTGCCTGGCGGCACGATTGAACGAATCCCTCCAAGTGCATCGGAGCCTGCGGCCCAGCCGCACGGGACGATCCTCAGGATCAAGCAGCTTAGGGACGAATGGACGGTGGACGATCTAATGGCTCTCCGGCGCCACTTGTCGCGGATGAAGGCGCGTCCAACGACGATCAACGGCCATGACGACTTCTCAATGTGGGTGCAAGGCAGCGCCGAAGCTGAGCCCAGTGAGATCGGTCCACCCGATGCCCTATGGCGGCCCGCTTACTCCATCGAAGGTCGGGTTGAAGGAGACGGCCATTACCATCTGACGGCGCGAGTAGGAGAAGACGAGCCAAAGGACCTCAATGGCCGATTTGTGATCGACAAATCGGAACATCAACCTCGGTGCGGTCCGTTCGAGATCGACCTCCGGGTCTGGGATCGAGATGCTGTGTCGATGGACGAGTTGGGCCGGCAACTCAAGGCGACTCGCGCCGAGGCAAGAGAGGAACTGGACCATCTGTCTGGCGTGAGCGTTTACAGGGATGGATTTCGGGTGCTGCCCTACGGCGAGCCGCACCAAGACTGGCTCCGGCTAGACCTGCGGCGCGTACAGAATCCAACGAAAGCGCTCTCCAATAACCAAATCGTGGGCCAGGTCTTCATCACACGCGAGGGAAATCCGGAGCTCCGCGATCAGACCAACCGCGAAGGGCTCACGGCCGGTCCCGCCCTGGATGACTTCCGAGATCTGATAGTCGATGTCATCAGCGAGCTTGAGGTTCGGCGCTATGAAGCCAGGCATCCTCACCGCACGTCGAAAGAGACCCGACGAGGCGGACTCTTCAGCGGATTTGACCTGTCCGATATTCGACTAACGGTCGTAGAGCGCCACGCGGACGATAAGGAGCTGCTCGCGGCTGTTGATGCGAAGGAGAGCGACCTCCAAGACCGGGTCGCCGCCGTGCTGGAGGTGCTCGCGCGGTATCGACGATTGGCAACGCTGGGTCAGCTCGTTGACGGGATCCTTCACGATGGTCGTCTCGCGATCTCCAAAATCGGCGGGGAACTTCATAACGCACTCAGTGGACTCAATAAGCTTGGCGAAGGCTCAACTGGAGCCGTGACGCTGGCACGCACCGCAATGGAGCAGGTGCAGGTCCACAACCGCACGCTCTCGCTGCTGTTCAAGCGCATCGAGCCTTTTGGTGGTCGGCAGCACGGAAGACCCGTCAAGGTTCGCCTTGAGGACGTGATCGCCGAGGCCTTCAGTCTCTTCCAGTCCGAGCTCGATGATGCCGGCATTGTCGTGACACTTCCGCATGGGACGACCGAAGTCACGGCGGACTCGTCGGAACTGCAGATAGTGATCGTCAACCTGCTTACCAACAGCATCTACTGGGTCAAACAGAGGAGCCGTTCCAAGCGGGCGATAGAGGTGCAGGTGTCTCGGGATCCCCATAAGGTGGAGATTCTGTTTTGCGACAGCGGCCCGGGTGTACCCGACGAATTCAGAGATCGAATCTTCGATCCGTACTTCAGCACTCGCAAAAATGGGGTCGGCCTTGGGCTAACTATCGCCGGTGAGATTGTCACCGACTACTACGCTGGTGAACTGGAGCTCATCGATGGCGGCCCGCTCGGTGGAGCGACATTTCGCGTGACTCTTCGCTACAGGGTCTGACAGACATGAAGGCATGGCGTGTGTTGATCATCGACGACGATGCCGACTCGGCCAGGTTGCTTGGAATCGCGCTGAGAGACCACGACATTGCGGGCGATGCGACAAAACCCGAGGTGATCGAATGCGCCGACTTCAGCAAAGGCGTGGCCCTCTTGGAAGATCAGCATTTTGATCTTCTAATCCTGGACCTTCGACTGGGCTCCCATGAGGGTGAGCCTGCGCCCGAAGCGGGGATCGAGGCGCTCGATCAGATCAGTAAGAGGCAGTTCCTACCAGTCATCTTCTTCACGGGATTGCCGCACAAGGTTCCAGAGGAGCGGCTCAGCGCGCTCACGAGAGTGGTTGAGAAATCCGATACATACGATCCTCTATTCGCTGAGATCCGCTTGGTCTTTGATACCCACCTCCCAGCGGTTAACCGTGCGCTTGGCGACCACGTGCGGGAGGTACAGCGCTCCTACATGTGGGATTTCGTGCTCAAGCATTGGGATGACTTCGGAACTTCGCCTGATCACGCGGGACTTGCTTACTTTCTTGCTCGTCGGTTGGCGATTTCATTGAACAGCAGTAATGCTGAGCGCTTGGTAGAGGCGGTAGGCGGTGACCCTGGAGTAGCCGGCATAAGTGATGGGAAGGTTCATGTGCATCGTATGTACGTGATGCCCCCAATCGAGGGCGATCCAGCCCTGCTCGCCGGCGCTCTCGTGCATGGGACTGTGAAAGGCGAAGAGGGCCACTTCGTGCTTCTAACCCCTTCATGCGATATGTACCAGAACAAAGCCGAGTGGATCGTCTTGGCGAAATGCGAGCCGCTCTTGAAGCGTGAAGAGTTAACAAAGAGAAAGACCCTCGAGGATGGTAAGAAGGAGAAGTTGTCAGGCCAAAAGCGGGGGGCGCTGCAAGCGGTACTGGACAACAAGCTGGCACGGCACTTCTTCCTGCCAGCCGTATTTGAGTTGCCGGCCTTAATCGTCGACTTCCAGCATTTAGTCGGCTGCACCTCGGAGGAGCTTGGGTCTATGAAACATGTGGGCTCCCTTGACAGCCCCTTCGCGGAAGCGCTCGTGGCCCGCTTCACCCATTATTTCGGACGCATTGGAACGCCCGACATCGACACTATTGCGATTCTCAACGCCCTCGATGCGTGAAGTCGGCTCCTTGCGTTGGCACTCCAGCCTTGCAGTGGACGCGTCGTCCTTGGTTCTGATGAGCTCCATCCGACGCTCAACAACTCCGGTCTCAAGCGATCGTGATCCCGAGAGTTGAGTTAGAGGAGTCTCCTGATCCGCGGGTACCCAACGGAGCCACGTTCTGGCAGCCTGGCGAGGAAGAGCTCAATTCCGACGAAGGGTTCGGCTATTTCCGCGACGTTTGGCTCATCTACGACGTGCCCCGAGCGTTGGCAGAGGAAGTCATCAAAGAGGAGGGGCGCCTAGTTGCGCTAATCGCCAGCTTGGCCAGGGACCCGCGCGACTTCGATCAGATCGCAACCGCTCTCGAGGACCGAGAAGCGCAGGAACTGCCAGATTGGATCGATGGATCCCAGGCCTACGAGAGCCTGAAGCTGGAGGTTGGACCAGACGAACCCTCGGCTTTGATGGGACTGGAGGTTGGAGTTGCCGGGCTCGTGTACGCACTCGCTTCGGCGGGCATGTACCCGGCTGCCAGCTGTCGCAGTCATACGGAGCGCTCGTGGTCCGATCGGCCGGTAGTCTTCTTCGCGGCAAGCCGCACGCGGGCGGCGATTGTGTCCGAGCTCATGCAGGGTAGCGGGTGTGGGCTCAGCGTTGATCCAGCCCGCCCAGATCTCATCTCGGTGTATGCGGCTTCCATCGAGGAGCTAATGGCACTAGCGCGACGGATCATGGACTCGAGACAACGGCTGCTTCAGGCCAGCTGACTAGGTAAAGGCGATGCGAGGAGTTGGTCAGCGCGGCGACCCGGTCCTCACGGGCACCAGCGCGAAGCCATGATACTGGCATGAACGTGACTACCGACGCTGGCGTCGTGCTCGATGCACATTCCACGTGGAACCTGCGGTGACCTCGAGCTGGTCAATGTCGACTCCTATCAGCTGAGATCAGATTGGGCGGTTGTAAGCAATGGGCCCATATAGTCGTGGACATTGCGCAACTTTCTGATTCAGCTTGCAGTAGCCGTTTTCCTCCTTGCGTCGGGTTTCGTTCTTGCCCTGACGGGTGCTGTAATTCTCGGAATTGGCCTGATGTTTTGGTCTCTCCTGGTCCTTGTGGGGATCTTGGGACTAGACCTAATCCACAGCAAGGGACTCTTTGAGCGAAGAGCTGACGTGTCGGCCTCGCGGTCGGGCCTCCCGGTCCTGCGAATGGGTGATCGTTTGATTCCCGATACGGCGACACGCCATCATGCCATTTACTTTCGGCTTCGTTTTTGGAACGAAGGTGGCGGAGCAATCACGCCAGAGGTTCGAGTAACGCGACTCATTATCGGCGAGGAAGACCCGCAAGATGCGCCGTTCGCGGCGCAGCTTCCCTTGCTCCTGCCCTGGTCCAGCCTCAGCACCCCTCCCTCGCTAACGCGACAGCACACAGCAGGAGAGACGGTGGGCGTTATCGGCGGGCTCAGTTGGCTCGATAAGGGAGACGGCACAGGCTTTCCAATATATCCACCGCTCCTCTACGTGGCCGGCGCTGCCCACAACCCAGAGATCGGGCAGACGGAGGACAAAGTCTTCGTCAGGGTCCAAGCGTTCGTGCCGGGTCAGCCCCAGGTGCCCACAATCGAAAAGTGGTTCTGGATTCAGATCGCAAAAGACGAAAGCGACCGATACCGAGTTCTCGACGGGCATCTTGACGAGGCCCCGACTCTAAAGGCTCGGAAAGCGACCTCAACCGAAGAGTTGACCGACAAGAACAAAGCTTCAGAGAACGAGCAAATCGAGTCCGAACTGCGGCACCGCATTTCTCAGCGTCTCGCTGACATCCCACTTCGTGGTTGCGAAATCGAGATCATCGTCCTCATCTTGCGAGACGCGATCCGGTCTCTCGACGACGTGCCATTCATCGGTATGCAGCCTGGAAACAGTGCCACAGATGTCCAGTTCAAAGGAAAGCGAAGGCAATCTTCGGAAGGGATCGGCGAGCAAATGTGGGAGATGCCCACAAAGTTCAGAGCATATTGTTCGGATGGCGCCATCCTTAGCGATCAAACGCTCGACACTCTGCTTGACCTTCACGACCGGATAATGGCGATGCGACGCGAAGTCTATGACGACTACCACCCGCCGTCATTGCCACAGAACTAGGAAGAACGACCAACAGTTGAGTTGGGAGACAGAAGGTTTGGCGCACTGGTACCGAACCCATTACGCAGCCGCGCATTCGATCGCAGGGTACAGCGAGGTGCCGTTCCGTATTCCGAATGGGGTGGGACGATCTCATAGATGCAGAACACGGCTTACTGTCTCCCTTAGCCCGAGCTTGTAGTCGTTCCGATGTGATCCGGACTTCAATGGGCTCGCTCACATCTCCACGCACCCAATATCAGCAGTCGCACGGGCCAGGACCGTGAGCATCCGAAGCCTTTCGTATTAGTGACTACGTCGGGACCTTGATCGCGACCTAGCGTCGCGACGCTTCAAACCACCGCTCGAGTTCGTCAAGGAGATTCTCGGCGATTCTCCTGACCTCTCTAGCAATCCTTGCCTGGCTTTGGCCGGCCCGGGTACGCTCGCCGGCTTCCTCGATGATGATGTGGAAAACGCCTCCCAGCGCTATCCCTTGCAGCCTTGCAATCTCGGGACGGACATCCGAGGTGTCGGCGATTGCCTGCGCGATAGCGGCCGCCTGCCCGTCGATCATCTCGAGCACCAGTCCACGGACGGCTGGGCTGATGGCGGCGAGATGGCCAATCTCACCGCGCCATTGGTCCGGCGGGATGTCACGAAGCATGCCGGGCGTCTCCAGGACGAAGTCGCGAATTGCGACCGCCGGAGTAACGCCAGCTGGCCGAGAGCGAATCAGCTCCGCGAATTTCTCCCGAACCAGGTCGTCCCGATCTGTGACCAGTTGGGCCTTGGTCGGGAAGTAGTTGTACACGGTCTGCTCTGCTACGTCTGCCTCGAGTGCCACGTCGCTCACGGAGACGCTCTCGTAGCCTCGCTCCGCAAACAGCCGCGCCGCGCAATTCGCGATCAGCTGGCGCGTGCGCGCCTTCTTGCGCGCCCGCAGTCCGTCAGTCGCGAGCGGTCGCAACGGTCTTGCGATCGACAATCTTAGGGTCTACCATAACATTAGTGCTGGCTCTACAAAAGAAGGAGAAAGGCCATGAGCGCAGTCCAGAACAAAGTCGATAGTTCGCAAGCGCAGCTCGACGAGACGCTGCAGCGCTTCGCAAACGGGTTCAGCTCGGTGCGCCGATCCCCGGTCTTGCACTTACCCTCCGAGCGCGGCCTCGCGTATGAGGACGTCACCTTCGCCGCCCGTGACGGCGTCCCTCTGGAGGGCTGGTTCATCCCTGCCTCCGGGTCCCGCAAGCTGATCATCGCCAACCATCCGTTGGGCTTCAGCCGGTCCGGCATTCCCACCCACCTTCAGCCCTGGCATGGCGATTGGGCGCCGAGCGGCAACGGCTTCGAGGTCGACCTCGTCCCCGACTACAAGATCCTCCACGACGCGGGCTACAACGTGCTCGCCTACGACCTGCGCAACCACGGCATGAGCAGCGCCGCCAACGGCGGGGTCACCACCCACGGGTTCACTGAGAGCCGTGACGTCGTCGGGTCGCTCGAGTACGCGCGGACGCGATCCGACACCCGCGAGATGATCATCGGGCTCTTCAGCCGGTGCATGGGTGGAGTCTCGACGTTCGCCGCGATGACGCGCTTTCCTGAGGCGTTCGACGGTGTGCGCTGCCTCGTGTCGCCGCAGCCAGTCACGCCCCGGTACATCGTCCAGCGCCGGCTGGCCCTGCTCGGCCTCGGCGACCGCCTGGACGACTTCGACACTCTCATCCGCTTGAACACCAGCGTCGGGCTTGACCGGCGAGTCCCCCAGGAGTGGGCCAAAAATGTTCGCGTGCCGACGTTCCTGTACCAGGTTCGCCGAGATAGTGTCACCGACCCGAGCGATGTTCAGGCGATGTACGACAACATTCCAGTGGCTGACAAGAAGCTCCAGTGGATCGAGGGCACGACCGCCCGCTGGGATGGCTACCTGGAGTTTCAGCGACGTCCTGCGCCGATGCTTGACTGGTTCGCTAAGCACATGTCCTGATCCAATCAGGTGGCGGAGGTGACCACGCTCAACTAAGGCGCCGACTCGCGGACTACAACCTCGGTGACCACGGCCATTGCTGTGCGGGGTCGTGCTCGTTCGCGACCCCGCCACGCTTAAGTAGCAAGGGTCGAATTAGAGGCTTCGTGAGAGACCGCCGTATCACACCCGTATCACAAATTCCCGGCACAAGGTGGCTCCAGGAGGTCACGAGGGGACAGGAAGGCGCCGGCAGTTGAGTTCAGGAAGGCCCCCGCGGAGCCGGCGGGAAACGCGAGGACATGCAATCAAGACGGTTCGGGACCGTGAGGCACTAGGTGCAATCCCCTTCGTGCTGCGGTTCCTATCGCCTGATCGGGAGGCCGGCTGCTTTCCAGGCTTCGAAGCCGCCGACGACATCGGTCGCGTTGACGAGGCCGATGTCCTGGAGCGACGCGGCGGCGAGGCTCGATGAGTAGCCCTCGGCGCAGACGACGATCACCCTGATCTCGTGATCAGTCACCGGTTCGAGCCGCGATGGGGAGGTGGGGTCGAGGCGCCATTCGAGAACTGTGCGTTCGATCACGATTGCGCCCGGAATTTCGCCCTCCACAGCTCGATCAGATTCCGTACGAATGTCGACCACAAGCGCGCCTTGGGCGAGCTCGGCAGCCGCTTGCTCTGGTGTGACTCGAACCAGCGTCCGGCGGGCTCGCTCCACCACTTCGTCGATCGTGGGAGGCATCAGGGCTTCTTGCCCTCGCGAATCCACCGCTCGAACAAATCGATTTGCTCGGCCGGCCATTCGCCGTCGCATGGCATCGAGCCGGAACGCAGCCGCCCGAGGATTCGGTCCGCGACGGTGCTCACATCCTCATAAGACGTTAGATCGAAGTGGCGCGCCATCGACCGAACGTCCTTCTCGCGAAACAGCGGCCGGATGTCGGCGGCGAATGAGACCGCTCCCTCGGCGCTCATGCCGACATCTTTTCGCCACCCTGAGCCAGCATCCACCCTTGCCTCGTCATGAAACCGCTCAAGCCCATGATCACCACCCCGTTGACGA
>Ga0070698_100002336_pt1 | contig 20957 bp, 23 predicted proteins | sample KBSK1502metaG_FD_65477 | JGI IMG/M metagenome (GOLD analysis project Ga0070698, IMG submission 65477) | Corn, switchgrass and miscanthus rhizosphere microbial communities from Kellogg Biological Station, Michigan, USA - KBS K1-50-2 metaG | ecosystem: Host-associated > Plants > Roots >...
CCAGGCGAGAAAGACACGCCCGTACCCGGCGAGAAGAAGGGCGAGCGGCACGAGGAAGGCAATCTGTGGCTTGAGGACGAGCGCGCTGAGCGCCAGGCCGGCAAGCCAGGGCCGCCCACGAGAGAGCAGCCACCATGCAAAGGCGACGGCGGCCACAACCAGCAGGCTGACCTGGCCGAAGAGGACGCCGACGAAGACCGGGAGGAGGACGGCGGCGCCCAGGCCATGGATCAGGCGCACGATTCCCCGACCCGGCGCGGCGAGACACCAGACGAGCACGAAGGCGGCGGCCAGCAGTCCGGTCCAGATCCAGGCGGCCAGCGGATAGGCCAGGAAGCTCAGCGGCGTCACCAACCAGGCAAGTTCGGGCGGATTGAGATATGGCAGCGGTTTGCCAACAGCGGCCGTGACCGGCGGAAGGAAGAGGGCAGGATCGTAGATCGCTGCCCAACCATGAGCTCGGCCGAGCCTTGCAGCCAGGTAGTAGACGTAGAAGTCGGGCTGGGCGAGCTTGTAGTGAAGCGTGGAGGACCACAAGAGGTCGATGATCGCGAGCACCGCGCTGACGCCGAGCGCGGCCGTGATCCCATGTCCACGCCGCAGTCTCATGTCAGGCGGCCTCCCGCCTGGCCACGCTTCCGGCGTTCGGCGCGTGGAGGAGGAAGATACCGACGCCGGCCAGGCCCAGATTGACCACCGTGGCCACCAGGAAGCCGGGCAGGGTTGGCGCCACGGGGAAGGCGTGCCCGAATGCCAGCACGAGCATCAAGTCGTAGGTGGCATGCACGATCATGACCGGCCAGATGGTGTTCATGCGCAGCCGCACCGCGGCAAAGAGGATTCCAACGAGCGCGGCCTCGAAGATCTGGTAGGCGACGCCGAGCTCATCTGCGCCTGGAAGGAACAGGTTGTCCAGGTGGCTCAGGCCGAAGAGGATCGCCGAGAGCATCACGCGCGAGCCGCCGCTGAGTCCGGCCAGCGCCTCGAGGATGACACCGCGGTAGGTGACCTCCTCCATGAAGATGTCGATCAGCAGGAAGCCCACCTGGAGCGTGAGCACGAGGGCGGTGGTCGCCATCACGCCTCGCGCCGAGAGGCCGACGATGGGCAAAGCCAGGATCAGCAACAGGGGGATCAGGAGGTGCGGAGCCCGCCACTCGCGGACCGGCGTGAAGCCGACGCGCCACCACCAGTTCAAGCGGGTCAGCACGACCGCGATGAAGATCCCGGGTACGAGGACGAGCGCGAACGGCATCACGTACTGCCACCAGGTCGAGCCGCCACTGGCGACAATCCCGCGAATCGCGACCAGAGTGCCGGCCTGGATAGTGAAGATGCCGAGCGCAAAGCGCCGTGCCCCTCGGCGCGGCGGCCGGATGAGGAGGACGCCCGCGGCGGCCACGATCAGCCCGATGCCGAGCTTGACCAGCCAGTCCAGGCCGGGAAGGAGGTGCGCCGAGGCCAGGACCGCCATCGCCCTGGTATGACGGACCGGGGCCTCGATTTCCCTCCCCCGCTTGCGGGCGAGGGTGAGGGTGGGGGCCTAGCCGCAGCGGCTAATCGTCAGGCCGGCAGTTGAACCGGCTGCGTCCGGCGAATCAAGGGGGATCCCCGATCTTGTCGAAGCCACAGGTACACGAGCGGCACAAGCCCGATGATGGAAATCACGACGTATCCGGTGATACTGCCGAAGACGTCGAACGCCCCGTGCAGGAGCGACACGCCAAGATAGGCGACGAGCACACTCCAGCTCGGCCGCAGGTGGCCCTTGCGCGCGGCATGGAAGATGACGCCGCCGAGGATCGCCGACCACAGGCCGTGACCGAACGGGGCCAGCACCCCTCGAACGAGCTCGGTGAAGACGACGGACGACAACGAAAGGGTGAGGTGCTGTCCCTGGACGACGAACAGGGAGGCCAGCGCGTAACCGGTACTTTCGAGTGCGGCGAAGCCAAAGCCGACGGCGGCTCCGAGGACCATCCCATCACGCGTCGTATACGAGCGGAGACCGAGGGCGAGGAGAACGATCGACGCACCTTTGACGAACTCCTCGATGAGCCCGACCTTGAGGTTGCCGCGGAGGCCCGGCCCGTATACCAGCCAGAATTCGAGGAGTGACGCGGCCACGATTCCGAGGACCCCGGCGATGAGGAAGGCGGTCATGATGCGTCGCGGCGAAAGCGCCGGGCTCGGATCGTGGTCGAGGTACCAGACAACGGCCGTGGCCGGCACGAGGAAGCTGCCGAGCAGCAGGACGGTGGGGAGAACGATGATGTCCCCTGTCAGGAACACCGAACCAACGGCGGCGATCCAGAGCGCCAGCCCGATCATGAGGACGGCCCACCAGCGAGGCGCCCAGCTCTGTGCTTTGAGCTCCTTCAGTACTCCCTGGTTGGATACGAAATTCTTCATCACTTGACCTCCGGTGCTTGTTCGCGATTTCTCGTTTCGGCCGCGTCGGTGTCGACGGCCGCGATGATGGCTTCCGCCGCGGCCGCTGCATCGCTGGCGTGGTGACCGTTGACACGGCCTCGCTCGATGGTGATCACCTTGATCCCAAGCGGAGCCACCTCCTGGGCGAGCGCCGCGGAGAAGCCTTCATTGTTCAGCAGGACATCAACGTGGCCAAAGCGTTCGATGGCCCGACGAACCACGCTGCGGACCTGTTCGCGTCGAGTGATGTCGAGTTCCAGGACGAGAGCCTGGGCCGGGTAACGCTCGATGATGTCACGAACCCGCTCCGGCGCCTGAGCGGTTACCACCGCCTGCTGGCCGCGAGCTAGAACAGCGTCGGCGAGCGCCCGGCCAAGGCCGGTAGACGATCCAGTGATGAACCAGACGCGCTGGTAGGTCGAAGGCCGCCGGTACTCGTTCATCTCTCACCACCGATTGTCCCCGTCAGGCCGGGGCAAAGCACCGCTCGTCGGCAGCATCAGACGCCCGACCTACTGGGGACACCGTGATCCCCCAAATGGGGGAGGCGCCTGGGATCTCGTGATCGGCTCCGCAGCTCGCCAAAGGAGCCCTACGGTAAAAGAGGGTAGTCTGGACGAAAGCAGGCACAGGCAGAGCGATGGCTGAGGTACGGCTGCTGATTGCCGACGACCATAGCGTGGTTCGACAGGGACTGCGCATGTTTCTCGCGCTCGATCCCGAGCTCGAGATCGTTGGCGAGGCCGCCACCGGCGAGGAGGCGATCCAGCTGGCGCGCGAGCTCCACCCGCAGGTAGTCCTCATGGATCTCCTGATGCCGGGTATGGGCGGCGTCGCGGCAACCGGGACGATCCGGTCCGAGATGCCTGACGTCGAGGTCATCGCCTTGACCAGCGTTCTGGAAGACGCCGCCGTCACGGGCGCAATTCGCGCCGGGGCGATCGGCTACCTGCTCAAGAACACGGAGGCGGACGAGCTACGGCAGGCGGTCAAGTCGGCGGCGGCCGGCAAGGTGCATTTGTCCCCGGAGGCCGCCGCCCGACTCGTGCGTGAGGTGCAGATTCCAGGGAGTCCCGAGGTGTTGACGGAACGGGAAACGGCCGTGCTTCGACTGCTCGCGAAAGGCCAGGCGAACAAGCAGGTGGCCCGCGAGCTCCGGATCGGTGAGCAGACGGTCAAGACCCATGTCAGCAACATCCTCGGCAAGCTCCAGCTGCACAGCCGAACCCAGGCTGCGCTTTATGCGGTGGAGCGGGGCCTGGTGAACGCGCGCGATCTGGGCCGGGGCTGAGCCGATGGCCGGCACGCGAATGTCCACGAAAGAGGCGCCGCCCAATCCCTCCGTCGACGACATCGTTCGAATTCTGGTGGAAGTCGTGCCCACGCCGGTCTTCGTGGTGGACGCCTCCCTCCATTATGTCTATGTCAACCCGGCAGCCTGCGAACTCTTTGGCCCACGCCGCGAAGAATTGGTCGGGACGAGCCTGGCGGACTTCCTCGTCCCGCGCGAGGGTGATGAGGTCGCTTCCTATTTGCGTTCCAGCGCAACGGACCAGCCTGGGCGCCGAAGCATGACGGTGTTGCGCCGAAACGGGCAGGAGCGTGAGGTTCTTTTGCACCACACCAGGTTGGAGTTGGGGGGACAACTGCTGCTGGTCGGAATCGTCGAGGATGTGACCGAGACCCGGCGCGTACGGAGGGAGGCGGTTGCGCTGGCACAATCCGCGGCCAGCCTCGCCATCAATCGGTCCCTCGACGCCACCCTGGATGCGCTGGCGCAAAGCGTCGTCGAAACGACCAGCGCGATCGCCTGCGGAGTCTATCTCATCGAGAGCGATGGCAATCTGCGCACGGCAGGCACCTTCGGACTCCCACGCGGTTATGCGGCGGCGGCCGACGCGGCGGGCAAGCAAGGCGCCCCCCGCGCGGCGCTTAGGGCGATCGAGGCTCACGCCACCGTCATCGACGAGGACGTCATCAGCCGGCGGCTGGCCGACCCGCGTTTCGCCCCCCTGCATGCTTTGATCCGCAACGAGCCGTGGAGCGTCATCGTGTCGCTGCCCCTCATGCACCACGACACGGCGATCGGCGCGCTCAATGCGTACTATCCGTCCGGCCAGCGGCCGCCTGAAATCGACATGTCTTTCCTTCGCGCCATGGCTGACCAGGCAACATCTGCCGTCGACTATGGGCGCCTCCTCCGGACGGCCAGGGAGAAGGTCGCGCTGGAGGAACGACAGCGCCTGGCTCGCGATCTCCACGATTCGGTGTCGCAGGCGGTGTATGGCATCGCGCTCGGGGCGCGGTCCGCGATGGAGCTGCTGTCAAAGGATGCCGCCCAGGTGCGCGAGCCGCTCGAGTACGTCCTTCGCCTTTCGGAAGCTGCCCTCGCGGAAATGCGGGCGCTGGTCTTCGAGCTTCGGCCCGAGGCTCTGGAGCGCGAAGGCTTGACTGGCGCGCTCAAGCATCACACCGAAGTGCTGCGTGCCCGGCACGGGATCGCGGTCGAGGAATCGCTCGTCGCGGAGCCCACGATGAGCTGGGAGAGCAAGCAGGCGCTCTACCGAATTGCCCAGGAGGCGTTGCACAATGCCGGCCGCCATGCGCGGGCCACGCGGGTTCGGATTGTTCTGAGCCAGGACGAGGCCCAGATCCGGCTGGAGGTCTCGGACAATGGGGTGGGCTTCGATTCGCAAAGCGCATATCCGGGGCATTTCGGCCTGAACACGATGCGCGAGCGGGCGACCGAGCTCGGCGGCAGCCTGGAAATCGAGAGTCGACCCCAGGCCGGGACGCGAGTGCGAGCGATCATTCCCACGAACCCAACCCACCCGACCTAAGCGATCGGTCTCCCCCAAAAGTATCTAGCCCCGGGCGCCGCATTGGGGATGCCGGCCAACCCGAGATGACCCATCATGCGTTCATGAACTCCGAGAAACTGACCGTCAGCGATCTACTCGCCATATTTGGCCGCACGCCGGACGAGACCCGTTGGGTCGGCTTTGCGGACTCGGCGGAATACCTCTCGGTTGTCACTTACCTCGTGGAGCGTTCTCAGCGCCAGTTTTAGCGCCCATCACGAGGCGTGGCTGAGCTCCACCGTGACCCGGTAGCTTTCCCTCCCTTCCCCCAGGCCCCCTACGAAGGGGGCCTGCCCCTCATTTCCGTGCGACGTGATGGCAGACTGAAGCCGATGCGGTCTTGACCTTTCTCACATGACCCGCTGGTGGCTGGGAGCGATTCTCCTGGTGGTCGTTGCGGCCGGTTCCGCATGTGGATCGTCCGCGGCTCCCTCGCCAACACCCCCCACTAGTCCGTCGACCACGCCGACTCCAACCGCGACCCCACAGATGGCCTGCGCCGACCGGGTCTTCGCGACGATGACGCTCGATCAGCGGATCGGTCAGCTGTTCGAGCTCGGCCTGGCCGGCGACGGCCTCGGACCCACCGAAATCAACATGATCCAGACGGATCACATCGGCTCCGTCTGGTTTGTCGATCGAACGGAAGCAGGGGTCGCCGGAATCCATGCGGTCACTACGGCGGTCCAGGCACAGGTTTCCAGTGCGGCGACGGCCAATGTGCGTTTTTTCATCGCCGCCAACCAGGAAGGCGGCCTGATCCAGGCGATGCAGGGCCCCGGCTTTTCCCAGATCCCAACGGCGGTCGTGCAAGGCACCTGGGATCCTGCCGTGTTGCAGAGCCGCGCCGCCGGCTGGGCGCAAGAGCTCGGCGCGGCCGGCATCAACCTGAACTTCGCTCCCGTCATGGACGTGGTCCCGCCCGGAACGGACGCGCAGAACCAGCCGATCGGCGCGCTCCAGCGTGAGTACGGCCATGATCCAGCCACGGTCGGGAGCCACGGTGTCGCCTTCCTCACCGGGATGCGCCAGGCCGGCATCGCGGTCACCCTCAAGCACTTCCCGGGCCTCGGCCGCGTGGCCGGCAATACCGACTTCACGACGGCGACCGATACGACGACCACCGCGTCCGACCCCTACTTGCAGTCCTTCAGCATGGGCATCGCGGCGCATGCCGACTTCGCGATGGTGGCGTTGGCCCGCTACACGCAGATCGATCCCAATCACCTGGCTGCCTTCTCCTCAGTGGTCATGACGCAGATACTGCGTGGCACCATGGGCTTCAACGGCGTCATCATCTCCGACGACCTCGGCGATACCGTGGCGGTGGCCAGCATCGCGCCTGGCACGCGCGCGATCGACTTTTTGTCGGCTGGAGGCGACATGATCATCTCGAAGACCTCGACGCCAGCCCACGCCATGGTGCTGGCGATCAGGTCACAGGTCGCCGGCGACCCGAGCTTTCGCCAGCGGGTCGACGACGCGGCGCTTCGGATTCTCCGGGCCAAGCAATCCTGGGGCCTCCTCCCCTGCTGAGGTAGGCCCGGCCTCGGCAGGGTCAGCCGGCACCGGCCGGTAGGGCGAACGGCGATGGGAAGGGGAGCATCGCGACGGCGAGAGCGGCGCCAAGGACCAGGCTGCCGACGAGCAGCGACCGGCGCGCCAACGCGCCCCGCAGCCGGTCGCGTGAATCCGCTACGGCGAGCTCGGGAGCCCGCCGAACGTACGCGAGAACATGGAACACGGTGGCTAAGAACCAGACTACGAACGCCGCTTTGTGCCAGGTCAGCCACTGGTCGCCGAAGCGCAAGCCAAACAGCCAGAGCTCGATGCCGGTGGCGAACAGCGCCAGAGTCACCAGAACAAGGGCGGGCGCGATCAGGCGCATGACGAGCTCGGGCGGCCCCGCCGCGCGGTAGTGCAGATCGCCGGCGTAGTAGCGCACGAATCGATAACCCACGCTACCCAACTTGAGCGACACGATCGGCACGAGCAAGAACCCGATCAGTGCGTGCGCGAGCAGACCTGGGCGGATCCCGGTAATGACCTCCGCGGCCAGCGGGATCACCAGTGCCACCGACGCGTAACCGATGAGACGGGCGTTGGCCTCGACGCCTGGCTCGTGTCGTGCGCCGTCCTCAAAGCGGCGGCCAACCCACAGGCCGGCCAGCGCGAGCAGCGCGACACCGACGAGCACCGGGATGAACTTCACTCGAGATCCCCCGCGGACCGCGATAGCGCGGAAGGCCACCAGTTCCAGCGGCCGAGCAGGACGGCGATGGAGGGCACCAGCAAGGTGCGGACGAAGAAGGTATCCAGGAAGACGGCGAAAGCGATGGTGAATCCGAGTTGGCGGGCCTGAGGGTTGTTGCTCGCGAGTCCGAGGACGGTGAAGGTGCCTGCGAGGATCAGGCCGGCGGAGGTGATGGTACCGCCGGTCCGCTCGATGGCCCGGGTCACAGCGTCCCGCAGAGAGCTTTGGGTGTGGGCTTCCTCGCGGATGCGGCTCATGAGCAGGATGTTGTAGTCCTCACCTAACGCCATGGCGAAGATGAACAGCAGGAACGGGATCACGAAGTTTAGGCCGGAATCCCCGCCGAGGTGAACGAAGACGATCATCGCGAAGCCGAGGGAGGCGAGGTAGGACAACCCGACCGTGATGATCAGGTACCAGGGGGCGATCAGGCTGCGGAGCAGCACGGCGAGCAGGACGGCGATGATGACCAGTACGGCCGGCACGATGCCTTGAAGGTCGCTGGTCGCGGTATGGCCGATGTCGTAGGTCACCGCGTCCTGGCCGGCAACGCCGGAGTCTTGGGCGCCCGCGTCGCGAGCCGCGGCGGCCAACGCGGTGCGGATCGCGGGGATGGAGTCGAGCGCCGCGCGGCTTCCGGCGGGTCCTGCGCTCGGGAGGGCATAGAACTGAACGGTGCGAGCGTCGGCGCTGATGAACTGCGCGGTCGCGCGGTAGGCCTCGTAGCTGGTCGACGATACCGTCGATCCTGCGGGCGGCGTGGCGGGTAGGCCTGCCGCCGGGCCCAGGTCGGCGTGCAACTGAGCCAGTTGGCCAGCACTCAGCGAGGTGCCATTCGGATCCAGCGGTCCGGTCAGGCCGCGAAGCTCAGGCGACGCGGCGAGCCGCTGCTGGGCACGGGCCAGGTCGGCGCGGTGGTCCCAGACCGGCGTGGTGAAGTGCAACAGGAGGCTGTCCGGATTGTTGCTGGCTGCGGGGAAGTGCGCGGCGATCACGTCCGTGCCCGCCGCCGAGTCGGTACCAGGCGTGGCGGTGCTGCCCGCGAAACCGCTGATCCGATAGCCGATCAGGCCGGCAGACAGCGCGCCGAACAAGACGACGCCCAGCAGCAGGGTGGGGAGGGGGTGACGCACGACGCGTGCCGCAACGCGTCCCCACAATCCGATCGTCTGCTGCCCTGGGGCTGGGTGCGATGGCCAGAACACCGCTCGGCCGAAAATCCCCAGCAGCGCCGGCAGCAATGTCAGCGCCGCCAGCAGCATGATCACCAGGCCGATGGCCAGCGACGGGCCGATGCCTCGATAGAGACCGAAGGTGGCAAGCAGAAGGCAGAGCAGGGCCGCGATCACGGTTGCGGCGGAGAAGGTGATCGATTGACCGACTCTTCCCATTGCCGTGACGACGGCCTCTTTGGGGGCGGCACCCTGGCGGAGCTCTTCACGGGTGCGAAACACGAGGAACAGTCCATAGTCGGTGCCGGCACCCACCAGCAGCACGGCCAGAAGCTGCTGTGTGACGGGAGAGACCGGTAGGCCGGCCGTCGACGCTTGTGCGATCACCGGTCCAGCCAGCACCAACGACGCGACCGCCGGCAGCAATGTGACTGCCGGGGCCAGGACTGAACGGAACACGATGAACAGCAAAACGATCACGAAGAGCAGCACGAACCTTTGGATGTTGCTGCTGCTGCTTGTCGATGCGGCATGTGCGTCCGCGCTCTGCCCCATAGCCCCGGTCACATGGAGGCTCAGACCCGGTGGGACCTGGGCGGCTGCGAAGCCATTTCGGATGGCGTTGACGATGGCCGCGGTTTTGCCTTCGTTGAGGGTCGTGATCGAGGTCGCGACGAGGACCGTGCGCGCCTGGCCGTCCCTCGACACGCCTTGGTCGCGCACGAAGCTGACATTCGGCACGCTGGCGACGGTGCGTTCAATCTGGCTGATCGCGGCATCATCGGCGGGCGTCAGCGGACCATCCGAGCGGGAGGCGACGATGATGGCGGTGGAGCCGGCGTTCTTGCCCTGGAACGGGGCGGCCAGAGCGGCAGCCTGCTGGCTGGGACTGTTCGCGGATAGGAACTGGGCGTTGTTCGTCTGGGTCACGCTCGACAACGACGGCAAGCTGCGCGTGGCGACAAGCGGTACGGCAAGCCAGGCTGCCAGGACCAGCCAGCGGAACTTGATCGACCAACGCGCGATGGTCTCAAACATCAGAAACCTCCGAATCCTGACGCGAGTATCGGCCCCTACATGTAGACTGGCTACCTATCGTAACATGTAGAATCACTAGCTATGCGCGCCGAGGCCGTCAAGGGTCATCTCGACTCGATCCTGCTCGCCTCGCTGGAGGCCCAGCCACTGCATGGCTACGCCATCATGGAGGCGGTCCGCGCTGGCAGCCGGGCCAGCTTTGATCTCCCGACTGGGACGGTGTATCCGGCCCTGCATCGGCTGGAGCGAGCGGGGTTGGTGCGAAGCAAGTGGTCGACCGTGTCCGGCCGCCGGCGCCGGACTTACGAGTTGACCGATCGCGGGCGCCGCAGGCTCCGTGAGGAGCGCCAGTCCTGGAAACTGTTCTCCAGGGCGGTCTCGAACCTGCTCAGCGGCGCCCCCACTGGGGCAAGTCCGTGACCGCGGCGGCGACAAGCGACCCGATCGAGAGCCTGCTACAGACGATTGGCGCGTCTGCCGGGGCCAGCGAAGGCTCGCGAGGAGATCATCGCCGAGCTCCGCGACGGCCTCCTCGAAGTGGCGGAAGCCAACCAGCGCAGGGGACTCGGGCGCGGCGAAGCCGTGCGACTCGCGGTTCGTCAGTTCGGAGACGCTCCGACGATCGCCGCGGCCTTTTGGCCGGAGATGGCAGCGGCTCGGGCACGGCAGGTCGTGCTGGCGTTGTTCGTCACGAGTCCAGTCGTCGCGGCGCTTTGGGTGTCTGCCGCGAGGTCCCGTAGCCTGGGATCGGAAAGCGGGGTCTTCGACGGCAGCCTGTCCCACGTCGCCGCCGCTCTTCTGGTTGCCGCCACCATCGGCTGCGGCCTCTGGACAATGGTCGCCGCCGGCCGCGCCCCGCTCTGGCCTCACATCGCGCCACAAATGGCGCTCCTTGGTGCGGCAGCGATGGGCGGCTTCGCCGTGGCAGCCGACCTGGCTCTGCTCTCGATGCTTTCCGCGCCATTGGCCAGCTTTCCAGGGCCAATCCACCAGGCAGCTCTCGGGGCAGCCATGCTCGCCAGTGGCACACGGTTGGTTCTGACCAGCCGCGCCAGTCGGTCCTGCCTCGCCATGAGGGCCATGCCGTGAACTGGCCGGGGGCGAGAGGCTTCGACCTCTTGCCCCGGCACAGCTCCACGACGTTCTAAGCGATTTTCAGGCCCGCTGCGCCTTCATATTCGCCAGGATTTCGTCCATGCGATCCATCGAATCATCGGAGCCGCGCTGCATCCCAGACGCCACCATGCCGTCACGATCGGCCACCGACTGAAACACCAGCTGCTCGACGAGCCTCGTCTTCTGCCCCAGCGGTTCCAAATTCACCGTCTGAAGCAGGACGTGACCGGGGACGCCCTCGAACTCGAATGTCGCCACGATCCGCTCGGGAGCGACGACATCGTGGTGGACGCCGTGGAACGCGAACTCGTCTCCGTCCTGGTTGCGCTGGACGAAGCGCCATAGCCCGCCCGGCCGCGCATCCATCTTGTCGACCGTCGTCGAGTACTCCCGCGGACCAAACCACTGGGAAACCAGCTTCGGGTCCGTGAACGCCTTGAACACCAACTCGCGCGGCGCATCGAAGACACGGCTGATGGTGATTTCCTGCTTTCCGGGTTCGATGACGTATTCAGTTTTTGCCACGGTCTCTGCCTTCGCTGTCATTGGTTTCCTCCTTTTGTACGGTCGCCAGGTATTCGTCGAGCCGCTCGAAACTCTCGTCCCAGAACTGCCGGTACTCCCCCACCCAATCGGCCGCCTCCTTCAGGCGGGCGCCGTCGAGGCGGCACGGGCGCCACTGCGCTTTTCGGGTCTGCCTGACCAGCCCCGCGTGCTGCAGCACTTTCAAGTGTTTGGATATGCCGGGAAGGCTCAGGTCGAACGGTTTGGCCAGTTCCGTGACTGAGGCCTCGCCCTGTGAAAGACGGGCCAGGATGGCTCGCCGGGTGGGATCGGCGAGGGCTGCAAACGTGACGCTCAGTTGATCTGTAGCCATCTGTTTTACTCATTAGCTAATTAGCTAGTAGGTAGAATACACGCTGCGGGAGGCCTTGTCAAGCCCGGATCGACCTGCTCGCCGACGAGCGCTAGACTCGCAGAGCAGACGTACAAGGCAGTTCGTTCGACAATCAACAATGTCCGCGAAGCGATCTGGGGCGAGGCGGGCGTGCTCACCTGCTGGCTCGAGCAGGACTGCACCCTCGATGGCACGAAACAGCACGTATCCGCACCGACCACCGTTGTTTTCCGCCGCAACAACGGCGCCTGGAAGATGGTTCTCTTCGAGTCGATTCCGCTGCCAGCCGCCTAGGCCGAGTCGTCCACGATCGCGCCGGAGGAGATGTTGACGTCGGCGAAGCTTGCGCGGCGAAGACGGAGCTTCAGGCTGGTCAGAGTTGTCGCGGTGATCCTCGTGTTCCTACTCGCCTTGTTGGTGAGCTATGGACTGTGGACAGTGTATGAGAACACCTTAACGACGGCCGCCTTGAATCAAGGCCCATCCACGAACACGAAACCCGCTCAGGAGCTCTCGCCCACGGCAGCCCGGGCGCTCAAAGCCTACGGCGGTGAGGCGGTATGGAGAGACGCCACGGTGGTCGAGAGCACCGTGACCGTAGGGGGGCTCCTATTTCAACTGAAAGGCGCCGGGATTCCCCCTCACGCAAAGATCACCGTTGATATTCGACATCCCCATACCGTCATCGATCCTGTGGACGAATCCGGTGACATCGGTGTCCTCGACGGTTTCAGCGTGATGATCGTGTCGCCGGCTGGCCAGATCCTGGAGCAGCGCGCCGACGCCCGCGAGCATCTGCAGAATGCCAGCGTCAGCACGAAATGGGACCGGTTGAATCTCGTGTATCTCCTGGGCTATGCCTTTTGGGGCTACTACACCCTCCCCTACCAGCTGACGCGAACCGACATCGAATGGACCGAGCTCCAGGACGGCGTGCTGCAAGCGGACTATGGAACAGACCTGCCGGTGCACAGCCGCATCCAGCGATTTTGGTTCGACAGGACCAGCGGGCTCTTGAGGCGCAATGACTACACGCCCGTGGCAGCCGCCCGCGATGCCCGAGCGGCCCACGTCATCTTTGAGCATGGAGTGTCCAACGGTATCCCGTATACGTCAAAACGGCGAGTGAAGATTTCGCTTGGGCAATACGGCTGGGTACTCCCTTTTCCCGACTTCATTACCATCGATGTGGAGGGGTGGCAGTTGCGGTGAGTTTGCCGTGAACCGGGTGCAACTGCCCTAAAGAAGGCGGATAGGGACAACCTGAATGGCGTTTGAGCCGTAGCCCAGACGGTTCCACTCTGGCTTCTCGGGCTGGGTGCGGCCCGCGACGTCGGTGGCGCGGGCGCGGATGGTGGTCGGGCCAGGTTGACCGAGCTGGATGATCAACTCCCAGCGCCGCCAGTGATGGGGCGTTCCCTCCGTCAGCAGGCGGGCTTCCTGCCAGGGACCGCCGCCAAGGCTGACGTCGACGCGGGCGATCGGCGCTGCTCCGGACCAGGCCAGGCCGCGGATCACCAGGTTTCCCGGCTCCATGGGTTGGTCAGGCTGCGGCTCGGTGATCAGGGCGCGCACGCGCTGGAGAGTGACCGGCTCTTTGATCAAGCGGCCGTCCCGTTCCGACTCGTACACGTACCTCTCCGTCTGGAAGTAGCCACCGAACGGCCGGTCGACGACCTCGATCTCGGTGAGCCATTTGACGGAGGCCACGCCATACCAGCCAGGAACGATGAGCCGCAGTGGGAAGCCGTGCCGGAGCGGGAGCGGCTCGCCGTTCATGGCGTAGGCGAGGATCGCCTCGGACTCGCGAGCCTGGTCAAGTTTCAGGCTGCGCTCGAAAGATGTGGTCTCTGACCGGCCCTTTACGGTGCCGGAGTCCGCGCCTCGGAAGACGAGCTCTGCACCTGTTGATCCGATGCCGGCCCGCTCGAGCAGATCAACCAGCGGAACACCGGTCCACTCCGCCGTGCTGACGGCCCCCAGCCGCCATTGCTCGCCGTCCACTTTGGGATTGAGGAAGGAGCGACCGTTGCCGGCGCACTCCAGGGTGACGACCTCGGTGCGGGAGGGCATGGCGAGAAGATCGCGTAGGCCCAGCACGATCGGACGCTGCACCAGACCGCCGACGCGCAGCCGCCATGTGGTGGGATCCAGGACCGGCATTTGAAAATGGTTGCGGACATAGAAGGCCGCGGTCGGCATCGCGACGCCGCCGATCAGCGACTGAACGGACGTCTCGGCGTTGAGCGGGTCCTGCGACCTGATCAGTTCTTCGAGAACCCTGGTGGCGCTCATGCCTGAGGGTCCACCGCATAGCCGCGCTCGAGCCAGGCGGCCATGCCGCCGATGACCAGGGTGACGTCGTGGCCATGGCGGCGCAGCACAGAGGCGGTCAACGAGCTGCGCACCTGGGTGCCACAGTACACGGCGAGGGGGCCGTTGGGCGACATCTCGGCAGGCCTCCGCCAGGACTCGGTCCAGGGCAGCGAGGCAGCTCCCGGCACGTGGCCGTAGCGGTACTCGAACGGCTCGCGGGCATCGAGCACACGATAGCGGTTCAAGTTATCGCGTAGCGCGGTGGCGTCGCGCATGGCCAGGTTATGGTGCTTCTCGAAGTAGATCGTCGAACCCGGCTTGCCGCTCAGATTGACGCCGCCACAGCTGGGGCGCCGAAATGGTTGGGATAGACCTCAAGGTGTTCGGGAAGTGTGAAGAGACGCGTCTGGCCGTATGGCTCGGTTGCCTGATCCATCGGGCGCTCGGTATGGGTGAGCCGTCCCAGGAGCGATAGAGGGGCTGACCTAGGGGGCGATTGGTTCGTCTTCAAGAATCTCGTTGGTGAACCAGTTTCCGGTATAATTGGATGATCAGTCGCATGCGCCTCAACCGATGGCTCGAGCGGATCTATGCGGCGAGCGGGACGCGCCCGCCGAGAGGATTGATTCGGGCTGCGGGTGCTATCCACCGCCTCGCCATCACTGGCACCGGTGGCCGCATCGGGACCGATCTTCTCGATCATCCGATTCTCCTGTTGAGCACAATAGGCCGCCGCAGCGGCAAGTTGCGGACACAGCCGCTCATGTACCTCCGAGAAGCTGACTGTTACCTCGTTGCAGCCTCCTTCGGCGGCCACGACCGAGATCCGGCTTGGCTCAGAAACATTCAAGCGACTCCGCAGGCGACGATTATGGTCGGGGGCAGAGAAATGCCGGTATTCGCAACGATAGCGGCGCCGGACGAACGCGAGCGCTTATGGCCACGCTTCCTCTCGCTCTCCGCAGCGTACGAGAAGTACCAGCGCTCGACCAACCGACAAATCCCCATCGTCAAGCTTTGCCCCAAGGGCGGAGTCATGACCACACATCGTGGACTGCTGCGTGAGGGTTAGGCTTTAGCGTTTCTCGAACGCCAGCCGAGCGGCGAGCCCGATGAAAATCGAGCCGGTCGCGATCTCGGCGCCTCGGCGGGCCTTGCGTCGTTCGAGCAATCGCCCCATACGGCCGGCGAAGATGCCGACGGTACCGTCGACCGCGAACTCGAAGACGAGGAAGATCGTACCGAGAACCAGGAACTGCGCCCACACATGGCCGAGCCGCGGGTCGACGAACTGCGGCAAGAACGCTACGGTGAAGGTAATCATCTTGGGATTGCCCAGGTTCGTTAACAGGCCCTGCAGGTAGGCTCGGCCCGCCTGTGCTTGCGCAGGAGTCTTTTCGCCGGCGCGGAGCCCTCCGCGTCCTCTGATGCTCTGGATACCGAGGTAAACAAGATAGATAGCGCCGGCGACGCATTCGACCGAACCAAGACTAGTAAATGACGCAGAGGACGGTAAGCGGAAATCGCGAGCCCGTGTCAATTGGCGGCCAGCCACCGACCGGGTCACTCGTTCGGTCATCGGAAAGCTCGGCCACCGAGCCTGAGGAAGTCCCGCTCGGCGTCCGTCGGCGCCATGGCGGCCGCACGTTCGTAGGCGGCCGCGGCCTCGCTGTTCCGGCCCAGCCGCCGCAGTAGATCGGCTCGCGTGGCATGAAACGCGTAGTAGTTGTCCAGGCCTAACTCGTCCACGAGAGCCAGGGCAGCAGCGGGGCCCTCCACCTCGCCGATGGCGATGGCGCGGTTAAGGGCCACAACCGGGGTGGGCGCGACTGCAAGCAACTGGTCGTAAAGGGCGAGGATCTGCGACCAGTCGGTTTGCTCGAAAGTCGCAGCGTCCGCGTGCACGGCGTTGATGGCGGCCTGCAGCTGATATGGACCGGGTTGGTTGCGGCGAAGGCACCGGCGCACGATTGCTTGACCCTCCTCGATCAAGGCCCGATCCCATCGTCTGCGGTCTTGCTCGCCGAGTAGGACTAGGGAGCCGTCGGACCGCAGTCGAGACGCGCGACGGGACTCGATCAGGAGCAATAGCGCCAGCAGGCCGGCGACCTCTAGCTCATCGGCCATGAGCGTGGCTAGGATCCGTGCGAGCCGGATCGCTTCCGAGCAGAGATCCGGCTCGGATGAGCTCGTCAACCCGGCGTTGTAGAGGAGGTACACGACGGCCAGGACGGGGCGTAAGCGGTCGGGCAGCTCTTCATCCCCCGGCACCCGGTAGGGGATTCGGGCGGCCTTAATTTTGCGCTTGGCTCGCACGAGACGTTGCGCCATTGTCGGCTCGGTGACCAAGAAGGATCTTGCGACTTCGTTGGTCGACAAACCGCCGAGCAGTCGAAGCGTGAGCGCCACCTGCGCCTCTGTGGAGAGTGCGGGGTGGCAGCAGGTGAAGATGAGGCGAAGCCGGTCGTCTTGCACGGAACCCACCTCCCTGGACATGCGGGGATCATCGTCACCAGGCGAGAGCACCACCACTTCGCCAAGCAGTTCCCGTTCACGCGACTCGCGGCGCAAGCGGTCGATGGCCCGCTTGCGGGCGGTCGTTGTGATCCAGCCGCCCGGGTTGGGCGGCAGGCCGTCGCCCGGCCACTTGCGCAACGCAACGGCGAACGCCTCCTGCACTGCGTCCTCGGCTATGTCGATGTCGCCGAAGACGCGGATCAGGGCAGCCACCGATCGCCCGGACTCCTCGCGGAAGATCCGACCGACCTCGGCCTGGTCGAGCTTGAGTGCGGCGTCGGACACGCGGTCAAGCCTCGAAGACGCGGAACGGACGGACTTCGATCGGCCTCCTGACGGCCGCGGCAGTCTTCGACGCCCAGGCGAGCGCAGCATCGAGGTCCTTGGCCTCGATGATGTAGAAGCCGCCCAGGTGTTCCTTGGACTCCGCGAAGGGGCCGTCGGTGGTCAGCACCTTGCCGCCGGACATGCGTACGACGGTGGCGGTGTCGGGTTCGTGCAGCGCGCCGGTGAAGAGCCAGGCGCCGGCCGACTTCATCTCCTCGTTGAGGACCTGGATCTCCTTCCAGGACTGCTGCATCTCCTCGGCGGTCATCGGCTCGCGGACCTCGCCCTCGACGGTGTGGACGGACAACAGATACTGCGCCATGGTGTTCCTCCTCGTGACGGGCGGGTGCTTCCCGCCTCTCACCTCACTACGAACGGGGATCACCCAGATCGACAGGTGTACCACAAAAAGACGACCAGGTCCGTTCTCCCGGGCCCTGGACTCGCCGTGCGTCAGAGAGCCGGCGCAAGCCGCCACCAGGCGGATCGCCACGCCGAACGGGGAACTCAAACCTGCCCTGGGACTCGCATAGGGCCGCTTCGCGAGCATCGCTAGCAGTCGGATCTCAAACCGCAGTCGCCCGGACCGAAAAGGCCCTCAGACCGAAAAAATCAAGGGGTTCGGGCTGGCCTACAAATATCTAAAGCCCGCCGCCAACAGAGATCGTCTGACCGGAAACAAAGCGGGCGTCCTCACTGCAAAGGAAAGTAATCACCGCCGCCTGCTCCTCTGGAGTACCGGCGCGCCGCAAGGGCGTCTGCGAGATCGCCCTGGCCTTGAACGTCTCGTAATCCTCGCCGAGCCACTTCGCATGCTGCTGTGGCATCCGGGTCTCAGCGAGTCCTGGAGCCACGGCGTTGACGTTGATGTTGGCGGGGCCTAGTTCCGCCGTTAGCGTTCGGGTCATGGCCTCTATTCCGGCTTTGGCAGCGGAATAGTGGATTCTCGCCGGATAACCCCGAGCAGCGCCGGAAGAGATCAAAACGATCTTTCCCTGCTTCCTTGGAACCATTACCGCTTGGGCCGCCTGGGCACACAGGAACGTGCCTTTGAGGTGGGTATCGATGACCGCGTCCCACTCGGCATCAGAGACGTCCTGCACGAGATTGAATCGAAGAATTCCAGCGCACGTGACAAGGAAGTCAACCTGGGCGAAGCGATCGATGGCGGCTTTGAAAAGGGCATCTACCGAATTACGATCGGCAACATCGCATCTCACCGCCAATGCTTGGCCGCCGCGCTCCTCGATTTCGGCCGCCAGATCCTTGGCCGGAGCATCATCGATGTCTGCGATAACGACCGCGGCCCCATCCTCCGCAAAGCGGCGCACGCACGCGGCACCAATCCCGCGGCCGCCGCCAGTCACTAGGGCGACACTACCGTCGAAGCGCAAAATCGTTTCCTGGCCTGAGGCCTAACTGAGCTTCCAGCGCGCTATGGCGTCAGCGGGACATCGCCGCCGCATCCTGGGTCCCTGGAGTAGCACCGACTGCGCCGTGTACCGGAGCGCTGCTTTGAGACGGGGATCGTTTACCTGAGGGCGTGTATTGCCTCGATAAGCAGGTTGCAACTCGCGCGAGGAAAGTAGCGCTAAGGCCTTGACATTGACCTAAGGGCAAGGTTGCAGCATGTGTCGCATGAACACACTGATCAAGAATGCGGCACGAAACGCGGTTTCCGTAAACGGCCTGCGCAAGGCGTACGGGGAGAAGGTCGTACTCGACGGCGTCGACCTCAGCATTGGCGAGGGCGAGGTCTTCGGACTGCTCGGCCCGAACGGAGCGGGCAAGACCACCATGGTGCGGATCCTGTCGACCCTCGTCCAGGCGGACGCCGGCACCGCCAGCGTCATGGGGTACGACGTGCGCAAAGAGGCCGAAACGGTGCGCTCGGTGATCGGGGTCACCGGTCAGTTCTCCGCGGTCGACGATCTGCTGACCGGGGAAGAGAACCTGTTTCTGATGGGCCGCCTGCTGCATGTGCCGCTAACCGAGCGGCGGGCGAGGACCGCCCAGCTGCTGGAGCGCTTCGACCTCGTCGAGTCGGCGAGGCGGACCCCGGCCACCTACTCGGGCGGCATGAAGCGCCGCCTCGACATCGCGATGACGCTCATGGGGCGGCCACGGCTGATCTTCCTCGACGAACCGACCACCGGCCTGGACCCGCGCAGCCGCTACACCATGTGGCAGCTCATCCGCGATCTCGCCGCGGACGGCGTCACCATCCTGCTGACCACGCAGTACCTGGAGGAGGCCGACCGGCTCGCCGACCGGATCGCCGTGCTGGACCGGGGCCGCATCGTCGCTGAGGGCACACCGGAGCAGCTCAAACGGCGCATCCCCGGCGCGCACATCCTGATGCGCTTCGCCGACGCCGCCTCGCTCGACGCTGCCGCCCGAGCGCTGCGCGAAGGCTCACGCGACGACAACGAGCTGGTGCTGCGGCTACCGAATGAAGGCGGCATTCGATCGCTGCGCGATGTGCTTGCGCGCCTCGGAGACGGTGTCGCCGTCGAAGACCTGTCCATCCACACGCCGGATCTCGACGATGTGTTCTTCGCCCTGACCGGCAACCCTTCTAAGGAGCAGAACCAATGACCGCACTGACCATTGCCATCCAGGACGCCACCACGATGCTGGGGCGGGAGCTCAAGCACACCCTGCGGTTTCCCTTGCTACTCGTCAGCACGATCCTGGTGCCGGTCGTAATGCTGCTGTTGTTCGTCTACATCCTCGGCGGGCCGATCGGCCACGGGCTGGGTGACGCGGCGCATGGTGCACCGTATGTTGACTTCCTGGTGCCGGGCATCCTCCTCATGACGGTGGCGTCGGGCTGTGGGCCCACGGCGATCAACGTGCGCATCGACATGACTGGCGGCATCATCGACCGGATCCGCGCGATGGCGGTCACCCGCGGCGCGCTGCTGGCCGGGCATGTCGGCGGCAGCGTCGTGCGCACGCTCGGCGCCGCCACCGTCGTCACCGGGGTGGCGCTGGTGGTCGGCTTCCGGCCAAAGGCTTCGGTCCCGGACTGGTTCGCTGTCGTGGGCATCGTCGCGGCGTTCTCCTTTGCCCTGGCCTGGCTGTCGGCGGCCCTCGGCCTGGTCGCCAAGAGCGTCGCCGGGGCGAACGGCTCAACCCTGCCCATCCAGTTTCTGCTGCCTTTCCTGTCCAGCACTTTTGTGCCGGCCGATTCGATGCCTGCCGGTGTGCGCTGGTTCGCCGCACACCAGCCGTTCACCACGGTGGTGGAGAGCCTGCGCGCGCTATTGACCGGCGCGCCCGTCGGCAGCACCCCCTATCTGGCCCTGGCCTGGTGCGCGGTGATCGCGCTGGCCGGGTACTTGTGGGCCCAGGTCGCGTTCCGCCGCGGTCCCCGGTGACATGATGAATAGGCCGAAGGGGGACCGACGCACGATCACTATTGGCCAGCTCGCCGCCTACGCGGGAGTCACCGTCAAGGCCGTCCGCCATTACCACCAGCGCGGCCTGCTCGAGGAGCCGCCGCGTGACTCGTCGGGCTACCGGCGCTACTCCGCCGAGCATGCAGTCGCCCTGATCAAGATCAAAACGCTCGCCGAGGCCGGCGTGCCGCTCGCCCGCATCAAGGAGCTGCTCGTCGTCGACCCCGACCGGTTCGTCGCGGCGATGGCCGAGATCGACCGCAATCTGCAAGAAAGGGCCGAGGAGCTCCTTCGCACCCGGGAACGAATCGCCCGGCTCAGCGCCGGGGACCGGTTATTCGTTTCCGCTGAGGTTGCCGAGTACCTCGACCGGCTGCTCGAGCTTGGCGTGAGCCAGCGTTTGGTGCAGATGGAGCGCGACGTCTGGATCCTGATGCAGTCGGTCTCACCGAAGGAGGCGGCTATCTGGATCGCCGACAAGCGCGACGCGCTGAGCGATCCGGAGTTCCGCGCCATCTACCTCGAGTACGGCGCGGCCTTCGACTGGCCCCCCGACGACCCCCGGCTCTACGCGCTGGCCGACCGCAGCAAGCGGTGGATTGCCAAACGGCACGGCAAGCT
>Ga0070698_100002337_pt1 | contig 20953 bp, 20 predicted proteins | sample KBSK1502metaG_FD_65477 | JGI IMG/M metagenome (GOLD analysis project Ga0070698, IMG submission 65477) | Corn, switchgrass and miscanthus rhizosphere microbial communities from Kellogg Biological Station, Michigan, USA - KBS K1-50-2 metaG | ecosystem: Host-associated > Plants > Roots >...
TCGGCAGCATCGGACGCGAGGTCGCGAAGCGGGCGTCAGCATTAGGAATGCAGGTGATTGCGACGCGCGAGCATCCGGAGAAGGGAAGCAGGGAACACGTCGACCAGATTTTCTCTTCTTCTGAGATCAATGAACTCCTTTCCCAATCTGATTACGTAATTCTCGCCGCGCCACTCACGTCCACAACCCGCAGCCTGATGAACGCCGCCCGTTTCGCAAAAATGAAAGGGGACGCCTGTCTCATCAACGTCAGTCGCGGTCCGCTGGTGGACCAAACCGCACTCGCGCAAGCCCTGCGCGAGAAAAAGATCGGTGGCGCCGCGTTGGATGTCTTCGACCAGGAACCACTGCCGTCCGACTCTCCATTGTGGGATTTAGAGAACCTGCTAATCACACCGCATACGGCCGCCATGACGGAAAAGTTATGGGAGCGGCACTACCACCTGATTGCGGATAACCTGCGCCGTTATCTTGCTCATGAGCCACTTCAGGCGATCGTCGATAAGCAAAAGGGCTATTAACAGGTTGCAGGTAATTGCCCCTGGCGACTCTCTTAGCACCTTGGTAACTGGAGCTTCCCCCCGCACTCTTGCGACAATAGAAGCCTCCAATGGACCAGCAGAACTTACCTGGGATGAACTCGGATACGCCTAGTCCCTTGTGGCGGCAGAAGATACAGGTGCAGGTGCGGGCCTTGCCCGTGAAGGCATGGATTGTATTGGGCCTCTTCGTGGTGGCCGCTCTGTTTATGGGCCTGCACACCGCTTTTGCGGCCAAGGACTCCACTCTTCATCTCAAAGTACAACACGGTTTTCGTAGCGCATTATTGTCGGTCTGGATCGACGGGGAGCTGGCTTACTCCAGCAAGCTTACCGGCAGCATGAAGAAGAAACTGGGCTTGATCCCGGATTCGGTACAGGGAAATTTGGCGCAAACGATTCCGCTACCCTCCGGCAACCGGGAGCTACGGATACGTGTTGAAACCCCTGACGGGTCCGTCCAGGAGCAGACCGTCGGTGCGGAATTTGTCCGTAACGGCGAGAGGACCCTCGTCGTGATCGCCCGGCGCACTGACTTTTCCATGAACTGGCAGGACCTGCCCGTCCAAGTAGCTGAATCCGCTTCCACGTTGGGATGGATGGCCCGATACACCAGCACTCTTCTGCTTACCGCGGCCGGGTCCATCATCTCCGCCATCACCGGATATGCCATCCGCGAATTGCCCAAACAAATCGGCTCCCGGCAGGCAGAGACACCCAAAGCCTAGATCTAGAACCCGAAACTACTATTCAACGGTGGACAAGGAAAGTGCTAAGGACTACTGCTGAGACTTGCTGTGGCGTTTGACTTTCTCGGCGGTGGGACGGACGCGACGCTTAATTTTCTCTTGTTCCTTGCGGGCTAAAGCCTCTGTTTCAGCAATGTCCTGCTCACTCGGGGCGCGGCGCAGAGCGGCGTCGGCCAGTTCCAACCAACGAGCCCGGTCGTGATCCTCGGGCTGGCTGCGCTTACCGCGCTCGTTCGCTGGCATCGTGGGATGACCTACGAGATCGTCCGGGGGCTGGGCTGGCTTATTAAACGTCATGCTACACGTCGGAATTGATATCGCACATTTTGCGGTGGATGTTCGATAGGGTACATACGGTATTTCAGAGTAGGTATGCGAGTCAAGGTTGGCGCGGATATAGGTCCCGTTGGATTGGCGCTCCCTATGCCTCGTATCCGCTCGAGAGGGAAACTTTTGTAAGATACCGGACGTTCCAAGGGGTCAGCGAACCCCCCCTTGGCTATGCTATTACGGATGTCGGAGCCTGATAGCCGGCAACAAAAAAAGCTGATTGGCTGAGGGCTGCAAGGCTGGGGGTCTAAGACACTTTTCAACTTCAACAATCTTGACCCCGGCTAACCCCTGAGTTAATCTCAAGTTCGCGGAGCCGGACACCCGCGAGAGCAGTCCAGCTAGCCTTCCCCGAACTTCAGCTGGAAATGTTTAACTGAGAGCTCGCCGCTGCATCACGTCCCAGAGTCAGCCAACGCGTTGGGAGCTGTGGATCAATCAAACGGTTTTTTCAGGAACGAACCTCAGTGACTAAGTCGGCCAACGGAAAAAACGGCGCCCCGCCCCAACTCAAAAAATCTCCCACTGGCATCGAAGGCCTCGACGAAGTTACTGGCGGCGGATTGCCCACTGGCCGCCCCACCATCGTCTGCGGCGGGCCGGGATGCGGTAAGACCATGTTGGGTATCGAGTTTCTAGTCCGCGGCGCAACCCAGTTTGACGAGCCCGGCGTGTTCATGGCGTTTGAGGAAACTCCAGAAGATATAACCCAGAACGTAGCCTCACTGGGTTTCGACCTGCAAGACCTCTCCGCGCGGAAAAAACTTTTTCTCGACTATGTTCATGTGGAGCGCAGCGAAATCCAGGAAAGTGGGGAGTATGACCTAGAAGGCCTGTTCATCCGTTTGCAGCACGCCATTGATTTGGTCGGCGCTAAGCGTGTGGTGCTCGACACGTTGGAAGCGCTGTTCTCCGGCTTCTCCAATCAGGGAATCCTGCGTGCAGAAATACGCCGCCTCTTTCGCTGGCTTAAAGACCGGAACATGACCACGGTCATCACTGCCGAGCGCGGCGATGGCACCTTGATCCGGTATGGTCTGGAGGAATATGTATCCGATTGTGTGATTGTGCTGGATCATCGGGTCGCCGGCCAGTTATCCACTCGCCGGCTGCGGATAGTCAAATATCGTGGCAGCGTGCACGGCACCAACGAGTATCCGTTTCTCATCGATGAGCATGGAATCTCCGTGCTTCCCATCACGTCTTTTGGTTTGAACCATCGCGCATCAACCCAAAGAATTTCCAGCGGGATTCCGGATCTCGACGACTTGCTCGAACGTAAGGGTTATTACCGCGGCAGCACGGTTCTGGTCTCGGGAACTGCGGGCAGCGGCAAAACGAGCATCGGCTCGCATTTTGTCGAAGCCGCATGTAAGAGGCAGGAGCGCTCCCTGTATCTTTCCTTCGAAGAATCGTCAGCTCAATTGGCACGCAACATGCGCTCCATCGGAATCGATTTGGAGCCTTGGGTGAAAAAAGGTTTGCTGCAATTTCACGGTATTCGGCCCTCGGAGCATGGCCTGGAAATGCATCTGGCACGGTTGCACAGAATGGTGGATCAGTTCAAACCTCGAGTAGTGGTCCTTGATCCCATCACCAATCTCATCTCCGGGGATGGCGACAGAGAGATTCAGTCCATGCTGATGCGGCTGATCGATTTCCTCAAGGCAAATCAGATTACCGCCGTTTTTACCAGCCTGACTGTGAGCGGGAAACACGCGGAACAGTCCGAAGTGGGGATTTCTTCCCTGATTGATACCTGGATTCTGTTGCGCGAATTGGAAGTCAATGGAGAACGTAATCGCGGTCTTTATGTGGTCAAGTCGCGAGGCATGGCGCATTCTAACCAGATTCGCCAATTCCTTCTGACCGATCAGGGAGCCAAATTAGTCCCGGCATCGGTGGGTGGTTCCACCGCTCCGCTCGCTGACTCCGCTGCCCAAAGGAATGGGCCGGAACGGGCCAGAGGGCAGAAAAAACAAAAGCGCCGCAGCCAGCAACGCTCGGCGGTGGCGCGCATCCGAAGTACAGCGAACCAGGAGAAGCCTTTTCTGGCCAAGGCGGCAGGAGAGAATCGGTGAAACGAAAAGTACAGGCCCGGCCCCGCAGAAAATCACAATTCTTTCAATTGCGGCTCTACGTTGCCGGGCAAACACCTAAATCTTTGACGGCCCTGAATAACCTGAAAAAAATCTGCAAAGAGCACATGGACGACCAATATCGCATCGAAATCATTGATCTATTGGCTAATCCGCAACTGGCCCGGGGCGATCAAATCCTGGCAATTCCCACCCTGGTGCGCAATCTTCCACCGCCGATTCGAAAAATTATCGGCGATTTGTCTAATACCGAGAGGGTGCTGGTCGGACTTGACCTCCGCACCCCTGACACCGTAGCAGGAGCTTTATGACATCTATACGCAAACTTCGCTCAAAGAATCCGAAGCCGCCACCATCTCCAAACAGTTCGATTGGCTATAAACTTCGGCTGTATATCGCCGGCACCTCGCCGCGTTCAACCCGGTCTGTGTTGAACATCCGGTCGATCTGCCAGCAATTTCTTTTGGGACGTTATGATCTTGAAATCGTCGATATCTACCAGCAGCCTGCACTCGCCCGGGAGCACCAGATTATCGCGGCGCCTACACTCATTAAGGAATTTCCTCTCCCCTTGCGAACTCTGGTAGGCGATTTCTCCGATCGCGAGCGCGTACTTTCGGGACTGGGCCTGATTTACAGCAACGTATAAAGACATGGCGCGAAAACGCGAAGCCTTAAAATCGGGGTCGACGGAAACGGCGGAACTTCGTGCCCGCCTGTACGAACTCGAAGAAACTCTCCGCGCCATTCGAAGCGGGCAAGTAGATGCCCTGGTCGTCTACGCCCCGGACGGGGGCGACCGCATTTTCACCCTTCAAGGGGCCGAGCATCCCTATCGCGTGCTGGTAGAAGCGATGAACGAAGGTGCGGCGACCATGACCAGCGATGGCTTAGTGCTTTTTGCCAACCAGCATTTTGCCCGCATGCTGGACATACCTCTGGAAAAGCTGATTGGCTCTCCCTTGAGCGCGATCGTACAGCCGATCGACGGTTTGAGCTTGGATACCTGGATGCAAAGAGTTCAGCAAGAACCGCAGAAGGTGGAGAGCGTCTGGCGGGTTGGCAAAGATAGACAGAAAGTCTTGCCGCTTTGTCTTTCTTTTAGTCCCGTGCGAGAAGGCGATTTTGAGGGAATTTGTGTCATCGCCACTGACCTGACCGAGCAACGACATAGGGAACAGGAACTCGCCCAAACCAACGCCGCCTTAATCGATGAAGTGGCTAAAAGAATGCGCGTCGAGGACGAGCTCCGTCGCGACGAAGAGTCCTTGCGCCAACTCTCGGGCCGTTTGCTTCAACTTCAGGACGAGGAGCGCAGACGCATCGCCCGCGATCTCCACGACAGCACAGGTCAGAAGCTGGTTGCTCTCAGCCTTGACCTGACCGTGCTGAATGCTTTCGCCCCCGAGCTCCCACCCAAGGCGAGCGCGGCTGTGAACGAATGCCTGATGTTGGCCGAGCAGATCAGTTCTGAGATTCGCACCCTGTCTTACTTGCTGCATCCCCCATTGCTCGACGAGGTGGGATTGGCTTCCGCAGTGCAGTGGTACATCGATGGCTTTACCCGGCGAAGTAACATTCGCGTCAATCTGGACTTCGCTCCGCAGGTTCCGCGGATGAAGCACGAACTCGAGATTACATTCTTCCGCATCCTGCAAGAGGCCTTAACCAACATCCACCGCCATTCCGGCAGCAAGGTAGCTACCGTCCGTTTTGGTCTTAACCATGAGGGTGTGACGCTTGAAGTGGAGGATTCTGGTCGCCGCCTGGATCGTACCTCGCTCGTTCCGTCCGGCGAACCAGTCGGCACCCTCGGCGTCGGCATTCGAGGCATGCAAGAGCGGGTTCGCCAGCTTGGCGGGCAGTTTGAAGTCAATTCAAACACGGGCGGCACTACCATACGAGCGACATTGCCTACGGGTGCTCAGGCTTTCGAGACACCGCCAGGCCAAACCGCTTAAGCACTGTATTGAAACCTGTCTATTGACCTCCAGACGCTATCAGCTCACAATCCGGCGTTAGATTTTGGCCTTCGGCCCTCCCTCTCGTTTTCGAGCACCGTGGAGACTCTATGCGGCGAGTCCGCGTCTCTTTTCTCTCGTCTTTGGTTCTCAGCTGCCTCACGATTTCCTTGCATGCTCAGGTTCCACGTAGCAATCTCAACGGACATCATCCACCCAATCGCTCCGTCCCGAGTGGGCCGGTAGACCTGAGATTTGATCACCGCTTCCGCCAGGTTTTTGCCAACGATCGTGTACGCGTGTTCAGTGTGGAGGTTCCTCCCCATCAATCCACTGAGCTTGACTCCCACAACCACGACTATGTGATTCTGTCGCTGGGGAAGAGTAACTTTCAGATATCTGGTACCGCGACCACCTACCCAATGGAACTTGACGATGGAGAGATGCAGGTTTTGAAAGGTCAATGGCCACATCAACTCGAGAATCTGTCAGAAATGCCGCTTCACTTATTGGAGTTGGAAGTCCTGCACGAGGTCCATCCCGATCATCCGCTCTGCGGACTGGCCGGGCAGGAGTGCACTGACGGTCGATTCGGCAAAGGCGATGAGGGCCAATATACGCAAAACACGTTATTCGAGACTGATACCGTGAAGCTCGACCGCATTGAGCTCGGCCCCGGAGGAGTTTTGCCCGAACATCGTCACGATCATTGTCATGTGCTAGTAGCTGTCAACGAGATCGAATTCCGTGACGAAAACCACGAGGGCGATAAGGATGTCCATCTACAGAGCGGGGAAGCTCTCTGGTACGGGGGAAACGTTGTACACCGGCTGAAGAACCTGGACAAACAAAACGCGCGCATGGTGACTCTGGAATTCAAGTAACCGCTCAATTTTAGATGTCGGCTTCGGTGTCGGGTTCAAAGATTACGGCGAACAATCGATAAGCCACAATCGGGATAACGAGGATGCAGCCGATCCCGCCTATCAGGAACATCCAACTCAGAAGGTGAGCGAGAAGCGCGACCAGAGATTCCAACATCAATACGCCCCAAAGTATGAGAATTATTCCTAGGCCCTTGCCTGATCTTACTCCATTCCGCCGCGGACGCGCTTCCATGGAGCCGGCCGCACGCCGGCGCTACGATCGAGAGCGCATAGCAGCTATCGGTCTCGGAAGCATTCCATCAACCTCACTACAGTATTTCCTGTACGCATCTAATCCGCCAAAGTCTTGCCTCGTGACAACTCTTTTTGCTGAAAATCATCAGAGTATCCGTTGTCGCAGCCGTCTCGTAATCCATCCCGTGAGGTGACTTATGCTTTGGACAATTTTCGTGATTCTTCTGATCATGTGGTTGCTCGGTTTAGTGAGCTCCTACACCTTCGGCGGATTCATCCATGTGTTGCTGGTGCTGGCGGTGATCGTTCTGATCATCAATCTGCTCAGCGGACGCAGAACGACAGTTTGAAATAGGTCTCGCATCGATGTCATCGCAAGGAGAACGTGCTCTTCATTGCGAAACGAGCGACTAGATTGCGGGCACGTCCGGCGGTGACGAACAAATCTATGAAGTTCAAGGAGAAATTGTGAAACGATTTCTGATTCTGTTGTTGTTAAGTTGGGTAGGACTGGCCAGCTTTGGCTGGGCAGCCTCGGCCCGTGAAGACGCTGTCGAACGGCTCCAGAAGTCGGCCGACGTTCTCAAGGAAATTATGGCGACGCCCGACAAAGGCATCCCAGAAGAAGTGCTGGATAACGCCAAGTGCATCCTGGTCGTTCCGCATCTGGTCAAAGGCGGATTTATTGTCGGCGGCAAGCACGGACGCGGTGTCGGCAGCTGCCGCACCAAGACTGGCTGGAGTGCTCCTGCTTTTATTTCGGTAGGCGGTGGAAGCTGGGGTCTTCAGATTGGCGTGGAAGGCGTCGATCTGGTCATGCTGGTCATGAACGATGCTGGTTTGCAGCATCTCCTCTCCAGCAAATTCCAAATCAGCGGTGAAGGCTCCGCCGCAGCCGGTCCTGTGGGACGTCATGCGTCCGCCGGAACTGACTGGAAGATGAATGCTGAGCTGTTGACCTATTCCCGTTCGAAGGGCGCATTCGCTGGTCTTACCCTAGAAGGCGCAGTCATTGAGCAAGACGATGACTCAACGCAAGCTGTATACGGGAAGGATATGTCGTTCCGGAAGGTTTTGCTTGGCAACGTAACTCCGCCTGCCGCTGCGGCGCCTTTCATGGCCGCGTTAGCCGGCGCGAGTCACAAAGCCGCAGTTAGCGAAGCCAAAGAAGGCGAGCACAAATAGCTCGCTCGACCCGACCGAACGAAAACGCTGAGACGAAGGCCTCGCTTCCAAGCGGGGTCTTGCTTCAGCATGACTTAGGTGGTACTTGTAACTGTTGCTGGGAAGTTCCCGCCGGAGGAAGCACCATGCGCTTACTCATTTATTCCTTTCTGGTCATGACCATCCTGCTGTTTGGATTGACAGCCTGTGCTCCCAACCAGAGTTCGGAAGATATAAAAGAAAAAACCGCGCAAACCACAGCGGAAATAAAGCAGGGCGCCAAGGCAGTCGCCGAAGGCGTGCGCGAAGGCTGGAGCCGCGATAAGCCGCTCGATTTGAATGCTGCAACCAAAGAGCAACTGCTGAAGCTTCCCGGAATTACGCCCGCGCAGGCAGACCGGATCATTGCCGGCCGCCCCTACGACGATCCCAAGGACCTGGTGACGCGCCACATTTTGCCTCAAACCGAGTACGACAAAATCTCCGACCGCCTGACCGCAAAAAAACAAAGTTGAATTGGGAGCAGCAAAAAGCCCCGCTCATGCGAACGGGGCTTGCTTTTGCTGAGTGCTTTTGCTGAGTGCTGACTGCTGATTGCTCGCTTAGTACATATCTCCCATGCCACCACCATGGCCACCAGGTCCTGCCGGAGCGCCCTTCTTCTCTTCTGGGATCTCCGCGACTAGCGCCTCGGTCGTGAGCATCAACGAAGCGATCGACCCGGCATTCTGCAGGGCAGTGCGCACGACCTTGGTAGGATCGAGCACGCCTGCTTTGACCAGATCTTCGTACTCGCCGGTGAGGGCGTTGTAGCCGAAGTTGTTGTCCTTCGAATCGTTGATCTTGCCCAGAACGATTGCGCCTTCTTCGCCGGCATTCTCGGCGATCTGACGCAGCGGCTCTTGCAGGGCACGCTTCACGATATTGACTCCGATCTGCTCATCTCCCTCGACCTTCAACTTATCGAGAGCGCTGACGCAGCGAGTCAGAGCCACGCCGCCGCCGGGGACAATGCCTTCTTCCACGGCTGCGCGGGTTGCGTGCATGGCATCCTCGACGCGAGCTTTCTTCTCTTTCATTTCGGTCTCGGTCGCGGCGCCAACTTTGATCACAGCCACACCACCGACCAGCTTCGCCAACCGCTCCTGCAATTTCTCGCGGTCATAGTCGCTGGTTGTCTTGTCGATCTGGCTGCGAATTTCTTTCACCCGGCCTTCGATCTCACTGTGCTTGCCCTTGCCTTCGACGATCGTGGTGTTGTCCTTGTCCACGGTAATCTTCTTGGCTTGGCCGAGATCGCTCATCTGGACGTTCTCCAGCTTGATGCCCAGGTCTTCGGTAATCGCCTTGCCGCCCGTGAGGGTAGCAATGTCCTGCAACATGGCCTTGCGACGGTCGCCGAAGCCAGGCGCCTTGACAGCGCAGACTTGGAGCGTGCCCCGCAGTTTGTTGACCACGAGCGTAGCCAGGGCCTCGCCCTCAACGTCTTCAGCCACGATGAGCAGCGGCTTGCTGCTCTTGGCAATCTGCTCCAGCAAGGGCAGCAGGTCTTTCATCGAGCTGATTTTCTTTTCGTGAATCAGGATGTAAGCATTTTCCAAAGTCGCTTCCATCCGCTCCGGATCGGTCACGAAGTAAGGCGAGAGATATCCGCGATCGAACTGCATTCCCTCGACAACTTCCAGCTGGGTTTCCAGGGTCTTCGACTCTTCGACGGTGATGACTCCGTCCTTGCCAACTTTCTTCATCGCTTCGGCAATGATCTTGCCTATTGTCTCGTCGTTATTCGCCGAGATCGTTCCCACCTGCGCGATCATTTCGCCGGTGACGGGCTTGGAGAGCCGATCAAGCTCGCCTTTGCCACGTTCGCCGGTTTTAGGATCGGCAGTGCCGCAGACCAGGGCTACGGCCTTTTCAATGCCGCGCTTCATGGCCATCGGGTTCGCGCCGGCGGCAACCGTCTTGACGCCTTCGCGATAGATAGCTTGCGCGAGAACGGTAGCAGTGGTGGTACCGTCGCCCGCGACGTCGGACGTCTTGCTGGCGACTTCGCGCACCATCTGCGCGCCCATGTTCTCGAGGCCATCTCTGAGTTCGATTTCTTTAGCTACGGTAACGCCGTCCTTGGTGATGGTCGGCGAACCGAATTTCTTTTCAATCACAACATTGCGGCCCTTGGGGCCCAGGGTTACCTTCACAGCATCAGCCAAGAGGTTGACGCCGCGGAGAATTGCTTGACGCGACTCTTCTCCGTGTACGATTTGCTTTGCCATAGATGTCTTCTCCTAAAAAGTTTTTAAATTTCTGCAGGGCTGGCCTGCTCAACGATCGGTGTCAGGGCGCAGGTTTAAGGCCGACGGCCCAGGACGAACGACCAACGACTACCTGCGTGATCCGGCGGTCTCTCGCTTAGCCGCGCCGGAGAGAATTCCCAGAACTTCATCTTCTTTCATGATCAGGAAATCTTCGCCATCGAGCTTGATTTCAGTGCCGGCATACTTGCCGAACAGGACTCGGTCGCCCTCTTTTACTGCCAGGGGGAACACCTTGCCTTCATCGTTAGAGCGGCCCTTGCCGACGGAGATGACTTCGCCCTCCTGCGGCTTGTCTTTGGCGCTATCGGGAATGATGATGCCGCCACGAGTCGTTTCAGCTTCTTCCACGCGACGCACCAGGATGCGGTCATGGAGTGGGGTGAACTTAGCCATAGTTGCAAACTCCTTTCATTGGTCTTTCGTTGAATTTTGGGTTAGATTGCGGACATCGGAGAACGCTAAAACGGAGTGTTAGCACTCTGATATAGCGAGTGCTAATTGTAAGAATCTATCGGCGGGATGTCAAGAGGGACTATCAGGATGTTCAGCAAGTGTATTACTAACAATGGAGTACGAGCGGATATTAGATTCCGAGATGAAGCCTCAGCCCCGGCCGGCCAGGGCTTGCGCCGAGGGATGACACCGACCTTGAGGGCGCTTAAAATCACGGAAGACATGACTACGACTTCACTAGCCTGTACGCTGCTAACGCTGGCAATGCTGGTTTCTGGTGCTGCCGCCGAGGATAAAAGCGCGCTGCTGAATTTCTTGGTCGTCAGAGATTACAACGGCAAGCCGATTCGCAATGCCAGCGTGGTCATGCATCCGGTGAAGAAAGACGGCAAGCAATCGCGAGGCGGCCTGCAGCTCAAGACCGATCCTGACGGGAAAGCCAGCTTCGAGGGCGTCCCCTATGGCAAGCTGCGAGTGCAAGTCCTGGCTACAGGCTTCCAGACCTTTGGCGATGATTACGATATCGATCAACCCGTCGAAGAAATTACGGTAAAAATGAAGCGCCCCCAGGGGCAGTATTCAATTTACGAAGACCACCCAACCGAAAAGAAAGACGAGAAGCCACAGAATTAGCAATCTGAAATCAACAATTTCTTCCTATGGACTATCTGCTCAAAACCGAGCCTTCCGAATATTCATTCGCCGACTTGATGCGGGACAAAACCACTGTCTGGGATGGCGTCTCCAATCCTGTCGCCTTGAAGAATTTGCGCGCCATGAAGCCGGGAGATCGGCTCGTGATCTATGAAACGGGAGATCACAAGAGCGCGGTCGGCACGGCAACGGTGGTCTCAGTGGACACTTCCGATGCTCGGAATCCTCAAGTAAAGATCAAAGCTGGAAACGCGTTGCAGCCGGTGACTCTGGCCCAGGTCAAAGCCAACAAACTCTTCGCAGATTCACCGCTAGTCCGCCAGGGAAGGCTCTCCGTGGTACCTCTCACCACAGTTCAATACAAGTTTCTTACCGGCGAATAACCCAGTAGTCTCGGGCGAGCAGCTCGTCTGACTTCTGCAATCTGAGAACTCACATCTGAGGTCTGTAGTCTTTACGTCCTCTCTTGCGTGAAAACTCCCTTAAGCGTCCGCGGCTGGATAAGCGGCTTCGGAGCCGCTTCAGCCCCTGGGACTATTTCGGCTCCTGCCACTCCGGCAACCGCCCCGGCGTCCAAGGAGCTTCCGCCGCCTCCATATCCTTCTCGAGCTTCGCCCGATCCACTTGAATCAAGTTTCGTAGCTTCGCCAGCTGCTGAGCAAATTCATCCGACGCAATGGCATAAGCCTGCAGATGAGTTTGCGTTGGCCGCGTAATCGCAAAGCGTTCCCCTTCCATGATGCCGTTGAGCCGGTCACTTATGGACGAGGGCACATTTTCGTACCGGGCCGCCAACGCCGCGTCTCCGCGCAAAGCGCGCAATATTTCGTTGTCTTGTTTCTCGATGGAGTCCGCCGCAGCTACGAGGGGTTCCGCAGCCGGCGTATTTTGCAAAGCCTTGCGAATAGCTTTCAACCGCGTTTGTAGGTCATTAGCAGAATTAATCGCGCCCGACACTGCGCGGTAGAGACGCGAAACCTTGCGTTGGAAGTCCTGCTGCGCGACCCGATCCTCCGCATTCATCGCCGCCGTGCCCTCCGCGATTACGGTGAATGCCTGCGCTCCCGCCAGCTCTGTAACCACACCGTCAAGTTTTCTGAACAGCCGCGCAGAGTACTTGCCCGGCATCACCAGCGGCCCTTGCGACCCGACCGGGGGGAAGTCATCTTCGGGCTTTTCCTCTTCACTGACCGAGGGAGCGAAGTAGCGCAAGTCCCAGGCCACACGATGAAAGCCTTCTCCGACCGCCGCATCGACCCGGCGGACAGGAGCTCCCGATTCGTCATAGACGACGAGGTACACTTCGGGCTTAGGCTCCTCCGCTTCGGCGCGCAGTGCGTCATTGGAAGGGTAAGAAAGCGGCTGGTTTTTCTTGGCAGCGTCTTTCTCTGCCTCCTGTCGTTTTTCTTTTTTGGTCTTAACTTTGTCCTTCAAGTAATAGGTGAAGTTTGCCCCAAACGGCGGATTGTCAGCCGCGTAGAATGCGTCTCCCTGGAAACCTTTCTTGCTGCCCCCGAGCGGCCGGCGCTCGATGTACATGAGAGCATTCTTCACGGGAAAGAAAATCGTCTGCTGCTGTAGCGAGTCGGGCTTGAGCTGGCGCAGAGGCGTGATGTCATCAAGAATGTAGAAGCCGCGCCCGAACGTCGCCATCACCAGATCGTTTTCTCTTTGCTGGATGACCATGTCTCGCACCGAGATGATGGGCAGCCCGCCTTTGAGCTGTGTCCATTTCTTACCGCCATCTACGGTAAAGAACGCGCCAAACTCTGTGCCAGCGAACAGCAGGTTGGAATTGACAGGATCCTCGGCAAACGCCAGCACTGGGCCATTCTCCGGCAAATTACCAGCAATAGACCTCCAGGTCTTTCCCAGATCACCAGACTTCAGTAGATAGGGTTTGAAATCTTCGTTCTTGTGATTTTCGAACGCGGCATAGACCGTGTTGACGTCATGATGGGAAGCCGCCAGCCGGCTGACGTAGGTATTTTCCGGCACGCCGGGAAATTTGTCGTACTTGGTCCAACTGGCGCCGCTATCGGAGGTCACCTGAATCAAGCCATCATCCGTGCCCACGTAAATCAGATTTTCCTTCTTCGGTGACTCCGCCAACGCCACCAGGTTTCCATAAAACGACGTCGATTGATTCTTTGCCACCGCGTCCGGTCCCCAGACTTTCCCCATCACCGGCAACTTATTGCGATCAATCTGGCGAGTCAGATCGCCGCTGATCGGTTTCCATGTGTTGCCGCGATCGTCGCTGCGAAACAGTTTGTTGGCGCCGAAGTACAGCCGCGTATGGGAGTGAGGACTGATAATCAGCGGCGAATCCCAATTCCAGCGCAGCGGCGGCTCGCCTTTTCCTTCCTGCGGCTGGATCAGAATCTCCTCGCCGGTGCGCTTGTCATATCGCACCAGGACGCCATATTGCGATTCCGAATAAATCGTGTTGGGATCTTCCGGATCGACCTGCGAGCGAAATCCGTCTCCACCGGTCGTCACATACCAATCGGAGTTCACCATCCCGTTCACGTTTTTCGTGCGCGAAGGCCCGCACCAGGAATAGTTGTCTTGAGTGCCACCACAAACGTTGTAGAAGGGAAGCGCGTTGTCGACCGCGACGTCATAGAACTGGACCGTGGGAAGGTTCGCCTTGAACTGCCACGCTGTGAAACCATCGAAGCTCTCGTACACTCCGCCATCGCTGCCCAGGAGTGTGTGTTTAGTGTTATCGGGATCGATCCACAAGGCATGATTGTCGCCATGATGGTTGGCTTCGTTAATCTTGTGCAGCGTCTTGCCGCCATCGTTGGACTCCCGCATATAAACCGTCATTACAAATATGCGGTCAGAGTTTTTGGGATCAGCAATGATCTGCCCGTAGTACATCGCACCTTCGTTAAATTCGTTGCGCCGTTCCCAGGTTGCGCCTTTGTCGGTTGAGCGGAAGACACCACCCTTTCCATTGGCAGCTTCAATGGTGGCGTAGACCATGTTTGGGTCCGCGGATGAAACTGCCAATCCAATGCGTCCCATGTCTTCGGTGGGCAATCCGGATTTCAGCTTGTTCCAATGTTCGCCCGCGTCCGTGGATTTGTAGATCGCGCTCTCGGGACCGCCATCGATCAAAGTGAAGACGTGACGGCGCCGCTGATAGGCGGCAGCGTAGAGAATGTCAGGATCGGCCGGATCTATCGCCACATCCACAACGCCGGTGTTTTCGCTAATGGTAAGAACGGCTTTCCAGGTGTTCCCGCCATCGGTAGTTTTGTAGAGCCCACGATCGCCGCCGGGTCCCCACAGCGGTCCTTCCGCGGCGACAAATACAACTTTGCTGTCCCGCGGATCGATGACGATGCGACCAATGTGCTCCGACTTTTTCAGCCCAAGGTTTTTCCAGTTCTTGCCGCCGTCGTCGGAGCGATAAACGCCATCGCCGTATCCCACGCTGCGCTGGCTGTTACTTTCACCCGCGCCCACCCACACTACCGATGGATCGTTGGGATCGAGCGTCACCCAGCCGATGGAATACGAACCTTCTTTGTCGAAGACGGGCGTCCACGTAGTGCCGTCGTTGGTAGTCTTCCAGACTCCGCCGGACGCAACTCCGACGTAGTACTCCACCTTGTTTTTATGATTCACCGCAAAAGCGATCACGCGCCCGGAAGCTGCGGCAGGACCAATCAGCCGGAACTGAAGTCCACTGAGCGTGTCGGCGGTGAGAGTGCCTTTCTTTTCTTCTTCAGCAGACTTAGGCGGCTGAGGCGTCGCCTCACCCTTCTTATCTTTCTGAGCCGGCGGCGGCTCCTGTTTCTTGCTTTCGGGAGGCTTGTTCTGCGAAAACAAGGTGAACGAGATAAAGAGCAGAACCAGAGTTGCAGCGGCATGGCGAAGTGAATTCAAAGAGAGCTCCAGTAATACCGGGCAATCAAACAGTCGTTTCGTTCTTTCGAAACCGATATGTATACAGGATTGAAAGAATCTGTAGCAAGCGGCGAGGCTGGACTCTCGTTAATTGTCGAGCGTCAGTGAATGAACGTTACGGGATTTGACATCCGGTTAATGATCAGCGGCTGCCCGACCATCTCGACGTAGATGTTCCAGGTTCCAGGAGGCACGATGGAAGAAAGATCCAAGGAATTCGCTGTCACTTGCAGATTCGAAGCAGCCAAATAAAGATTGCCGCTGGCGTCCGCGTAATAAACCGTGAAGTGGTGGACAGTCGAAGGTGAAGCATAGATGGGATCCGAGGCCACCAGCGACCACGTCAACGAACTGCTGGTGAGCGAGGCGTTCACCGTGTAACAGTTGTCAATTCCAGATTCGACCGCGGTCCCTTCTTCGTAATCGTTCCAGGTCACGACCTGCACGTAGGGAATTTGGGGACGAGTACCGCCGAAATATTTTGAAATCTCATTGGCGGTCTTCAGTAGAACTTGGCCGCATTGTTGTGCAATAACGCGATTGGACCCCCAGGATGCAGGATTATCGTCGAAGCCCTTCCAGAGCGCGCCGATTGTGAGTTGAGAGGGATGGTTCAGACCGGCAGTGTAGAGCGTGTCCAAGTATGTAGGAGATGCGCTGGTGACCGAACCCCACCAGTATTGCTGGGTCGAACTAAAGATGGGGGGCTGCACCCAGCCGAAGCGTCCATTGTCATAGGACGCGGTCGTGAACGCTCCGAACTGAAAAATGTACTTGAACGGAGCGGCATATGTATCCGTGTGTGCCTTCACCGCAGACCAAATTGTGTCCCAGTCGGCGGAAGTAAGAATTGGCCAGTCCGACTTGGTCACAAATGACACCACCACCGGCTGGCCAGCGTCGGTCCAGTAGACGGGACTGCTCGCGTAGTGAGTGTTGACGTAATCCATGTCTTTAATCAATGCGGCTTGCAGGCAGGTGATTGTGCTGCTTTCAGTTTGTCCCGAAGTGTGGCAGGTGGACTTCAGTGCCCCTTTATCTTCCATGATGCCGAATTTGAGCGGATATCCCGGGCGGCCGCTCAGGTCTGAAAATACCGTGTTGGCGGTAGTGAGGTTGAAGCTCTGGTTCGGATCAAGGGATCCGTACCAATCAATCAGGTTGATGTCGCAACCTTCGGCGATCATGAATGAACCCTGGGCGCTGACCGTGGCAGCCGAGTTCTCGTTGTAGCCCACGCTCTTATGACTGCTGAGTCCAAACCAGGGCTGGTATTCGCAGATCATGCGGCCCGTCCACCCGGGGTACATGAGTTGCCTGAGACTGATATTTGAAACGTGCCCGGCGGGGGGAGCCGGCAATGGAGTTTCCGCGGAAGTGTTATTCAAATTCGTGCCAAAGCCGTTGAAGAAAGATGAGCAGTAAGAGAGATTCCCTCCTGGATCGTTCGCAGAGGAGCAAAGGCTCGTGTTGTTGGACATCTGCTGGATCACCGTTCCCACTGTAACCGGACCTCCAGTTCCGCCCGTTAGGAATGGGCCCGACGCGGTGGCAGTGAACGATGCACGCGTAAATACCGAACTGTAGGTGACGAAAGTGGACAGCGGATAATTCGACAGAGTACCGGCTAATTTGCTGGTTAGAGTTATTTTCGTTCTCGCCACAACCGCGTTCACCGGAGACGTTGCCGTATTCAGTTTGGCCGCCAGCGCGTTTGCGAGTTGCTGAGATGTTTTCTGTCCGCCGTTACGGCTATAGTTCGTTACCGTGTTGAACCCGTTCACCGTGATCGTGATCTGTCCGGAATCGTAAGTTGGACACGATGTATTACCGCAGGGATAGATCGGGCCCTGTTCCGCGCCGCTGATGACGACGCTGCCCGTGCTAGGCGTCTGCGCCTGAGCAACACCGGCCGCAACTAGAAGAGAGGTGAAAAAAGCCAGGAATAGCCGCAACTGCATACAAAGATCCCCCAAACTCACCAGGCTTGAAACGGGCCGGGGTGCCACGCGAGGAGTAACAGCGGAAACAAGTCCTGAGTGATTGGCTGACAGTGTACTTATTTGCCGAGGGTACGAAAAGAGTTTTGTTGAAGAAATTAAAAAAACCCTTCGCGCTACCCACCGATGCAACCGGTCTCGCAGGATAGAATTCTGCCTATGCCGAAGAAGCCGCACGGCCAAGGTCACGATACCCGTTACGTCCGATTACAGAAGAACTACTGCTTTGCCTGCGGCCGAAACAATGTCGACGGCATGCGTCTGAAGTTCGTTTACGATCGGAAGCGACATCGTTTCGTGTGCCGTTTTCGGTTGGGCAAGAAATATACCGGTCCGCCGGGACATTGCCATGGCGGGATCATCGCTACCGTCCTTGATGAAGCCATGGGAAAAGTAAACAAGCTGCGCCAGGTGGTCGCCCTGACCACGCAGATTACGGTGGATTATCTGAAGCCGGTGCCGCTGAACCAGCCTCTGCGGGTTGAGTCGCGAGAGGTTCGTGTCCGGGGAAGGCGCCACGTCAACAGCGCAGAGATTCTGAATCAGAAAGGTGAAGTGCTGGCCCGCAGCCGCGGCACTTTCCTGGCCGTCGATCCCAAACGTATGTTCGCCACGTTTGTCCAGCCGTAGCGCCGGCATTAAAGCCTCCCCGCCAAAGCCTGAGCGCGTTGTAGAATAAGGGCAGTTTACAAGGGGATTCCGAAGCGTCAGCAGGCGCTTCTCTTGATATCCAGAAAAGAGTTCTTCATGTCACAAAACAATGGAAGCTCGACCAGTTTGCGCCTGAAGACCGGTCTTGCCGAAATGCTAAAAGGCGGCGTGATTATGGACGTCACCAATGCGGAGCAGGCCACCATTGCCGAGAAGGCGGGCGCAGTGGCGGTGATGGCATTGGAGCGTGTGCCGGCGCAGATTCGCGCCGAGGGCGGGGTTGCACGCATGGCATCGCCCAAAAAAATTCGCGAGATCATGGCCGCGGTTTCCATTCCAGTGATGGCAAAGTGCCGCATTGGCCATTTTGCCGAGGCGCAGATTCTTCAGGAGCTCGGTGTAGATTACATCGACGAATCTGAGGTGCTGACCCCGGCGGACGAAGCGCATCACGTGGACAAGCATCAGTTCACCGTGCCGTTCGTCTGCGGCGCGCGCAACCTGGGCGAAGCGCTGCGGCGGATCGCCGAGGGTGCGGCGATGATTCGAACCAAGGGCGAAGCCGGCACCGGAGACGTGGTTCACGCCGTCAAGCACATGCGTCAGATTGTCCAAGAGATGAAAGTACTCACGGTGCTCAGTGAAGAGGAATTGTTCGCCAAAGCCAAAGAACATCAGGCGCCCTATGAGCTGATACAGATCGTTGCCCGAGCAGGGAAGTTGCCGGTACCCAATTTTTCTGCCGGCGGGATCGCCACTCCAGCCGACGCGTCACTGGTAATGCAACTCGGAGCCGAAGCGGTGTTCGTAGGTTCCGGAATCTTCATGAAAGACTCCACCACCTTCGCCGACCCACCGGAAGCAGAGAAACGAGCCCGAGCGATTGTACGCGCGACCACCCATTACCAAGACCCTAAAGTGTTACTTGAAGTCAGCGAAAACCTGACCGGAGCGATGAAGGGATTGGCCGTATCCGCGCTGGATGAAGCTCACATGCTCCAGACAAGAGGATGGTAGAAAGGCCGCACTTGGCACTTAGCATTTAGCACTTAGCCAGAACCCGCAGTGCCGCTTGTTGGCTAAATGCGTAAGTGCCAAATGCTAAGTGCCGTCTTTTGTGTTTATGAAAATCGGCGTTCTTGCTCTCCAAGGCGATTTCGACGCGCACCGCAAACGGCTCGAGGAGCTGGGCGCGAAAGTCGTTTTGGTGAAAAAGCCAGAGCAACTGGATGAGATCGACGGCCTGGTGATCCCTGGTGGCGAGAGTGGGACGTTTTTGAACTTGCTGGGGGAAGCCGGATTTGAAAAGCTGAAACAGTTCGTTCGCCTCAAGCCGACGTTTGGCACGTGCGCGGGCGCAATCCTTTTGGCCAACGAAGTGGAGAATCCCAGGCAAGAGGGCTTGGGTGCGTTGGACATCCGCATTCGGCGCAACGCCTACGGCCGCCAGATCGACAGCTCCATCCGCACCGGAAAACTGGGAGACTCTCCACTGGAGATGGTTTTTATCCGTGCACCCAAAATTGAACGCGTTGGCCCGGCTGTAGAAGTCGTTGCCACCGAAGGCAGCGATCCGGTTGCGGTGCGGCAGGGAAGAGTCATGGCTTCCACCTTTCATCCCGAACTTTCCGACGACACGCGCGTGCATCGCGCCTTCCTCGATCTTGTCCGCAACGGCCACTAACCGCCGCGAAAAAACTCACAATTTTCAGTTTAAAAATGCCAGCTTGAATATAATGTGCCGTTTTGTGTCCTTGATTCAGCCAAGGAGGCACAGTGCGGCTGTCGCTGGAAACCCGGGGAGTGGGCGACGTCACCATCATCCGGTGCAACGGGCGCATTGTCGCTGGGAGTGAAACCGAGCTGTTGCACGTCCATGTCAACCGGCTTATGCAGGATGGCACAGACATCGTGCTCCACCTCGGTGATGTGGTCTTCATCGACAGCAGCGGCCTGGGAATGCTGGTACGGCTGCTGATCAGCATGCGCAAAAATGGCGGTGACTTGAAATTGTGCAACGTGCCGCAAGACGTCCATAAAGTCCTGAAGATGACAAACCTGAACACACTCTTTGACATGCATCAATCTGAGGAAGGCGCGATCTCAGCGTTTTACCGGCGAAACACCACTTCACAGCCGATGGCTCTCGAGGGTCCCAGACTCTTGTGCGTAGATCCATCCGCCGACGTGCTCGCTTACTTGCGTGAATTGTTGCGGCGCGCCGGCTACAACGTCCTTACCAATAACAACTTGCATGATTCTTTGATCCTGATCCGGGCTACCCAGCCAGGCCTGGTGGTTGTCGGTCCGAACCTGATGTCATCTCCAGGAACCCAGAAAGCCTTTCGGGACGCCTGCGCCAAGCTTTCCGTGCTGGAACTCGGGGATGAATTTGCCACGTTGGATGCCGGTCAAGCAGGATCTGAACTGCTAAAGAAAATCCAGGAGCGGCTGCACTGAAGGGCTGCCTTTCGCGCCATGCTCATCCTCGCTGTCCTAGCGCAAGGAAGCCAGGGCCGCTCAAATTCCATCCAATAAGGGCATCGCTTTTATCACAGCACCGGGATTCCGGTTCTCCAATGAGCGGTTCGACCACGCTAGGTGAACCGGGGTAAACAAATGAAAAGCAATAGCGGAAGCGAGTGGGAGTCGAACCCACCGGTGACGGGGTGACCCGCAACCCGCCGGTTTTGAAGAACACCAGAAGTGTTCTCATCAGTTATAAAATGTTCTACTCGACTTGATTCTTCAGCCTTACCAGCCGGACGCTATTAAAAAACCAACTTCAACGCGAACTGGACGATTCGCGGGCTCGAGCTGAATGCCAAGACACGTCCGAAGTCGCTACGGCTGATATCGCTAACGGGATTGTCGCGATTGGCGTGGTTGAAGACATTGAACAAGTCAGCATGAAACTCCAGGTTTTCCGATTCTGTCAATGGGAAGCGCCTGGCTATCGAGAAGTCCACATTCTGTTGTCCTGGTCCGCGCAA
>Ga0070698_100002338_pt1 | contig 20951 bp, 18 predicted proteins | sample KBSK1502metaG_FD_65477 | JGI IMG/M metagenome (GOLD analysis project Ga0070698, IMG submission 65477) | Corn, switchgrass and miscanthus rhizosphere microbial communities from Kellogg Biological Station, Michigan, USA - KBS K1-50-2 metaG | ecosystem: Host-associated > Plants > Roots >...
ACCAACCCGCAGATCGCGGAGCGGCTCGGCCTCTCGGACAACACGGTGAAGTTCCACGTGCAGCATCTGTTTTCGAAGCTCGGGGTCAAGAACCGCACGGAGGCGGCCCTCAAGTACGCGCACGGCCGCTAGGTCGCGCGCCACCTTGACAAGCTGCCATTTGGGCGGGACACTGGAACCTCCACCACCGGCCAGAGGGGGTTATGACCGCTCCTGCGCTCTCCGTGAAGGACCTTCGCCGCGTCGTCATCGCCGCAGCTGTGGGGAACGTGATCGAGTGGTATGACTTCTACATCTTCGGCAGCCTGGCCGCGCTCCTTTCGGTCAAGTTTTTCTCTGCCGGGGCCTCCGGAAGCGCGCTCATCAAGACGGTCGGGACCTTCACCGCCGGGTTCCTGATCCGCCCGTTCGGAGCCTTCGTTTTCGGCCGCATCGGCGACATCGTGGGCCGCAAGTACACCTTCCTCATTACGCTGAGCGGCATGGGTGTGTCGACGGCGCTCATCGGCCTCGTGCCGAGCTATGCCAAGATCGGCGTCGCAGCGGGGTTCATCCTGTTGTTCCTTCGCCTCATCCAGGGCTTGTGCCTCGGCGGCGAGTACGGCGGCGCCATCACGTACGTCGCGGAGCATGCGCCGGACGACAAACGGGGCTACTACACCGGCTGGCTCCAGACATCGCCCACGCTCGGGATCGTGGTGTCCCTGGTCGTCATCATCGCGACGCGCGAGGCGCTGGGGACCGAAGCGTTCAACGCGTGGGGATGGCGCATCCCGTTCCTGCTCTCCCTCCTCATGGTAGCGATCGCCATCTACATCCGGCTCCAGCTTCAGGAGACGCCGATCTTTCAGGCCATCAAGGCGAAGGGACAGACGTCGACCAATCCGTGGCGCGAGGCGTTCTGGAGTCAGAACATCAGATACGTCCTGATTGCCAGCATCGTCGTGATCGGTGAGGGCGTCGTGTGGTACAGCGGACAGTTCTGGGCGCTCTATTTCATCCAACAGGTGCAGAAGCCGGATGTCTTACACCCGGCCCTCATCACGGGCCTCGCGCTGCTCATCGCCACGCCATCGCTCATCTTCTTTGGCTGGCTCTCGGACCGGATCGGCCGGAAGCCGATCATCTTGGCCGGTTTCTTCCTCGCGGCCGTCACGTACTACCCTCTCTATACGGCGCTCGGCAACGCCGCCAACCCGGCCAACATCAACTACCCGCTGTCGATCTTGATCGTCGCGATCATGGTTTGCTACGTGGGCATGGTGTACGGCCCGATCGGCGCGTTCCTGGCCGAGTACTTTCCAGCGCGCATCCGCTACTCGTCCGTGTCGGTGCCATATCACATTGGGAACGGCTGGGGCGGCGGTCTAGTGCCGGTCATTACGACCGCGGCGTACGTGACCGCGCAGGCAGCGGGCCTATCCATGTCCCAAAGCCTGGGCCACGCGTTGGTCTATCCCATCGCCGTGCCGGCCATCGCGTTCCTGCTCAGCCTGTTCTTGATGCCGGAGACGCGCAAGATCAGCATCTGGCAGCCGGCAGCGGTGCGGGCGGGCGCGAGGGGCTGAATCAACGGTAGGGGCGCGGAAAACTGTAGGGGCGCAGCATGCTGCGCCCCTACGTGTTTCCGTCACTTCACGATCGTCAGGCCGTGCGGGACGCCACCCGGGAAGACGTACGCGTACAAGAGCACGATCAGCCCGACGATCGCGCCGAGCGCGATCGAATGCCAGAACACGTGCCGGAAGATGGTGCCTTCGTTCCCCACTTGGTTCGTGGCCGACGTCGCGACGGTGATGGACTGCGCGTCCACCATCTTCCCCATCACGCCGCCCGCCGAGTTGGCCGCGCACATCAGGACCGGATCGAGTCCGAGCTGTTGTGAGGTGATCCGCTGCAGGCTGCCGAACAGCGCGTTGGACGACGTGTCGCTCCCCGTCAGGGCCACGCCCAGCCACCCCAGGAACGTGCCGAAGAAGGGGTAGAACCATCCGCTCCGTGTGAACGCGAGTCCGAGCACCGCGTCGAGCCCGGAGTAGCGCGTGGTGAACCCCAGGCCCAGCATGAACGAGATCGCGATGACCGCGAGCTTCATGCGCTTGAGCGTGTGCCAGAAAATCTTCGCGAGCTGCGCCGGCCCCAGGCCGAGCACCAGACCGGCCAGGATGGCCGCGACGAAGCATCCCGTCCCCGTCGCCGAAAGCCAGTTAAAGTCGAACCGTGCGGCCTCGGGTGTCAGCTTCGTCACGACGGGCGCCGACCGCGTCACCGCATTGTGGAGCAACGGGACATCCCAGACGGGCGTGGTCGCGCGGTTGATCGCGCCTTTGACGGCCGGCAGGCCCCACACGAGCACCGTCAGCGACAAGATCGCGAACGGCATCCACGCCTTGACGATCTGACCGGCGGAATGCCGATGAGCCGCCGCCGGATTGGCGCTCGACGCCTGCTCGTCCGCGAACCGCCAGACGCGCTTCGGGCGCCAGAACCGGAGAAAGATGACGGTCGCCGCGAGGGACACGACTCCACCGGCGATGTCGACGAGGTTCGAGTCTACGTGGTTGGACCAGAAGTATTGCGTCAGGCTGAACGACGCTCCCACCACGAGGATGGCGGGCAGCACTTCGAGGGTCTCGGCCCACCCCACCATTGCGCGCACCAGCCAGAACGGCACGATGATCCCCGTGATGGGCAGGATGCGTCCGATCATCGCGCTCAAGTCCGACTCCGGCAGACCCGAGACCGCTGCCAGCGTGTGCACCGGCGTGCCGATGGCGCCCCACGCCACGGGCGACGTGTTGGCGATCAAATTGAGGGCGGCGGCATGGAACGGCCTGAACCCGAGCCCGATCATGAAAGCACCCGCGATCGCGACCGGTGCACCGAAACCGGCGGCACCCTCGATGAACGCGCCGAAGCAGAACGCCACGAGCAGCAGCTGCAACCGGCGGTCGGCCGTGATTCCTGCCACCGATTCCTTCATGATCTCGAACTGGCCCGTGAACACGGAAATGTCGTACAAATAGACGGCGGCGAGCACGATCCACGCGATCTTCAGCACGCCGAACCCGACGCCGTACAGGAAGCTCATGCCGGCGAGCGAGACCGGCATCCCGAATACCGCCACGGCCACCAGGACCGCCGTGGCGGCGCCGCCGATCGCACACCAGTGGGGCTTCACCCGCAGCCCCGCCAGCATGCCGAACAGCACCACGATCGGCAGCCCGGCGACGAGCGTGGACAAGACCCAATTGTGCAGCGGATCGTAGACCTGGGTCCACTGCATGGCTCAGTCCTTGACGGTGAACCGCACCGTATCGGTCACGAGCGGCTTCAACGGCACGTGCTTCCAGTCGGCCACCACGGCGATCACCTGGTGCGGACCAGGCTTGAGTGAGTCCAGCACGAACTCGGTCTGCCCGCGACCCAGGTGGATGATCCCGGTCACGCCGCGCGGGATGGTGTCGTTCGCGGGCGTCACGTCGCGATCGACGAACAGATGATGGTGGCCCGTCCCCGCACGCTCATCGGTGGCCGGAACGATCTCGACGCCGGTGGCCGCGAGCGTGACCTTCACGGGCCCGCTCACCGTGGCGCCGCGGGCGGGCGTGGTGATCTTCACTTTCGCGGCTTTCGCAGTGGGGCCCGCCTGTGCCGGCACGGAACGAGGCACGAGCGCCGCCGCGGCCAGCACCAGCACGAACCTGGCAATCCCGTTTCTCATGGTGATGCCGCCTCCGGTGTGGGAGTCCCAAGGGAGAACTGCGCAGGCGTGTAAACGACGGCCTTCCAGCGTCGCCGTCAAGGCGGTCGGTTAGCCCAACCGCACCGCCCAGAGAACGGCCCGCATGCGCGCGGAAGCATCGTGGCTGTGCCCGGCGATCCAGAGTAGGGGCGCAGCGTGCTGCGCCCCTACCTCGTCGGAAACGGCGACGGCGGCGCTGTGCTCGCCCCCCAGGGTGCCCAGGTCCAGCATGCTGCCATCCGGTGTCCGCAAGAATGCGTGGGTGACGGGGAGTCCGCGGGCGTCGCTTTCCCCGGTTTGGCTCGCCCCCACGATGCAGCCCGCTTGGTTGATGGCGTTGGCGCAGCTGGTCCGCCCGCCGAGGGTTCCCAGGTCGACCATGCCGCCGCCGGCGGTCCACAGGAACGCGTGACCGCTGCCGCCCACCACTTCGGTCCGGTCGTTGATTCCCAGCGCCATACTCGCGGCGCCGAGCGTCCCGAGATCGCGCATGCCGTCGGTCGCCGTCCATACGAACGCACGCGGCTCGCCCGTCTTGGTCTCGGCCAGGCCGACCGCTTCGCCGCGGTCGTTCAGGTCGTGCGCGATGCTCGTCGCTCCGCCGAGCGTGCCGAGGTCGATCATGGTACCGGGCTCGGCGATGAGGAAGGCGTGTTTCATCGGCGCCCCGGCGCCGCGGCTGTGCCCCGCCACCTGTCCGTGCCGGTTGACGGCGAGCGCCTCGCTCTCGTTCCCCCCGAGCGTGCCGAGATCGAAGCTCGTGCCTGCCGACAAGAGATAGGCGTGGAAGTCACCGAACCCGGTGTCACCACCACCCGCGATTTCGCCGGTGTCGTTGATGTCGTTCGCCGAGGTGCTCACGCCGGTGAGCGGCTTCAAGTCGACCATCCCCAGGGTCTCTTCCCAGAGGAACGCCCGGGTGCGGCCCTGAGCGTCGCGGCTCGTGCCCACGACCTGACCGCGGCGGTTCACGGCCTTCGCCTGGCTCACGGCACCGCCCAGTGTGCCGAGGTCCTGAACGGAGACGGAGACGGAGACTAGCGCCGCCCGAGCTCTCGGCTGGCCCACAGTCCCGCCTCGACCGCCGTTTCCGGCGTCGGACCATCGAACCGGCGCACCAGGATGGCCGCGCGACCGGCGCGCTCGACGGCGACGAGGTGCAGGATCGAGACCTGGCCCTCGGTGGGGCTGTACTTGAGCCGCAGCTGGGCGCCCCCCGCTTCGCCGGCCGAGCCGAGCCGGATCCCCGGCTCCGCGCGCCTGTTGTAGTCGTCGACCCACGCCTGGAGTACGTCCATCGCGTCCTTCTGAGGTGCCAGCTCGCTCATCCGACGTGCCTTTCCTTCATAGAGTGCAAGATCTGATCACCCTGGCCGGGCTCGAGCAGCTGATATCGCGGGTGGCCGAGCGGATCGCGTGTCACCAGCTGGGCACAGTACGCGGGGAGCCAAGCGGGGTAGTGACCTGGTGGGCCCCAGCCGCTCGTGTCGAACGCGCTGCGGCCGTCGGTGACCCGGAGGAGGGCGAGGTCGGCGTCCAGCGCAGCGGCCAGAGCCTCGGGATCGAAGTCGGCGGCGCCGAACAGCAGTCCCGCCTCGGCCCCTGCCTCCTTGACGTGATCGCGCAGCGACTCCACGGCGGCGCGACCGATCGGCGCCTGCTGGCGCAGGCAGGCGATGAGGGCCTGGGGCCGCCACGTGGCTGCGCCGAGGACACCTTTGAGCTCGAGGAGATAGCCCCGCTCCGGCTCGGGCAGCGTGGCGCGGCGATGGATGCGGAGGTCGGCGACGTCGAGCCCGACTTTGCGCAGCTCACGCACAACCAGAATCTCGAAGTGCTGCGGCGTGAGCTCCGGCAGCTCGGGCATCGCTCGACCCTCCTGAAGCGGAGAACGCGGACTCCGCCGAAATTAACCACGGCTCGGGGGGTTGCGCGCTCCCAACCCCGTCCCTATATCATCGGACAATCGGTGACGAAGCTTCGCGCACCCACCTCATCTTGAGCGCGGAGGAGCGTATGCTGGTCGGTCGACGGGATTTCCTGCGCCTCACCGCCAGCGCCGGAGCGGGCACGGCCATCGGCGGGCTGGTCGGGCTCGGCGTGACGCTGGCGCCGGCCGTGGCACGGGCGCAGGAGCTGCGGATCAAAGACGCCAAGACGACGCCGAGCATCTGCCCGTTCTGTTCGGTCGGGTGCGCGACCCTCATTCACACCGTCGACGGCAAGATCGTCAACATCGAAGGCGATCCGCGCAGCCCGCACAACGAGGGCACCCTCTGCCCCAAGGGCGCGGCGATCTATCAGCTCCACATGAACCCCAACCGCGCCACCACGGTGTTGCACCGCAAGCCGGGCGCCAAGGACTGGGAGGTCGTGGAGCTCGAGTGGGCCATGGACCGCGTGGCCGAGCTGATCAAGAAGACGCGCGACGAGACGTTCATCGACAAGCTCCCCAACGGGAAGCTCGTGAACATGACGCCGGCGATGTTCGCGCTCGGCGGCGCGACCCTGGACAACGAGTTCAACCACGTGTGTCAGAAGTTCTGGCGCGGGCTCGGGGTCGTCGCCATCGAAAATCAGGCCAGGATATGACACAGCTCTAGCGTCCCCGGTCTGGGGACACGGTTCGGTCGCGGCGCGGCGACCCTGTATCCGCGCAATCTCGAGCACACCGACTGCTTCGTGATAATGGGCTCGAACATGGCGGAGTGCCATCCGGTGGCGTTCCGCTGGCCCATGAAAGCCAAGCTGAACGGCGCGAAGCTGGTCCACGTCGATCCCCGCTTCACCCGCACCAGCGCCGTGGCGGACCTGCACGTCCCGATCCGCGCAGGCTCGGACATCGCGTTCCTGGGCGGACTGATCAATTACGTCATCAACTCGAAGCGGTGGAACACGGACCCCTTCTTCAAGGAGTTCGCGGTCAACTACACCAACGCCGCGACGATCATCAGCGACGACTTCAAAGACACCGAGGAGCTGGAGGGCGTCTTTTCAGGGTTGGTGAAATTCTCGGAGCCGGCGTTCTGGCCCTACAACGGGCTCGAGGGTCGCTACGACAACGCCACCTGGGCATACAAGCGCGGGACCAAGGCGCCGGGCCCGGCCACGAAGGACTTGATCGCGAAGCGCGCCGGCCCGCCGTTCGACGACCTGGTGCGCTCGCTAAAGCCCGGACCGGCCGAAAAGGATCCGACGCTCCAGAACGCGCATTGCGTGTTCCAGATCCTGAAGCGGCACTTCGCCCGCTACACCCCGGAGATGGTGGAGCAGGTGTGCGGCTCGCCCAAGGAGAAGTTCATCAAGGTCGCAGAGCTGCTGCTCGAGAATTCGGGGCGCGACCGCACCAGCGCGTTCGCCTACGCGGTCGCGTGGACGCAGCACACCTACGGCGTCCAGATGATCAGCTGCTGCGCCCTGCTTCAGCTCTTGTTGGGCAATATCGGCCGGCCCGGCGCGGGCGTGATGGCGCTGCGCGGCCACGCCGCGATCCAGGGCTCGACCGATGTACCGACCCTGTACCACAGCATCCACGGGTACATGAACGCGCCGTCGGCGCTGCGGCCGCACGAGACGCTGCGCGACTACATGGCGGCCGAGACCAGCCCCACCAGCTACTACGGCAACACGCCGAAGTTTCTGGTGTCGTACTTGAAGTCGATGTACGGCGCCGCCGCAACCGTGGAGAACGACTTCGGCTACGACTGGCATCCGAAAATCCTCGGCGACCACTCCCACATGGCCAGCTTCGCGGCCATGGCAGACGGGAAGCTCAAAGGGATGTGCTGCGTCGGCCAGAACCCCGCGACGACGCTCAACGGCGGGGCGACCCGGCTGGCGATGCGCCAGCTCGACTGGCTGGTGGTGAAGGACAACTGGCTCACCGAGACTGCGACCCACTGGTATCTGGGCCCCGAGGTGAAGAAGGGCGAAGTGAAGATCGAGGACATCAAGACCGAAATCTTCTTCTTCCCCTCGACACAGATCGCCGAATACGACGGCAGCTTCACGAACACGCAGCGCATGCTGCAGTGGCACTCCTTCGCCGCCAAGGCCCCGGGCGACTGCCGCACCGACAGCTGGTTCTACCACAACCTGGCCAAGCGCCTGAAGAAGGCGTACGCCGGCTCCAAGCTGTCGCGCGACCAGGGGTGGAACAACGTCTCGTGGGACTTCGATCCCGATCCGGGGGAGGAGCCGCTGTATCCGGGCGAGATCAGCGCGCGCAAAGTGCTGCGGGAGATCAACGGCTATCAGACGGCCGATCCGAAGCAGCATCTCAAAGGCTTCGCCGAGCTGAAGGACGACGGCTCGACGACCTGCGCGTCGTGGATCTACTGCGGCTGCTACCCGGCGTGGGATCAGAACCTCACTGCGCGGCGCGAGCCCGATCCGCCCGGCGTGCCGGGCGCACATTTGAAGTGGGGCTGGGCGTGGCCCGCCAACCGGCGCGTCATGTACAATCGCGCGTCGGCCGATCTCAAGGGCAATCCCTGGAGCGAGCGCAAGCGCTGGATCTGGTGGGACCCGACGTTCGTGAACCCGCCCGACCCCAAGACCGGGAAGCCGGTGCCCAAGGGAAAGTGGGTCGGCTACGACGTGCCCGACTTCGGGGCGACCAAGGCACCGGATGCGCAACCCAAGCCGGACGGCATCGGCCTCGACGCCCTGTCCGGCACGCAGCCGTTCATCATGCGGGCCGACGGCAAGGGCTGGCTGTTCGTGCCCGCCGGCCTCGTGGACGGCCCGCTGCCGACCCATTACGAGCCGCACGAGTCGCCCATCCAGAACCCGCTGTACAAGCAGCAGACCAGCCCGGTGCACAAGGTCTGGGCGCCGGGCAAGCCGTACAACAAGCTCGCCGTGGTGGGTGACCCGAAGTTCCCGTACGTGATCAGCACGTACCGGCTGACGGAGCACTATCTAGCGGGCGCGATGAGCCGCTGGCTGCCGTGGCTCGCCGAGCTGCAGCCCGAGCTGTTCATCGAGCTGGGCAAGGGACTCGCGCAAGAGAAGGGGATCAAGAACCTCGACTGGGTCGTCGTCTCGAGCCCGCGCGGCCACATCCGCGCCAAGGCCCTGGTCACCGACCGCATCGGCGTGATGCAGATCGCGGGCAAGCGGATTCACCACGTCGGCATGCCCTGGCACTGGGGCTGGATGGGGTTGAGCACGGGCGACGTCGTCAACGACCTCACGGCCTGGGTGGGAGATCCCAACGTGTCCATCCACGAAGGCAAGGCGTTCGTCTGCAACGTGGAGAAGGCGTGATATGGCCGAAGCCATGGGATTCTTCACGGACACCACGGTTTGCATCGGCTGCAAAGCGTGCGAGGTGGCATGCAAGGAATGGAACCAGCTGCCGGCCGAGAACGGTGGCGTGCGCGAGCTCTCCGGAGACAGCTACGACAACACGCGCAAGCTCGACGGGATCCACTGGCGGCACGTGCGCTTCATCGAGCAGTTCAAGGGCCCTTACGACGGCCGCTGGCTGATGATGAGCGACGTGTGCAAGCACTGCGTCCAGGCAGGCTGCCTCGAGGTGTGTCCGACCGGCGCGATCGTCCGTACCCAGTTCGACACGGTGGTGATCCAGTCCGACGTGTGCAACGGGTGCCGGGCCTGCATCGCCGCGTGCCCGTTCGGCGTGATCGACATCAACCCGGTGTCTGGCACGGCCCAGAAGTGCACGCTGTGCTACGACCGGCTCCAGGTGGGGCTCGAGCCGGCATGCTCCAAGGCGTGCCCCACCGACTCGATCCAATTCGGGTCGATTGCCGAGCTGCGCACGCGGGCCGAGAAACGCGTCGCACAGCTCAAGTCACAGGGCGTCGCCGCGGAGCTCTACGGCGCCGACCCGGGCGGTCCCCTCGGCGGGCTCAACTCGTTCTACCTGCTCGTGGACAAGCCTGAGGTATACGGGTTGCCGCGCCACCCCGAGCTGCCTACGACCAATCTCGCCAAGAGCGGTGGCTTGTCCGTGGCAAGCGCGGCCGTGCTGGGACTGCTGGCCATCGTGGGCCTGCGCAAACGGCGCATGGACGAGCAGAGCCGGGGAGGAGGCGGCAATGTCTGACACCTTCTTCAGCGGGGCGCCGCACTGGGCCTGGCTCATCATCCTGTACTTCTTCGTCGGCGGGATCGCCGGGGGCGGCTCCCTGCTCGCGGCCATCGTGGACTGGTTCGGCGCCCCGGAGGACCGACCCGTCGCCCGTACCGGCTACAACGTCGCCGCCGTGGGCGCCATCATCTCGGGCGCGCTGCTGACGATCGATCTGGGCCGGCCGCTGCGATTCTGGCACATGCTGTTCCAGTCGGCGAACTTCCCAACGCTCATGTTCAAGGGATGGTCGCCCATTTCCTTCGGGGCCTGGGCGATTCTCTTGTTCGGCCTCTTCTCGGTCCTGGCGGCCCTCGGGGGCATGGCCGAGGAGGGGCGGCTGCACAATCCGGCGCTGCGCGCGGTGGGCGGCGCGGTGCGGGGCACGCTGGCGAAGGTCGTCGGCGGCGTGGCCGGCCTGCTCGGCCTGTTCATCGCCGGCTACACGGGCGTGCTCCTCTCCGTGACCAACCGTCCCATCTGGGCCGACGGCCCGTGGCTGGGCGCGTTGTTCCTCGCGTCGGGCGTGTCGACCGGGGCCGCCGCGTTGATCCTGCTCGCGCCGGGGCGCGGGGCGACCGAGCAATCGCTCGCGCGACTGTCGGCGTTCGACACCAAGGCGCTCGTGGTCGAGCTCCTCGTACTCGTCCTGTTCGTGGCATCCCTCGGCGCGGTGAACAGAGTCTGGCTCAGTTTCTGGGGACTGGTCCTGCTCGTGGGCGTGGGATTCGGGATCCTGGCTCCGCTTCGCATGCACGCCCAGCGCCGGTCGCTGGCCGGAGCCGCCAGGCTGGTGCTGCTCGGGGGCTTTCTGTTGCGGCTCGCCACGATATTTGCCTCCGAAGGGATCGAGCGCTACCGCGTGGCGGCGGGGATGTAACGTGACGATCAAACATGCCTGGCACGCCTGCTGGTCTGCCGCACTGTTGTCCGGCCTGGTGGGCTGCGCCAGCCCTGAGGCGAAGCGCGTGCGGGGGGGTGGGCCCGGTGCCGATCTGGGCAACCACGACGCCGTGACCCAGTTGCACCAGGGCGCGAAGATGTATTATCGGACGCCCTGCCGCACGGTAAAGGTGAAATGCTCTGGCCCCATGCCCGTATTCGGCCCGCGCGGAACGTAGAGCTCCTCGAGCGGGTGGCCGCGGTCCGCCGCGCGACACCCGAGTCCGACGCGTGGCTCACGTTGCTGGAGGCGGCCCTCGCTGAGAGCGAAGACGGCGCCGTGTGGGAGGCCGCCGTGCCTAGCCCCGCGGCGGAGCGACCCGTCAAGGCGCCGCTCTTGTCCCATACCCGGATAACGCTCGACGCTCGTGCGACCCGGCTCTGGGTGCGCCGCCTGCTCACGCTGGCCCTTCCGGGAGAGGCGCGGAAGGTCGACGAGATCGCCTTGCTCGACGCCGCGCTGAGCCACGACGACGAGGCGCTAGATGCGCTCGCCCGCGCGGGCGGCGCCGACCCCTCGGTGCTGCGCGTCGCCGGCCAGATGGCCGTGCTGCCGTTGCTCCAGGCGTGCGCCCGCGCCCTCGCTCCCGAGGTGCCAGCCGCGTGGTGGGAGGGCTACTGCCCGGTGTGCGGGGCATGGCCGGCGGTGGCCGAGTACACCGGCCTCGAGCGCAAGCGCCAACTGCGCTGCGGGCGCTGTGGCGCGGGATGGGCGATCCCGCTGCTGCGGTGCGTGTACTGCGATGAGACGCATCACGACAACCTCGGCTATCTGACGCCCGAGGCGGGCGAGCAGTCGCGTAAGATCGAGGTGTGCAACACGTGCAAGGGCTACCTGAAGGCCGTCACGACGGTCCGGCCGCTCGCGCCCTGGGCGATTCTAGTCGACGACCTGACCACGGTCCCGCTCGACATCGCGGCGCTCGAACGCGGCTACCGGCGACCGGAGCGGCCCGGGTACGCGCTGGAAGCGCGCGTCGAGGGTGGGCGCGGAGTATGAACCGGGACACGCCGGCGCGCCCGGGCGAAATCTGCCGCGAGCTGCTGGCCGCGCTCGACGCGTCGGAGGGGAGGCGCCGGCGCCGCAAGCGCGACACGACGCCGGACGCGATCGGCTTGACGATGAAGCGGGAGCTGCTCGAGCGGGCCGTCGCCGCGGACCCCGATCCGGACCGATTCGAGGAGTGGCTGTACGAGCAATGCCTGGCGGCCGGCCCAAGTGAAGGCGGCGTGCGCGCGATGGCGCTGTCGATCTTCGAGGAGTGGCGCCTGGCCCAAGACGCGGCCGCGTTCGGCGACTGGCTCGCACGCGGCGCGCCGTCGGATGACGCCCTTTCCGATGAAGGGTCCAACACCAGCCGTTAGCGAGGGGAACCCATGCACGTCGCCGCACCCACACGGGTCGTCGTCCTCAGTGGCATCGTCATCGCGCTCGCCGCCTGCGGCGCTGGAGCGCGCCGCCAAGCATGGCCTCCCGCCGGCCCCCCGCCGGCGGTGGTGAAGGACCTCCAGGTCCCCGACAACCCGTACCGCATCATCTACAACCCGCCGGTGAACCTGGCGAAGCCGCCGGACACGACCGCGCATAAGCGCAAGCCCGGGAGTTAGCGGCCCGAACGGTGGCTGGTATCGAAATCCGAAACCTGCGAAAGCACTTCGGAGACCTGCACGCGGTGGACGGGGTGAACCTCTCGATCCGCGATGGGGAGTTCCTGGTGCTGCTCGGCTCGTCGGGCTCGGGCAAGACGACCCTGCTCCGGATGATCGCGGGGCTCGAGCGGCCCACGTCGGGCGAGATCTACATTGGCGACCAGCGTGTGGACGGCGACGTGCCGCCACGGGCGCGCGGCATCGCCATGGTGTTCCAGAGCTACGCGCTCTACCCCCACCGCACCGTGTTCCAGAACATCGCCTTCCCGCTCGAGGCGAGTCGGACGCCGCGCAAGCAGATCGACGAGAAGGTGCGGTGGGCGGCGGAGCTGTTCAGCATCACCCGCTACCTCGATCGCTACCCGCGCCAGCTCTCGGGCGGCGAGCGCCAGCGGGTCGCCCTGTGCCGCGCCCTGGTGCGCGACCCCAAGGTGTTCCTGCTCGACGAGCCCCTGGCGAATCTCGACGCCAAGTTGCGTAACACCGCCCGAGACGACCTGAAGCGGTTCCAGCGCCAGATCCAGACCACCACCGTCTATGTCACCCACGATCAGGTGGAAGCGATGGGCCTGGGCGACCGCATCGTGGTCATGGAGCATGGAAAAGTGCGGCAGATCGGGACGCCGCAGGAGGTATACGAAGACCCGGTCGATACGTTCGTGGCGACGTTCGTGGGGCAGCCGCCCATGAACCTGCTCGAGACGCGCGACCCGTCTCTGCCGGCGCGCACGCTGCTGGGCTTTCGCCCGGAGCATTTCCTCCCCAGGAGCGTGTTCGGCCCGGCGGAGGACACGCGTACGATTCGCTTCGCCGTGCGGCGGGTGGAGTATCTCGGGTCCGACCGCTACGTGTACGGCTCGGTGGTTGAGACCGGCGCCGCTCCGGCCGAGGTCACGATCATCGCGAAGTTGCCGGCGACAATCGCCTTGCCAATCCCCGAGGGCGAGACGCACGAGTTCGCCGTCCCGCGGCGGGCGCTGCGCTACTTCGACGCCGACACGGGATTGAAGCGCACGCCATGACGCCGCGCCGCACCATCGCCGACCGGGAAGACGTGCTGGGCGCGATCCTGCTCGCCCCGTCGCTCGCCTACGTGATCCTCCTGGTCGGCGTCCCGTTCGCGTTCGCGATCCTGCTGAGCTTCAGCGATGCGACGGCGGGGAGTCTCCACTTCGGGTGGGCCGGCCTCCGCAACTATGCCGCTATTCTGGGCGACCCGATCTTCCTGCGGGCGCTCAGGAACAGCGCGATCGTCACGGTCGGGTCGCAGGTGCTCGTCGTAATGCTCGCGACCGCCGCCGCGCAGGTGCTGCGCGCCACGTTCCGGGGCAAGCGGTTCGCGCGCTTCGTGCTGCTCCTGCCGTGGGCGGTGCCGGTGTCGCTCGCCGCGATCGCGTGGACGTGGATCTTCGATTCCACGTTCAGCGTGATCAACTGGACGCTCAAGGCCGCGGGCCTCATGCACGGCTGGTTGTACTGGCTGGGCGACCCGGCACTCGCGCTGCTCGCCATCATCATCGTGCAGGCATGGCGGATTTTTCCCTTCGCCACCGTGATCGTGCTCGCCGGACTGTCGTCGATACCGCAGGAGATCGTCGAGGCGGCGATCGTCGACGGCGCCGGGTTCTGGCGGCGGCTGTTCCAGGTGGAGCTGCCGCTGTTGTTGCCGGTGGTCGCGGTGGCGGTGCTGTTCGGGGTCGTGTACACCGCGACCGATCTGGGCGTCGTCTACATCCTCACCGGCGGCGGGCCGGCCAACACGACGCACGTGCTCCCCACGCTCGCGTTCCAGCGCGGCATTCTGGGCGCCGACCTGGGTCAGGGCGCGGCGATCGCCGTGTTCCTGCTCCCGTTCCTGATCGTGGTTGCCGTGGCGATGCTGCGATTGGCCCGCCACACGGAAGTGGGGGCGCGATGAAACGCCTGGCGCTGTACGCTGCGGCGCTCGGCTTCGTGGTGTTCGCGGGATTCCCGTTCTATTGGATGCTGATCACGGCGTTCAAGCAGAACCGCGACCTGTACGTGGGCGCGTCCGACCTGAGCCACATTCCCTGGATCTTCAACGATCCGCCCACGCTCGACCACGTGAAGCTGCTGCTCGGTCAGACCGACTTCCCGCGTTGGGTGTTGAACACCCTGATCGTCGTGGTCGCCGTGGTCGTGATCACGGTGGCGGTGGCGGTGCCGGCGGGGTACAGCCTGGCCCGGCTGGTAGGCCGGTGGGGTGAGCGCATGGGCATGGGAATCTTCTTCACCTACCTGATTCCCCCCACGCTCCTGTTCGTGCCCTTTTCGCGACTCATCTCGTTGCTCCACCTCCAGGACTCGTTGCGGGCGCTGATCCTGATCTATCCGACGATGACCATTCCATTCTGCACCTGGCTCGTGATGGGGTTCCTGCGCTCAGTCCCCTGGGAGATCGAGGAGCAGGCGATGATCGACGGGTACAGTCGCCTGGCGGTGATCGTGAAAGTGGCGCCGCGGCTGATCGTTCCGGGGATCTTGACGGTGATCGTGTTCACCTTCACGCTGGTATTGCAGGAATTCGTGTACGCCCTGACCTTCATCAGTTCGGTAAACAAGATGACGGTGAGTCTGGGAGTGCCGATCGCGCTGGTGCGCGGCGACGTGTATCACTGGGGGGCGCTCATGGCGGCCGCCCTGTTCACGAGCATCCCGCTCGCCATCGTCTACAACGCATTCATGGACCGCTTCATCCAAGGCTTCACGATGGGAGCGGTGAAGGGTTAGCCGAAACTGAGCGTGCGGATAGACCCACCTTTTCCCTGGAGGGGGGAAGTCATGAGCAAACCGATGCTGTCGTTCTCTGCGTCCGTCGTCGCCGCGGTCCTCGTGCTCGGAGGAGCGCGGGCCGCCTCAGCCCAGCAGGTGGTCAAGCTGGGTGAGGGCGAGACGCTCACGATCAGCGGCTTCATCAACGCGACCCTGTTCAACGACCGCGGTCTGTTCAGCTCGTTTGGGCAGGGGCAAAACGCCGAGATCGCCGCTTGCCCCGTCCTGCCGACACCGGGATGCGCGAGCGCTCAGCCGGGAGTCAACCAGGGGATCTTCGACGGCGACGTCCGAAACACGCGTCTCAACTTCACCTTCAACGCTCCCCCGGTGGTCGGAAAGTGGGCCCCGCGAGCGACCATCGAGGCCGACTTCTTTGGCGCGTTCAACGGCGTGCCTCCGTTCGGAGACGAGCAGCCGCAATTCCGCGTCCGTCACGCGTTCGTGGACCTGTCAAACGGCCGCACCACCCTGCGAATCGGACAGTACTGGGCGCCGCTGTTCGGCGAAACCGCGCCCTTCATCCCTGTGTCGTTGACACACATCGCCTTTCCGGTCGGCCTGGGCGCGAGCATGATCGGCTGGCGGTTCCCGGGCGTGTTTGTGTTTCACGACTTGACACCCACCAGCCCGCTCAAGCTCCAGCTCGAGGTCGCGGCCTTGAAGGGCTCGGGGGTTGCTACCTCGGCCAGGGACACGGCGAACGTGATCGGCAGCGGTGAGGCCTCCGGCGTGCCGCAGATCGAGACCCGGCTCAACGCGGCGAGAAAATTCGCCAACGGAAGCTGGAACGGCTTCGTCGTCTATCACCTCGACTGGAAGGACGTGAACGGCACGGGTGTCCCGGGTTACAGCATCACGGACTGGGGCGTCGAGACGGGCCAGTATATCGCGGTCAGCAGCTTCACCCTGCACGGCAGCTTCTACTACGGGAAGGGGCTGGGATCACAGTTCGGGATGATCACGCAGTTTCAGCCGCAGATTCGCGGTTGGGGGGCGTGGGGCCAGGCGGGCTACGACTTCACCTCTCATTGGAGCGTCTGGGCCGACTACGGGATCGATCAGCCGGACTACGCGCGATTCAGGACCGAGACGGGGGGGACCCTTGCTCGTCAGCTGAGCCACGTTGGCTCGGCGCTGCTGCGGTTCCGCGCCGGGCGCTATGCCGCCGGCCTGGAGTATTTCCGGAGCGTGACCCGGTGGAGCACGGGCGTCACGAGCGCCGACCAGTACGCGCTCAGCGCGCTGTATACGTTGTGAGAGGGGCCGAATGGGTGAGGCGTTGTCGGGTGAGGCGTTGAACGCAGTCACCGACAACGCCGCACCCGAGGACGCCGTACCCGACAACGCCTCACCATCCGGGCACTGTCCTTTCTTGGAGGGCATCTCGATGACCAAACGTACGAGCATCGACCGTCGCGAGTTCGTCACGACGACCGGGGCGGCCGTCGCCGCCGCCGCCCTCGGACCCACCATCCGGGTCAAGCGCCGCGAGAAGACGCTCAAGATTCTGCAGTGGAGCCACTTCGTCCCCACGTACGACGTGTGGTTCGACAAGTACGCCAAGGATTGGGGGACGGCGAAAGGCGTCGACGTGACGGTCGATCACATCTCCCTGGCCGACCTGGGAACACGCGCCAACGCCGAGGTCGCGGCGCAGCAGGGGCACGACCTGTTCCAGTTCCTCTCGCCCCCGGGCGCGTTCGAGCCGCAGGTGCTCGACATGGCGGACGTCGTGGCGGAAGCCGAGCGCCAGCACGGACCCATCCTCGATCTCTGCAAGCGCAGCACGTACAACCCGGTCACGCGCAAGTGGTTCGGGTTCAGCGACAACTACGTGCCCGACCCCGGTGACTATCTGAAGAGCATCTGGACCGAGATCGGCATGCCCGACGGGCCAGCGACGTGGGAAGACCTGGTCAAGGCCGCGCCGCTCATCAAGGGCAAGCATCCCGAGATCTCGATTCCGATCGGAATCGGAATGTCGCAGGAGCTCGACTCCAACATGGCGTCGCGCGCCATGCTGTGGTCGTTCGATGGGTCCATTCAGGATGCGGACGAGAACGTCGTCTTGAACTCGGGGCAGGCGCTCGAAGCGCTCGAATTCGGCGTGCGCCTGTTCAAGGCGGGGATGACGCCGGCGGTGATGAGCTGGAACGCCGCGTCCAACAACCAGGCTTTGAACGCGCGGCAAACCGGCTACATCCTCAATTCCATCTCCGCCTACCGCACGGCGCAGGACAACAAGCTCCCGGTGGCGGACGACACGTTCTTCGTGCCGGCGCTCAAGGGGCCGCGCGGCACGGGATGGGCGAGCGAGCACGTCATGGGGATCTACGTGATCTGGAAATTCGCGCAGAGCCCGGACCTGGCGCATCAGTTCCTGCTCGACCTGGTCGGTCATTGCCGCGACGCCGTGCTGGGCAGCAAGCTGTACAACTTCCCCTCGTTCACCGGCTCGGTCGCCGACCCGGGCGTGGCGCTGGCCCAGAAGACCGCCTCGGGCAACAAGTGGCTCGAGCAGGTTACATCGAACGACCCGTTCGGCTCGACCCCGCCCTCCAAGCTCAAGCCGATCGCCACGGCGCTGCGATGGGCGACGAATATCGGCCACCCGGGGCCGGCCAACCCGGCGGAGAGCGAAGTGTTCGACACGTTCGTCCTGCCCACCATGTTCGCGAACGCGGCGACGGGACGGATGAGCGCGAAGGAGGCGCTGGCGGACGCGCACCAGCAGGTGAAGAAGATCTTCGAGAAGTGGCGCAGCAGAGGACTGGTCGCCGGCGGGGCGCACGACCGCTAGACCGGTGGCGGCCGCAACCGCCCCTCCCGTCCCCGCCACGTCGCGCCCGGCGGTCGTGCCGTGGTACGTTGCCGCGGCGGTGATCGCGGCTACGAGCGCAAAGGTCGGCATCATCTGGGACATCTCGTGGCACCGGTCGATCGGGCGCGACACGTTCTGGACGCCCGCCCACATGGCCATCTACCTGGGCGGCGTCCTCGCCGGCACTGCCTGCGGCTGGCTCGCGTTACGCACCACCTTCTCGGGCGTGGGGGCGGAGCGCGACGCGGGCGTGCGGTTCTGGGGCTTCCGCGCGCCGCTGGGCGCCTGGGTGTGCATCTGGGGCGCGCTGGCGATGATCACGTCGGCCCCGTTCGACAACTGGTGGCACAACGCCTACGGCCTGGACGTGAAGGTCCTGTCGCCACCGCACGTGATTCTCGCGCTCGGGCTGTGGGCGATCCAGCTGGGCGCGTTGTTTCTGGTGCTCTCCGTGCAAAACCGCGCACGCGACGCACTGCGCCTGTACGGCGTCCTCGCCGCCTACATGATCGCCATTCTGCTCCAGAACGTCGCCACGATCGGGATCGAGCAGATCGGCTTCGCCAACCTCGCCCACAACGGGCTGTACTATGTGGTGGCAGCGGGCGCCGTGCCGCTGCTGCTCGTCGCGGCGGGCCGCGGGGTGCGGCTGCGCTGGCCCGCCACCACCGCCGCGGCCCTCTACATGGCCTTCTCGCTGGTGATGATCTGGGTGCTGCAGCTCTTTCCCGCGACGCCGAAGCTGGCGCCCGTGTTCAACCCCGTGACGCACATGGTGCCGCCGCCCTTTCCGCTGCTGCTCGTGCCTGCGGGCGTCGCGATCGATCTTGTGATGCACCACGTGGGCGCCGGGCGTGACTGGCGGCTGGCGGCCCTGCTGGGCGTGGCCTTCTTCGGTGTGTTCTTCGTCACCCAGTGGTTCTTTGCAGAGTTCCTGCTCACGCCACTCGCCCGCAACTTCTTCTTCGGCGTGGACCAGTGGGACTACTCGAGCCGCGTGGGGCCGTGGCGCTATCGCTTCTGGCGCAGCGACGTGAATCCGGTGACTCCCCGCTCGCTGCTCGTCGCCGCGCTCCTCGCCGTCGTCTCCGCGCGCCTCGGGCTCTGGTGGGGGAACTGGATGGCGCGGCTGCGGCGGTGACGTCACGCCCGTTTCGCCTCGCGGCACTCGCGCCGATCGCCCTCGTGGCCGCGGCGCACGTGGGCAGCCCCGACACGTTTTTTGAGGGCGCCGCCGGCCCCTACACTGTGCGCGTCATCGTCCGCAGCCCCGGCGTGGTCCCGGGGCTCGCTCAAATCACCGTCCGCGTGCTTGCCCCGAAGAGTGTGCGGCGCGTGCTCGTCCTGCCGGTCTATTGGGATCCCAGGACTGCCGCACCCCCGCCGCCGGACATCGCCGCCCGCGTGCCCGGCGACTCGACCCTGTACGGTGCGGCCCTGTGGCTCATGACCGGCGGCTCCTACAGCGTGCAGGTGACCGTCGAGGGCGATGCCGGCACCGGCACCGCTCTGGTCCCGGTAATGGCTGTGGCCACCCGGCGTCTGGCGCTGCAACGGTCGCTTGGCGCGGGACTGCTGGCGTTCGGGGTGTTTCTCTGCGTGGGAGCGGTCGCGCTCATCGGGGCGGCCGTGCGCGAGAGCGGGCTCGAGCCCGGTGCGGATCCCGACCGGCGGCGCACCTGGCGCGCGCGCGTCGCGATGGGCGTGAGCGCCGCGGTGATCGCCGCCGTACTCCTGGGCGGCCGGGCGTGGTGGAACGCCGTCGACGCCGCGTATCGCTCTGGGCTGTATCAGCCGCCGCACGCGACGGCCACCGTACGTGCGGAGGGCGGCGGGCACGTGCTACGACTCGCCATCGACGACACGTCGTGGACCAATCCACGCCGCCAGTGGACGCCGCTCGTGCTCGACCACGGACACCTGATGCACCTGTTCCTCGTACGCGACTCCACCTTGGGCGCGTTCGCACACCTGCATCCCCTGCCGCTCGATTCGACCACGTTCGACGCCGCCTTGCCACCACTCGCCGCGGGACGCTACCGCGTGTACGCCGACATCGTCCACGAGAGCGGGTTCGCACAGACGCTGGTCGCGACGGTCGACCTCGGCACGCCAGCGGGCACATGGCGTCCGTCCGATCCCGATGATGCTTGGACGGGAAACGGGAAAGGGGAAAGGGGAAACGTCGCGGATCTCGCGGACGGCTCGACGATGATCTGGGACCGGAGCGCCGCCCCGATCGTGGTGGATCAGGAGGCGCCGCTGCACTTCGTGGTGACCGATCCCCGCGGACGCCCGGCGACGCTGGAGCCGTACATGGGCATGGCGGGCCACGCGATGCTGACGCGCACCGACGGCGCGGTGTTCGCGCACTTGCACCCGGCGGGGTCCGTCTCGCTCGCCGCCTTGGAAACGTTTCAGCTGCGGCAGCCGGGGGACACGATACGGGGAGCCCTGGCGAAGCGCCTGACGACGATGCCGATGGGGAGCGGGGAGAGGGGGGCGGTTCGCTCCGGTGAGGTCACGTTCCCATACGCCTTCCCCCAGCCCGGCCCCTACCGCATCTGGGTGCAGGTGAAGCGCAACGGCCGGATCCTCACAGGCGTGTTCGACGCGAACGTAGGGCCCGCCCGCTAGCGGACCTCGACGGGCGCCGGGTGGCGCACGCTGCCGTCCTCGGCTTTCGTCGCGACGTCGAGCGAGTCGCTGTCCCACATGACCAGGGCGACGAGGTCGGGGGACGCAGCGAAGGTCTCGAGGTCCATGGTCGACAGGCCGCGCTCCTTGAGGGCGCGCCCCGCGGAGTCGGCACGATACGGGTGGGTGTGAAACGTGCCGACGAGCCCGGCGACGCCGTCGCACCTGCCGGCCACGGCGAACTGCAGCTGTCTCAGGTC
>Ga0070698_100002339_pt1 | contig 20947 bp, 17 predicted proteins | sample KBSK1502metaG_FD_65477 | JGI IMG/M metagenome (GOLD analysis project Ga0070698, IMG submission 65477) | Corn, switchgrass and miscanthus rhizosphere microbial communities from Kellogg Biological Station, Michigan, USA - KBS K1-50-2 metaG | ecosystem: Host-associated > Plants > Roots >...
TTTTTTCGAGTTCTTCAACTGCGCCACCTGAACCATAGCGATCTACTTTGATCGGCTGTTTGTTATTTGCTATTTGTAATTGTTCTAAATATGGTAAGCCATCATAAAATTCTCCATCTCCAAACAGCTTTACAATAGGCTCGTTGGCAGGAGCGAACTGCTTAGTTGAATCATTTGCAAATACAGGCAATGCAGGTAAAACTCCGGGTAATAGTATAAGTCCGGAGGCTTTTAAAAAATTTCTTCTTGATGACATGAGGAAGGATTTAGTCTTGCCAATTTACGAAGTTTACTGTCAAAGAATTAACTGATACAGTATTTCATGTAAACCGATAAGCCGCAGGTTTGTTCGTAAACTTACCTTTCAAAATCGAGTAGAAGTTGGTATTGTATTAGAAACGAATATGAAGTTGTTTTGTATTCTATTCTACCACCATGCAATTGATGATGTTTATAGGAAATGATCACATTGAATCTGTCTCTCTCGATAAAGAAAAAATATCGAAGCCAGGTTATCTTGGCACTTTCAAACGGAATTTAAAAATGAAATACAAAGACCTGATAAGCCAGCACGGTTCACCTGCAGATTTTATAGTGGTAAGTTTGAAAGCGAATGAAAATAAAACATCAACAACAGCAAACGAAATAGAAAGCACTAATCCCAAATACCAGCAATTTTAAGTTTATTATCAACTTTTCTAAAAACCACCGCCAACCCATCATGATCAAATTCAACAACTGCATAGTAATCATCATCGCCGATATTTAAGCTAGGAAGAAAGCGATCATGATTCAATCGGCCTTGATCTTTCCATTCTTTTACTGTTTTTACTTTAATTGATTTGATAATAAGCGAAACGTTGGGTTTTTCCTGCCAATTTGCCTCGAATTTTGAACGAAGTTCGCCGAGATCGGTTTCAAGATTATGATCATTAAAAAAAGGAACACTTATAAGACTCATTAGATCGTCAACATTCCTGTTTTTAAAAGCATTTAAAAAATCATTGGTTAGTTTTTCAGCCATTGCAATGGTTATTTCCGTATGGGGTGGTTCAGAGGTTACAAGTTTTTGATCAGTAGCTAACACATGGATAGGTTCGGTTTCAGGGTTTGCAGAGCTGGATTTAGAGTTATTTATTGCAAGAAAAAGTCCTGTTACGGCAGTGATAATCCCTGCTGCGCCAGTAATAATTCCCGGTAATGTATGCCAAAAACTTTTTTTTGTTGTGGTCTCCTGATCGTCGCTCATTGCAGTTGGTTTTGTTATTGAGTAAAATAAAAATTGTCAATAGTTGAGTGCTAGCCTCATTAATTACTTTCCAAGGTATGCAAAGTTTATAACTATGTTCTATACCACTTTTGTGGTAATGTTGAATAGAATTACAGAAAGATGAAAGGATTGCGATCCTTCGACAAGCTTAGGATAAACTGCGACGTTATTGTTGAAGGATGAATAGAAAGATAAACGGAGCGTCGCAACGGCTGATCAATCGGAGTTACTTAAGCTGGTATCAGCCTACGTTATCCAACTATGCTAAAGCTTCGTTGGACAAGAAACTTCTGCGGATAAGTCAAAATAAAAAATCCCATACTGCTATGGGACTTTTTATTGTCAAGGTTGGGGGTATTATTTATTAATTACGATTGATCATACTCTTGCAAATTGGGATCTAATGACATTCAACGCGCCACCGGCTTTAAACCATTCGATCTGTTGTTCATTGTAAGTATGATTCACGATAATCTCATCCCTACTTCCATTTTTATGATTTAGTATAACAATTAATGACAAGCCAGGAGCAAAACTTGTTAGGCCATTAATATCAATGTTATCATCTTCCTGTACTTTATCATAATCTTCTTTATTGGCGAATGTGAGTGCAAGCATTCCCTGCTTTTTTAAATTGGTTTCATGAATTCTTGCAAAACTTCTTACAAGGATAGCACGAACTCCAAGATGACGCGGTTCCATAGCAGCATGTTCTCTTGATGAACCTTCTCCATAATTTTCATCACCTACAACAACACTTCCAATACCGACAGCTTTGTATGTTCTTGCAGTTGCAGGAACGGGGCCATAGTCACCTGTCAATTGATTTTTTACAGAATCAGTTTTATCATTAAAAAAATTAATAGCACCGATAAGCATGTTGTTAGAAATATTATCCAAATGTCCACGAAATTTTAACCATGGTCCTGCCATGCTGATATGATCGGTTGTGCATTTTCCTTTTGCTTTAATTAAAAGTTTTAATCCTTTAAGATCGATGCCTTCCCATGCCGGAAACGGTTCTAATAATTGCAATCTTTTTGAATCAGGTGAAACTTTTACTTCTACGCTACTTCCATCTGCTGCTGGTGCCTGGAATCCGGCATCCTCTACTGCAAAACCTTTTGGTGGAAGCTCAAACCCTGTTGGCTCTTTTAATAATACTTCAACGCCATTAGCATTAGTTAGTGTATCTGTTAATGGATTGAAGTTAAGTGTCCCTGCCATTGCCAATGCCGTGACTAACTCCGGCGAACCGACAAAAGCATGAGTGCTGGAGAGGCCATCATTTCTTTTTGCAAAATTCCTGTTGTAAGAAGTGACGATGGTATTCTTGCGGTTGGGATCATCAATGTGTCGTGCCCATTGTCCTATGCAAGGGCCACAGGCATTGGCCAGCACCATTCCTCCTACATCTTCAAATTCTTTTATGAAACCATCCCTTTCTATGGTGTACCGGACTTGCTCACTACCCGGTGTGATGGTGAATTCAGAGATCACTTTTAATCCTTTGCTTTTTGCATCCTCAACAATAGAAGCACTTCGGCTGATATCTTCATAGGAAGAATTAGTGCAGCTGCCAATCAATGCCACTTCGATCTTTTCGGGCCAGCCATTTTTTTCTACCGCTTCTTTTAGTTTTGAAATTGGGGTGGCAAGATCGGGAGTAAAGGGACCATTCAGGTAAGGTTCAAGTTCGTTGAGATCCAACTCCAATACCTGATCGTAATATTTTTTTGGATTTGTATATACTTCAGTATCGGGACGAAGATGTTCACGAATAGTATCAGCAGCAGCAGCCACTTCTTTACGACCTGTTGCCTTTAGGTAAGCACTCATTTTTTCATCATAGGCAAATAACGAACAAGTAGCACCGATCTCAGCACCCATATTGCAAATAGTTCCCTTGCCGGTTGCGCTTAAACTATCAGCTCCATTGCCGAAATATTCAATAATAGCACCTGTGCCGCCTTTTACAGTTAATTGACCCGCTACCCAAAGAATTACATCTTTTGCACTTGTCCACCCGTTTATTTTTCCAGTGAGCTTTACACCAATCAGTTTCGGCATTTTCAATTCCCAGGGAAGTCCCGCCATCACATCTACTGCATCGGCGCCACCTACACCAATTGCTATCATACCTAAGCCACCTGCATTCGGAGTGTGACTATCAGTTCCGATTATCATACCGCCGGGAAATGCATAATTTTCCAACACTACCTGGTGAATGATCCCGGCGCCTGCTTTCCAGAAACCAATTCCATATTTATTGGAAATTGAGCCAAGAAAATCATAGACCTCACGATTGGTTTCAATAGCCAATTGCAGATCTTTTTTAGCACCAACCTTTGCCTGTATCAAATGATCGCAATGAACGGTAGATGGAACAGCTACTGTGTGACGTCCACAAGTCATGAACTGCAATAAAGCCATTTGTGCTGTAGCATCCTGCATAGCAACACGATCAGGAGCAAAGTCTACATAATCTGTACCTCTGTTGTATTGAATAGAAGGTAATGGTCCTGATAAATGAGCATATAATATTTTTTCTGAAAGGGTTAAAGGCTTATCAACTAATTTTCGGGCTGCCTCAACTTTAGCAGGTAGTTCTGAGTAAATTTTTTTAATGAGTTCGAGATCAAATACCATAGTTAGAATTTTAGATTTCGGATTTATGATTTCAGATTTATGATTAACCAGGCGACGAACAAGAAGTTAAATCTAAAATCCGCAATCTAAAATCTGAAATAAGTTTGGGTTGCGAATTTACACTAAAATGAAACAGGGATAACCATTAAAAACATAAAAATCTCTTTCAATTGCTTTCAGGCGAGCTACAGGCTTTATAGCTTAGTAAATTCAAGAATCCCGTACCATGAAATCCACCATCGCAATAGCGTTTGCTATTGTATTTATTCATCTTTCTATCTTTGGGCAGTCACCTGTTCAGCAGTTTATTGCCAATTATATTTCGCAGTCTTCATCGATCAGCAGCAATACGTCATATCCAACCAATCCCGGCTCTTTTTCTTCATGCAGTGGAAATCTTTATACTTATACATGGAGCAATGGAACTGATAACCTGCTTCAGATAAGCAGTTTTAATGTCAATTCAAAAACACTTATAATCGCAGACCTTGATTCGCCAATCGTGAGACTTAGAAGAGTAAATAATGCAAATGTTTCAGGTATTAGAAACATTCAATACAGCGAATCGGTGACCGCACCGGTGGTTTCATGCCCTGTTCCCCGCCAGCTTGATTTTAAAGCACCGTACAATGATGACATGACGGTGTTTTTGAATAATCGTGTACTTAACCAGGGAACAGATAATATTTTCACCAATTCAGGCAATAGTGATGGCAATAACAATAATATTGAAAGAGTAGATGTAATTTTTCAAAATGGGATCAGCGCTTCAATTGCAGATGAAGCGGGGTTTTTGTTTTGTGAACGTGGAAATAACCTTGCACATGATGGTTTTCGGATTGTGCCGATCCTTAGTCTTGATGCGGGCAATGATCCTGCATTATTCGGCACTGTAAAAACTTGCGTCAAAGGAAATGGAACTAATAATGGCAGCTGGGGACACCCGGCTTTGATCGATGGTAATAAATTGTTATCAGTTTATGTTTTACGTAAAGATGCTGCTGATACTTACCTCAGGGTTTCTGCTAATGTAAACCAGGAGATAGGGGGTGTATTTTTTTCGCTTGCTGATCTTGGCATTGCAGCCAGCCAGGTTTTTTATGGCTATTCATTGATCGGACCTGATGGAACAGCCAATCCAACTTCCAGTCAACTTTTGAATATCAATGATGTAGCGATTTATCCTACTGGTACTACTGAAGCACAAGGTGGCGGACTCGACCTCATCGCTGTTAATACTTTTTTTGCAACTGAATTTGTATTGGCTGCTGACATGCATATCACGATCAATGCAAATACACAACAGCACGATGTCTTTTTACAATGGGAAATATCCAACTTGTATGAAGAAGCCACAGTAACTCTTGAAAGATCTGTCAACTCAGGAGCTTTTTCAGAAATATATGGTTATAAAATTCAAGCTGACGGTAAAAATTCTTTTCGTGATGATCCTTTGCCGGATATTTATTATTACCGGCTAAAAATAAAATCGAAGTCAGGTAACATAAAATACAGCCGTGTTGTTTTAGTAAATCTTATAAAGCATCTTAATTGGAAAGTATATCCAACTTTTATTCATGAAGGGGAAAGTATAATTATAGAGGGACTTCCCGATGGCATTTATGATGTTCATATAAACAGCATAAACTCATTAATAACAAAAACAAGAGTAAAAATAGAGCGGGGAAGAGGAATCGTACAGGCACGGCCTTCTCAATGGCCGTTAGGCATTTATATTTTATCAGTCAATAAAAACGGCGAATGGATAGGAAATGGGAATAAAATTGTATTCTTAAACAGGTAAAGATTGAATAAATTTGACTTTAGATCAATACACTTATCCTCTTTACTATGAATAATCTGAAGTTTTTTATCGAATGGAACGCCTTTGGCGTTTGTACCGCAATAGGAGCAAGGCTGGGGATCTCAACCAGTAAGATCCGCCAGTATTTTATCTATACATCAATTCTTACAATGGGCTCGCCTGTTATCATTTATATGGTGCTGGCTTTCTGGAGAAATATGAGAAAATATATTTCGGCAGCAAAGAGAAATCCCTGGTATTATTTATGATCTGATTTCTAAGCCACATTATTTATTTATCCAAACGGGAACTTTGATATAACTATTGTTAAACCATTTTATCTGTAAAGGTTCTGTAGCATCTGCCATGGTTTCATCATGTACATTTTTCCCTGTACCATAATTAATTTCTTCATAAGGATGTTTATTAACATTAAGAATGATCGCCAATCGGCTCCCCTTACTAATTTGCCTGCCTACAAAACGGGTTTTATCGAATGAGATTGTTGTTTCTTCGTTAGGCTTTAATAATTGTCTTTTTGTATTGTCTTTTGCATAGCTGGCACGTCCTAAGTATCTGGTGAGATAGAAATATTTTCCATTTGGCATTAGCTCATAGAACGCAATGGATACATCCATATCTTTCTTGTTGATAGAAGTAACAAGACTCCCAAGGAAACTGCCGTTGATGCTAAATGTTTTTTCAAAGGCATCAGTTGTAAAAAGCAACCCGGTACTTACATCTATCGAATCATTGATAATAATCGGAGTAAAATAATTGTTTTGAGTGTTCCGGTCATTATAGTCTGCTGTTTGATTTAAAAATTTTTTCTTTGGCGGTTTTTGCGCTGCTAATAAATATCCATTTTCTGCTTTTTTATCACTTAAAAAAAAAGCAAGTGTATCATTATTCATTTTATTAAACGACGAAACATGCTTCCATTCATTAGCTCCCATTACTTCATAATTGATCTTATCTTTTAAAATTGCAGGTTTTTCTTTCCCCTTTAAAACATAGTCAAACCACTGCAATGCCAATTCCCGCATGCTTTGTTTTGCTATTGCATCAATCGGATAACCCATAAGAGTGTCTGCTGGTTTACCTCGCTGTGCACCAAAATGGTCGTAAGGACCAATTACAAAATAGAGGTTAGGTTTCTTGTTGTATTTGTAATACTCTTTTACATATTGCAGGGCGGCAATTTGTGCTCCATCATAGTAACCTGTTGTGCAAAGAATCGGAATATTGATGTTTGCATACTCTTCAGATGTTGGTATTAATGATCTCCAGTAATTATCATAGTCAGGATGCTGTAACCATTTTTGAAATATTCTATTGGGTCGCCCTGCAAGACTATCCAATGAACGATACGACGTTCCTTTCATAAACCAATTATCATTCAGATCTAGGGGCAATTTTGGGTAATTCAATATGTCATTCGCCCAACCAAAAGTAAACGCCAAATGCACATTGTTTTCCATCGGTACATCAAAGCCTGGCATTACTGCTACTTGCGGCACAATGGTTTGCAGTGCTGGATGTACTTTTTTTACAGTTGACCATTGTACAAAACCTGTGTAGCTTCCTCCAAACATTCCCACTTTTCCATTACACCATGACTGCTTACTTATCCAATCAATAATATCATAAACGTCGTTGCCATCATGTTCATAAGGAAAATAATCCTTCAGATCAGTGCGAATACCGCGGGCATACGCTACTATGCCGACGTAATCTCTATCAGCAGATATTTTTCCGAAAAAATTGTCTCCTGGCCCCTGATAATATGTTGTATAAAAAAGAATGGCGGGAAGAGGCTTGACATTCCCTTTTTTCCTGACTATTATTGATGATATGGAATGTCCATCTCTTGTTTTAATCAGAACACTATCCTGAATATCATACAAACTGTCTGGTGGATTTATCGGTTGTCCCGATACGACTAAACCAGTTAATAATAATAAGAATAGGTTTCCAATGTTTTTCATGCATCCTTTTTTATTAACTTAACTCAAACTTTTTTTATAAACTATTGAATTTATTTTAAAAGAAGTTTTTTCACCTTTTTTAACTAATGAAATAACGAGTTTATGAAAGTTTTTCTCGGAAAAGCTTGCTTGAGTGTCTTTTGATTTTAATGTGCCAGAGATCTTTTTCAAAATGCCATCCTCGTAATCAGTTGCATCATAATTAAATTCAAATCCCCGGTCTTTCAGTTTCTTTTTGAAAGATTCAAGTTCTTCACGTGTTGTTTTGTTTGTAATGGTTACTAATATTTCTTCTTCAGCAATACCGATGCCATTCCCATTTCCGTTACCAAAGCCATTCCCATTGCCCTTATTGATTTCAGTTTCGGAATTTACCTCATCTGCTACTTCAGGATCTGTCGCGATTGTTTTTGCCGGCTTTCCTACTACAGTTACTTCCTTTACCTCTCCAGTAGTTGATACAGCTTTTTTTGAAGGAGCTCCTGCTACTACTACTTCCTGCAGCTCGGCATTTGTTGTAATTATTTTTGCAGGCTTTCCGACAACAGTTACTTCTTTTATTTCACCAGTTGTTGATACAGCTTTTTTTGAAGGCGTCCCTATTACAGTTACTTCTGCAAGCTCAGCGATTGCCACTTTTACCGGCACTTCTGTTACGGTAACAGCTTTCACTTCTGCAAGCTCTTCTACCTCTGATAAAGATTTTTCTGTAACCTCAACTTCTTTTTCACTGCCTTGACGGAATGGTGGAGTTGCAGGAAGTCTTCCATATTTCCTTTCAATCCTGGCAATCTCATCTTTATTTTCAAGATTATAAGTTTCCTTGCTACCGTTTTTGAGATTAATTGTCATACTGAAAGGACCCCCGCTAAACCTTATGTTTTCAATCTGCGGGTTTCTTTTCAGAAATTCTTTAAGGTCTTTTGGAAGATTATCTCCGGGGATCGTATCCGAAATGATCTCCTGTTGTTTTATCGCAATGTTTGATACCGGTAAACTGTTGTAGAGTCTTTCACTTTTTGCTGGAGCACTATTTGATTCATTCAGCTTATTGCGGAAAGCCAGCAGTAAAATAGCTGTGGCAGGCAATAGGAACAACATGCGCAACAGTTGTCTTTTTGCACTTTTTGTTTTGTTCATCATGACTATACGTTTTTTTAATGAAGAAAAATTGAATTGAGTTGCTATACTGAATTGGCTGTTACCGATCACCTTCAGTAACAGGTATTGATATTCTTTTTTATTGATGCAGTTTTGAACGACTTTATTATCGGCAATAAATTCAAGATTCTGCCGGATGGATCTTTTCAATAGCCAGGCAAATGGATTGTACCAATTAATAAGACATAGTAATTCACCCCAGATAATGTCAATACTGTGTTTTTGTTTTACATGAATAAACTCATGTCTTATAATTTCACGAAGCTCTTCTTCATTATGCAGTTGACGGTTAATGAAGATGGAATTACCAAAAGAAAACGGAATGATATTTTCATTTACCTGGTAAATAGTCAAACCATTTTCTGAAAATGGTTTTGCTTTCTTTTTCATCCGGTTAAAAGAAATAAACTGGATAATAAGACGGGCTAACAGAAACAGGGTTCCTGAAATAAATAGTATCATCATTATGTTCCATGCAGAAAGCCCAAGATTTGCTCTCTCATTAGTGTTTTGCAAAGAAGTATTTTCAATAATGGCCGGCACCCAGTTGATAATACGGATGTCAGACCATTCATTTCTTTCTAAAACAGGAGTGATATCTATAAAAGGAATAAAAAAAGCAAGTATTGTATAAGCAAGAAGATACCAACGGTTCCAATTATAAAAGGTCAACCGGCGCAAAACGAGTTGATAAAAGAGATAAACTGCCGTCAATACAACAGATAGTTTAAATATGTAAAAAAGAATTGAAGGCATCGAAATAGTTTTAGGTTACTTATTATTTTCCTTTTCTATCATGGTGATAATTTCTTTTAGCTCTTTAGCTGAGAGTTTTTTCTGTTCTACAAAAAAATTCACCAGCTCTTTATAAGAATTGTCAAAATACTCTTTCACTACTTTCCCCATGAATTTCTTTTTATAATCTTCTTCACTAATAGTGGGTTTGTACAAGTAAGCATTTCCAACCAGCCGGCTGTTCAGATAACCTTTCTTTTCAAGATTCTTAATAGTGGAAGCTACGGTCGTATAAGGAATGTTCTCATCAAGATGTTCCATAAAGGCTTTTACATTTCCTTCTCCAGTACGCCATACCGCTTGCATGGTTTCTTCTTCAACATGTGTAAGGGGTTCCATATCTACGAAATTTTCGTAAATCTACGGAGTTTTCGTAGATATCAAAATTTATTTTTAATGTTTCGAAAAAATTAACAAATAGAAGTTATTCCCTATTTGAAAATATCACTGTTGTATTTCCTTCAAACAGATCATGAACGGAAACTTGTTCTTTTAAACCAATTGATCTTAATTCCTCTGAAAAATTTTTACGACTGATGACGGCCGCTTTATTTTCCTGTAAGTAAGTTTTTAATGAATCAAGATTTTTAAATACGGGAACTCTTTTGGGTAAATAAAAAGTATAGGAAGGATGAAATATCTGGTAACTAACTATCTTATCATATTTTTTTACCATGTCAATCGTTTTTGACATAGGGTTTTGTTTATAAATAGCAGGGTAAAGCCAATTGAAAAATAAAATATGAAATATGAAATACAAAATAAATGAGCTGACGATTGCTTTTCTGAAATTCTTTTTCATCATAAAATAAAAAGCAGTGATCGCAGCGATTGTAAGAATTAAAAGAAACGCTGCAATATTTTCCATCCCGCTTGTATTCACTTCTTTTTTTATTCCTAAATATGCTATGATGGGCAAAGCGATATTTATTATTAAGAGAATAATAAAGGGATAAAGTTTTGCTTTATTTTCTTCCCATCCCTTATTTATAAATTGCCCAAGAAGTATTGCAACAAAAGGGTAACAAGGCATCGCATAATTGGGAAGTTTGGTGCTACTGATACTATAAAAAACAATAAAGATGGCAACCACGGAAAAAGCGAGTCTTAAAAACGGGTCGCTGAAATGGGTTTTAAATTTTTTAAAAGATTCCCCAATAAAAATTGACGCAGGCAACATTCCTAATAAAACAATCAGAGGAACAATTATGAATAGCCCACCGTGTCCTTCCATTGGCTCGGAGAAGCGACCAAAATTGTGTTGAAGAAAAAATCCTTTTGTCCATGCGCCATTTGTTTCTTTATCGACAAGTAAATACCATGGAATAGCAACAGCAAACATGATAATGCCGGCTAATAAAATTTTCCATGAAAAAATTTCTTTGATCTTTTTCTCCCAGATCAGCCAAATAAATATTGCAGCGCCGGGTAATGCAATTGCAACGGGGCCCTTTGTTAATGTTCCAAGACCCATTGTGACAGCGCAGATCAATAACCAATAATTTTTTTTCCCCCGATAGCTATCGGGATTAAAAAATGCAAAAGCAGTGAATATTGATACCGTATTTAAAAAAATAAGATAGGGATCGGGAACAGACATTCGGAATTCAAAAAGAAAATGTGTTGATGCAAGTAATGCAAGAGATGTAATGAATGCCTGTCTTTGAGAAGAATACTTTTTTACAAAAAAATAAGTAATGAAAATGGTCAGCACTCCGAATACTGCTGAAAAAAACCTTGCTCCCCATTCAGTAATGCCAAAAATTTTAAAACCGCCAAACATAAAGTAATAATGTAATGGTGGTTTCAGTGTTCTTAGTCCGCCATTGAACGTAGGAACGATCCAGTCGCCACGTTCATACATTTCTCTTGCACATTCAGCATTGCGAACTTCATCATAGATCCATAATGGAGTTTTACCTAATCCCGGAAAAAAGAGTACAATAGATAAACCAAGTAAGAGCCAGAAATATTTTTGATTTGGTTGCTGCACAGAAGGTTTTTATTCACGATAGTTATCGGGATGCGCAAAGTTAATCATCCATTTATCAATCATCTTTCAGCGGATCATGATAAATAAAATATACTCCCCAAACAGATGACAAGGCATTTGAGAGATAAAAAAGAATACTAATGATCGGGGCAACATGAACATCAAGTACAAAATATTCTGCGCCTTTTACAAAAACAATTTCTCTTGTACCTAGCCCACCTCCAAGAGAAATCGGTATAACAGTAATAACAGCTGCAACAAGAAATATAAAGATCCATTCACTTTGATGAAGCGGAAGATGAAGTCCGATCAAAATGCAATAAACACAAACCACCTGGAAGACCTGTACAGCTATTCCCCAAAAAAAAGTTGGCCAGAAACCAGGGATAAAATCTTTGAATAAATATTTGACCCCTACATAAAGCGCTACAACTGATAAAACCGATCCGCTTATTAGTAGTATATCATAAAGTTGTTTGTCAAGGACTATTACTCCATAAACAGAAAGTATCAAACCTAACGCAAGCAAACCACTGAAGCGATCAAGCAAAACCGCAGCAGTTATTTTTTTATAATTGACATCAAATTTTCTTGTCAGTAATACTACTTTATATGCATCGCCGCTGATAGCGCCAGGCAGAAATAAATTATAGAACATTCCCAACCAGTAAAGCTTCAGGTTTTGTTTTTGAGAAAGATGAATGCCGATGTTTTTAAAATAAATATTAAGACGGAATGATGCAAGAAATTTAGAGAAAGCAAATGCAATTACTGATAAGAATAACCACCACCAGTCGGCCTGCATCACTGCATCTCTTGCTTTTGTAAAATCTATTTTGCGTGAAATATACCAGAAGCAAATGATAGTGACTGCAATCTTCAACAGCAGCTTCAGTACCTTCATTGTTTGAGATTCTTTTTTAACAACAGCTTCTGTCATTTCTTTTTCCGTTTCAGAAAGGTTGGATAATTTTAGGAGCTTTTCAAATTGGCTGCAAGTAAATTCAAAATGATGACAAAAAAAATTATCCTTTTATCACTGGTTATTGCTTCATGTCTTAGCAGTACGGGTCAGGAAAAGCTTCTTTCAAAAGGCTTAAAAATTTCCAGATCAGTTAAAATAAAAAGACAAACTTATAAGTTGGATGCACCCGCATTAATGAATGGAGCTCTGATAATAATTGAAGGGAATAATATTACCGTTGATTTTAATAATGCAGTGTTGAAAGGAAGTAATTTGAAAAAGAATCCTGATGAATTTTTTGGTGTAGCTATACTAATAAGATCAGGAAATAATATCACGATCAAAAATTTGAAAGCGAGAGGTTATAAAGTTGCCCTGATGGCTAAAGGCATAACTAATCTTACGATTGATAATTGTGACTTCAGTTATAATTACCGGCAGCATTTAAATAGTACCCAGGAAAAAGAAGATATTTCCGATTGGCTAAGTCATCATAAAAATGAAAAAGATGAGTGGTTGCGATATGGAGCTGCAATGTATTTGAGGGATTGTGAATCAACAATAATAAAAGATACAAAAGTTACAGGTGGACAGAATGCATTGATGATGACGAATTGCAACAAGGGAAAAATTTACAACAATGATTTCTCATTTAATTCCGGACTAGGTATTGCCATGTATCGCAGTAGTTTTAATACGATCGCTTATAATAAGATCAACTTTAATGTTCGTGGTTATAGTGATGGTGTTTACAATCGTGGACAAGACAGCGCCGGCATTTTAATATATGAACAAAGCAATAACAACCTCTTCTATAAGAATTCAGTGACACATGGAGGAGATGGATTTTTTCTTTGGGCCGGACAAACAACAATGGATAGTGGTAAAGGTGGTTGTAATGATAATGTTTTAGAAGGAAATGATTTTTCTTATGCGCCTACAAACGGTGTTGAAGTTACTTTTAGCAGGAATGTAATCTCTGGCAACAGGATATTTGAATGCGATCATGGCATTTGGGGCGGTTATAGTTACAATACTGTAATTGCAGGAAATCAATTTCGTTTAAACAGGATTGCAATTGCAATAGAGCATGGACAGGATAATGAGATCCATCATAATATTTTTCATGAGAATAAAGAAGCGATACGGCTTTGGGCTAATAAACAACAACCTGCCGATTGGGGTTATGCAAAATACCGTGATACACGAAGCAGGGATTATGTTATCGGTAATAATAATTTCAATAGTAACCCGCTTGTCATGAGCATTATCAGAACTGAAAACCTGAATGTGTTTGATAATATTTATGCATCGTATGAAACACTTTTTAAAATGGATTCAACTGTCATTGGATTTGATACTACTTTTAATGAAACCATATCTCAGAAATATAGTGCTGATAGTGCGGAACAAGCTCCTGATATTCCTTCGCCACAAAACCCTTTCCAGGGAAATACAGCTTTGGCCGGCAGAAAAAATATTATGATAACAGAATGGGGCCCTTATGATTTTCGCAGTCCCATTATCTGGAACACAAACCCAACGGATACAACCGGTGTTATGAAATTTGATTTGATAGGACCAAAGGGTAAATGGAAAATCAAAAGATTCAAAGGTGTAAAAGATATTTCATTAATGAATGGAACATTTCCGTCAACAATAACAGCTGTAAAAATTCCAGCCAACAGAACTGATATTTTAATTGAGCTCGAATACGTCGGCTCTGCAATTACAACAACTTTCGGGGAAAGTATTGCTGCGGGTAAACCATATACTTTTTCGTTTAAAAAATTCTTTCAACCGATCGATTTTGATGTGCTATGGTATGCTTATGATTTTAAAATGCATGACCCTATTAAGACAGGACTAATTTTTCCACCTACCGCAAGACTGCGTCCAATCAAAAATGAAAAAACAAACAAACTTGATTATGCATGGTGGGGTGGTATAAAAACAGAAGAAGGTGACCATCCACAATTTGTTACAACAGCCAGCGGCTCTGCTGAATTTGAAAAAGGCAATTATGAATTAGGAGTTACCTGGGATGATGCAGTAAGAGTGTATGTTGATGGCAAATTAGTGATCAATGAATGGAATCCATCTTTATATACATTTGATGAATCACCGCATAAAACAATAAAGCTTGCATTGGATGGCAAACATTATTTTACTGTAGAGCATGTTGAGATTGGAGGGTTCGCAACACTGAGCTTAAAAATAAAAAAGTTGAATTAATGATCAGCAGGATTCATCCTGATCTTTCTTCCTTTGAATTTTTTACCATCTATAGAACGGATCATTTGATTCGCGGAGCTCTTATCTATCTCGATCCAGCTGTTCATTTCTTTCATATCAATTCTTCCAAGCACCTCTTTTTTAAGTTCACTCAAATCAAGAATGAATTGTAAAAAGCTTGCCTTGTAAAAACCATCCTTTGTTCCAAGGTTCACAAACAACTTCGCAAAGTCGTTACCACCGGTAAACTTTCTTCCCCTTGTATCCCGATGTCCCGTTCTTTCTCTTGCATCATCTTCCCTCCTGGGTATCCTGCTGCGTTCTCTGCCTTCTCTCAGGTTCAGGTCCTCGGCATTTTCATAATACTTAAGGAAACGATCAAATTCCATAGCTGCCACTCTTTTCAAAATTTCTTCTTTGCTCACCGTTGCAAATTTTTCCTGCAATGCAGGTAGGTATGTTTCATAATCGCCATGACTTATATCAGTCTGCATCAACTTATCCATACAGGAAGAAAATTGTTTACGGCAAACATCTTTACCAGAAGGTATATCGACTTTATGAAAAGGAACCTGTGTCAATCTTTCAATTTGTTTTATTCTTCCTACTTCCCGGCTGCTTACAATAGTCATACAAACACCTGTCTTTCCTGCACGACCGGTTCTGCCACTACGGTGTGTATAAACTTCCATATCATCGGGTAATTCAAAATTGATAACATGGGTGATCCCAACTACATCAATTCCCCTTGCGGCTACATCTGTTGCTATTAATAATTGTAAAGTTTTTTCTCTGAATTCACCCATCACTTTATCACGTTGTCCTTGCGTCAGGTCGCCATGCAATGCATCAATATCATAACCTTCTCTTGTTAATTTTTCAGCGATCTTTTGCGCATCAGCTTTTGTTCTTGTAAAAATTAATCCATAAATACCGGGATTAAAATCGATCAAACGCTTTAATGCTTCGTAACGATGATGTGATGAAGCAACATAAAATTGGTGGTCAACATTTTTACTTGCAGTATTCATTTTACCAACCGTTATCTCCACCGGCGTCTTCATATATTTCTTACTCACCTTTCTTATTTCCGGCGGCATGGTAGCGCTAAAGAGCCATGTGCTTTCACGCTTAGGCGTATTTTGTAAAATAAATTCAATGTCGTCCTGGAAACCCATATTCAGCATTTCATCTGCTTCATCAAGTACTACATACTTTATCTTTTCCAGGTTGATAGCTTTTCTTTCAATTAGATCGATCAAACGGCCCGGAGTAGCTACTACGATCTGAACTCCTCTTTTTAATTCTCTTATTTGTGCGCCAATGGGAGTGCCACCATAAACGGCCAGCACATTCATTCCCGGGATAAATTGTTTAAAGAGCTCTATTTCATTTACTATCTGCATACAAAGCTCTCTTGTCGGGCAAACGATCAATGCCTGCGGATATCTTTCTTTGCTATCTATTAATTGTAATAATGGTAAACCAAATGCTGCAGTCTTCCCTGTGCCGGTTTGTGCAAGGCCAACAAGGTCTTTTGTTCCACTTAATAAAACCGGAATAGCTTTTTCCTGAATGGGTGTCGGATTTTTAAAGCCTAAAGCATCAGTAGCCTGGATCAACTTGGGATCCAATCCTAAACCCTCAAACGTCATCATGAATTATAAAATTTTCGGCAAAGGTAATTGTATTGTGTTGGCCAGTTCGTTTTAATTATTTATGAGTGAAATTCGTTCAAAACTTATCATAAAATTCAGGGTAGCAAATACCAAGAATAATAACGAATTCGTTATTACATTTAATCAAATTCAATTATGAAAAATCTGATCCTTCCATTATTATTATCTGCACTTTGTTTAAATGCTTATTCGCAGAAAAAGAAAGATCCAGCTGAAAAAGAATCATTGTTTCGCTGGGGATTCAAAGCTGGTCTTAATCTGAATAAGATAGAAGGCAGATCATTTAAAGATGAGTTTAATTACAATTACTCATTGGGTGGTTTTATGCAAATAAATATTACACGAAAATTTGGCCTCCAACCGGAATTAAATTTTGTGCAAACTACAGCCGAGCAATCAAATGACATAACTGTTATTTATGATGATCTCTTTCTTGACGGTGAACAGAAAAAAGCAAAACTGGACTACTTGAAATTTGCTGGCATTCTTAATATTGATATCGGCCCTTCACAAAGAGTTAAGCTTCAGCTTGGTCCGCAATGGGGTATGCTTGTTAGTGAGGCTGTAGACAGTCTCAAATCTCCAAAAGATATTTTCAAAAATGGAGAGCTTTCTGTTTTAGGTGGCATCATGATACAACTCCCTCTGATTCATATAGGCACACGCTATGAAATAGGCTTGACTGATATCAACGGGATCGACAACCAGGACAAATGGAAGAGCCGGGCATGGCAGTTTTTTGTGGGGATTACGCTATAGAAAGTCTGAATAAAAATTTCTTTTCCAAATCTTTGCCTGATAAGCATCATCCCCCTATCTTTGCGCTCCCAAATTCAAATGGGGATTTTTACTCATGTCGCAGAGAATCAGAATAAAATTACAGTCTTACGATCATAACCTGGTAGATAAATCTGCCGAAAAGATCGTTAAGACAGTGCGTAGCACCGGCGCTGTAGTAACAGGACCTATTCCTCTACCTACACGCAAAAAAATATTTACCGTGTTGCGTTCGCCACACGTAAATAAAAAAAGTCGTGAACAATTCCAACTCGCAACACATAAGCGTCTGCTGGATATTTACACTTCTTCAAGTCGTACTGTTGATGCATTGAGTAAACTTGATCTGCCAAGTGGTGTTGAGGTTGAGATCAAAGCGTAGAAACCCAACTGCCTGTCTCCGCCCGAGGCGGATGACTTAGGTTGGATAGTTCTTATAAAAAAAATTTTAATCATCTCTCAACTCTTTGTAGAAATACAGAGGAGAAAAGAGCTCTGATACTTAACTCTCTCAACTCCCCTTTAGGGGTTGGGGGTATAAAAACAAGCCATTCAGGGTTTGTTTACTGCCGGTACTTCTGAAAAAAAAGAAAAGGTCGGTGGCAAACGGGGATTGACGCCTTGGTTCGTGTCTCACGAAACAAGTGTATGTCCCAATAATCCTGCCGGCACAAATTGAAAACAATGAAAGGTATTATTGGGAAAAAAGTTGGAATGACCAGCATCTTCGATCCCTCTGGCAAACAAACAGCCTGCACTATCATCGAAGCTGGCCCTTGTGTAGTTACACAGGTAAGAACGAAAGAAATTGATGGTTACGAGGCCCTGCAGCTTTCGTTTGGTGATAAGAATGATAAACATTCTAATCTTGCTGAAAAAAATCACTTCGCTAAAGCAAGCACTTCTCCCAAAAAATTCTCTAAAGAATTCCGCAACACTTCTCTTCAAAAAAATATTGGTGAAACTGTAACTGTTGACATCTTCGCAGAAGGTGACAAAGTTGAAGTAGTTGGTACTTCAAAAGGTAAAGGTTTCCAGGGTGTGGTAAAACGTCATGGATTCCATGGCGTAGGCCAGCAATCGCACGGTCAGCACGACCGTCAAAGAGCTCCGGGTTCACTCGGTAACTCTTCTGATGCGAGCCGTGTAATGAAAGGAATGAAAATGGGTGGCCGTATGGGTAGTGATAGGGTGAAAATGAAAGGACTAAAAGTGGTGAAAATTTTCGCTGATAAAAATTATATTCTCGTTAGTGGATCAGTTCCCGGTCACAACGGTTCAATTGTTTTGATTCAAAAATAATTTATGCGGGATGCTTTATGTGTCTCTAAAAAATAAATAAGATGCAAGTAGAAGTTTTAAAAATAGATGGAAAGAAAACCGGCAGGAAGGTTGAATTGCCCGACGATATTTTTGGCGCTGAACCTAATCAACATGTCGTTTATCTTGCCGTAAAGCAATACCTCGCAGCACAACGCCAGGGAACACATAAAGTGAAAACCCGTGCTGAAGTACAAGGTGCAAGCCGTAAACTTCATCGTCAGAAAGGTACTGGTGGCAGCCGTAAAGGAAATATTCGTAACCCCTTATACAAAGGCGGTGGTACGATATTCGGCCCCAAGCCACATGGTTATGATATCAAGTTGAATCGTAAAGTAAAAGATCTTGCAAAAATTTCTGCTCTTTCTTTCAAAGCAAAAGATAATGCGATCGTAGTGATAGAAGATATTTCGTTGGATGTTCCTAAAACAAAAAGCTTTACCGATATGCTTAGCAGCCTGGAAGTATACGGTAAAAAAGCATTGTTTGTAATGCCGGAATATAATGATAATGTATACCTGAGTTATCGCAATGTCCCATTTGTAAAAGGAACATTGTTAAGTGATATGAATACGTATGATATAGTGAATGCTGATGTATTAATATTAACTGAAGAAGCTGTAAAGATTTTTACTGAAGCAGAAACCGAAGCATAACCCTTCTTCCGACTTTGTCGGGATCAGGGTGATAAAAAACATAAATAAAAAGAGATGAAACTTTCAGATGTATTGATAAAACCGATCTTAAGCGAAAAAGCAAATAACCAGCAGGAAAAACTGCGTCGTTATGCGTTTCGTGTTGATAAAAAAGCAAACAAGCTTGAGATCAAAAGGGCTGTTGAGAATTTTTATGGAGTAACGGTTGTTGATGTAAATACAGTAGTGGCGCCTGCAAAAAGTAAAACCCGTTATACAAAAGCAGGTTTTATTGCTGGTCAAAAATCATCATACAAAAAAGCATTTGTAACGATTGCAGTGGGTGAAACGATAGACCTGTATTCAAATATTTAATAACTAATTGAAGATTGCAGATTTAAGATTTCAGATTTAATAAGCGAAACAAAATCCGAAATCACCAATCGAAAATCTAAAATCAAAAAGATGGCACTTAAAAAATTTAAACCGGTAACAGCAGGAACAAGATGGAGGATAGGCAATGCGTATGCTGAAGTGACTACCAATGTTCCTGAAAAAAGCCTGGTAGAAACCAAGAAAAGAACTGGTGGTCGTAATACATCCGGTCACATGACAATGCGCTATATCGGTGGCGGACATAAAAAGAAATACAGGGTTATTGATTTTAAGAGAAATAAAAAGCAAATGGATGCTACTGTGAAAACGATAGAGTATGATCCAAATCGTACATCGTTTATCGCTTTAGTTGAATATACTGATGGTGAAAAAAGATATATCGTAGCTCCACAAGGTTTACAGGTGGGAATGAAAGTAATGAGTGGTGATGATGTAGCTCCTGAAATCGGTAACGCATTAATGTTAAAGAATATGCCCCTTGGTACGATGGTGCATAATATTGAAATGCAACCGGGCCAGGGTGCAAAGATCGCCAGAAGCGCAGGTTCATCAGCACAGCTTACAAACAAAGAAGATAAGTATGCAATATTGAAAATGCCTAGCGGTGAATTAAGAAAGGTGTTGATCAATTGCTATGCAACCGTTGGAGTAGTTGGTAACAGCGATCATAGTTTGCAGAGCATGGGTAAAGCTGGTCGTAACAGGTGGAGAGGTATTCGTCCTCGTAACCGTGGTGTTGCTATGAATCCTGTTGATCACCCAATGGGTGGTGGTGAAGGTAAAGCATCAGGTGGTCACCCAAGAAGCCGTACTGGTAAATATGCAAAAGGACAAAAGACAAGAACAAGAGGCAAAGGAAGTGATAAGCTGATCATTCAAAGAAAGAACGGAAGCAAAATAACTAAGTAAAAGCTTTGAGCTATTAGCCATGAGCTACGAGTATTAACTCAAAGCTCACAGCTCGAAACTCACAGCTTAGATCAGATATATAAAATTTAAAAAGAATAAATGGCACGTTCAATTAAAAAAGGTCCTTATGTAGCAACACATCTTGAAAAAAAGGTGCTTGCTATCAATGAAGGAAAATCTAAAAAGAGTGTTATCAAAACATGGAGCAGGCGTTCAACCATTACTCCTGATTTTGTCGGACACACTTTTGCGGTTCACAACGGGAATAAATTTATCCCTGTTTATATAACTGAATTTATGGTGGGACACAAGCTTGGTGAATTTGCACCAACCCGCCAATTCAAAGGACACTCAAGTAAGAAAGTAGAAGCA
>Ga0070698_100002340_pt1 | contig 20946 bp, 21 predicted proteins | sample KBSK1502metaG_FD_65477 | JGI IMG/M metagenome (GOLD analysis project Ga0070698, IMG submission 65477) | Corn, switchgrass and miscanthus rhizosphere microbial communities from Kellogg Biological Station, Michigan, USA - KBS K1-50-2 metaG | ecosystem: Host-associated > Plants > Roots >...
GAGGCGTGGGCGCAGACGCTCGCGATCCTGCGCGAGCGGGCCGCCTGAACCCAACTTTCAGAACTTTCACAACGTTTCAGCCCGCAGATCACGACTTCGGCCGACCTGTCGATCGAGCATACGCCGTCAACGAGGCAATTCCGCCTCAAGGAGGATACGCAGATGACGGCTACCGAAACACGTAAGTACGAAATGCTCGTTCGGGTTCGTGACTTTGGCAACACACATCGTGACCTGTTTCCGGGGTCGACTCTTGCACGGGAGCAATTTGCCACCGTGTCGGAAGCGGTGAAGGAGTTGAGCGAATACGCTGTCAAGAAGATGTCGGCCAAGCAGGAGGGGAAGAGGACGAAGGCGACAGCACGGGAGGCGCTGCTCGATCGGCTCGAGTCGATTTCGCGCACAGGCCGGGCCATCGCCTGGGATACACCTGGTTTCGAGGACCGGTTCCACATTCCGAGACGGCGGAGTGATCAGGACCTCATCACGACCGGGCGCCTCTTCGCGCGTGACGCCGGGACGTTCAGGGACCAGTTCCTGGCGCATGCGATGCCGGAGACGTTCGTGGCCGAGCTGCTCGAACTGGTCGAGACGTTCGAGCAGGCGATTCGCGAACGCGAAGCGGGAAAAGGGGGACAGACGGCCGCCCGGGCCAGCATGCACGCGACGCTGGAATCGGGAATTGCCGCCGCGAACAAGATCGACGCGATGGTGACCAATCACCTTCGTGGCGATACGACGACGACGGCGCTGTGGCGGAGCGTTCGGCGGATCGGCAAGCCGCGTCGCGCGCAGAGCACCGCGGCGGCTTCCCCGCCCGCGCCCTCCGCGCCCACACCGGCGCCACCGGCGGCGACACCACCGCCGGCCCTGGCGCCGCCTCAGACGACGTCGTCGTCAGTCATGGAGCAAGCGTCATGACCAGATCGCACGAACGTTGATGTCACCGCGAATCGTGAAGAAGCCAACAGGGATACCGAACATTGATAAGGGTCGTTCACAGAGGGCCAGACCAACAACGGGTCTGGCCCTCATCATTGGGCCAGCGTGATCTCCGCATCTTCATCGTATGGTCGACATCACATCGCGTCGCTCCGCTGGTAACTGGAGCGCGTCGGCCGTCATCAGGCGTCGGGTCCTGACCAGTTGAATCCGATGTGCTTGCTCGACCGCCCCGTGCGATCCCACTTGAAGCCGAAGGCGTCTGCCTTGTCTGCGGTCGCTGTCCCATAGGTCGCCACGCCGCCTGGACCTGTTTCGCAACCTCCGGCGTTGTGCACTTGCACCCGCTTGCCGGGTGGCGTTGTCGGTCCGCCAAGCGCTTCGGCACTCGACTTCAATTTGCCGGGAATTTCGGCCCGCCACGATGCCAGGTCATCGTCGACGTGGAAGTCGATGTGGGCGAACTCCATCCCTCGCACTTCGCCGATGAAATTCGCGAATGTTCCTGGCCAGCCGCCCACGCGTCCGCCAAAGATCATCTGCAGCGCCTCGCGCTGGCGCTCGTCGGCGCGTTCGTCGAGAAACATTGCCATCGTCGCTTTCGTCTCCCCTTCCCAGATGTTCCCTTTGAAGGTGCCGAGCGCCATCACGCTCAGGCCGTCGAGGCGCACGTCGCCGTAGTTCCCTTTACGGATATGCCACGCGAGGATGCCCTCGCAGGTGCCAGTAGTGGGCGGCTGCGCGAAAGTGCAGGGACACGGGATGCTGCAGTTACACGTGTCGAACCAGTCACCGTTGACGCTCCATTTCGGAATGTCTGCCATACGCCTCCGATCGCAAGTGGAAAATCGACGCTGATTATGGATCTTTTAGCGCACGAGCATCCAGAATGCCGCGGCAATCAGCAGGACACCGCTGATGCGCGCGCCCTGCGCGCCGATTGGTGTCAGCTTTTCGAATGCCACCAACGCCGTCAGCGCCGCAAGGACGGCGAGATTCATGACGCCGCCGGCAAACAGCAGCAGCATCAGCGCCCAGCAGCAGCCCACGCACAGAGCGCCGTGCTCGAGACCCATACGGAACGCACCATCCAACCCGGTGCGCCATCGGCTCATCAGGAGTCCAAGTGGTGACTGACACGTCCGCAGGCAAGCGTGCTTGAGCGGTGTCAACTCATCCAGGCAACAAAGTTGCGGAGTGAGACGTGGTATGGATCGGCAGAAGCCGGCCGACAAGCCGCGCCGAGGGAACAACTGCGCAATGCCGGTCCAAGAGACGACATTTGAACGGCACTACTCGGTGGACGAAGTCGCCGAACTCTGGGGCATGAGCGACGACTTCGTGCGACGGCTATTCCTAGAGGAACCAGGTGTCGTGGTGTTCTTCAAACACCGCCCCGGCAGGCGCACATATCGAACTCTGCGAATTCCCGAATCAGTAGCGCAGCGGGTGCACCGACAAATGCGGAAGGGTGAAGGCGCGCGCTAACGTGCGCGGACGTGATTGCTTGCAGGGAGATCGTCTATCTCAGCGCGACACCGCTCGACGCCGACTGGCACCAACGCTTTTCTTCCCGCCTCGTTTGGTACTATCCCGCTCAACAAAACCGCGTTTGGTAGCGTAGGCCCTCAGCGCCTCGTTCGCACGCTTCTGCATCCGGCGCCAGTCGCACGATAGGCTGCGACCACCTCTCGGTCGACGCGGAGGCTCACGAGTTCCTTCGTGGGACTCTTCTGGGGACCGCGCTGACCGCGATATCGGCGAACGGCTTCGGTCGTCTCTTTCGGCAGCGCGTCCATCAGTCACTTATGTGTTACCATCAGAAGTGATTTCGTTACGGGAGTATGTCTATGAGGCGAACCGCAGCCCTTTCGGAAGGTGGTTCGATGACCTTGACGCAATCGCCGCAGCGAGGGTCACTACGGCGCTCACGCGCATCGCGCAGGGGAATTTTTCAAGCGTAAAGGGCGTTGGAGCCGGAGTGTTTGAATCGCGGATCAACCTCGGGCCGGGCTACCGGATCTACTTCGGGAAGGATGGCGACGCCGTCATCATCCTGCTCGCCGGCGGCACGAAGAAACGCCAGAGCCGCGATATAGCGGACGCGCAGGCCAGGTGGAAAGACTATAAGGAGCGAAAAGCACAGACGGAGTGATCGACCAGCAAAAGCTAGGTGAGCGGCATCACGGAATGCCGCAGAAGAGCAGGAACCCATGCCACTAACACGAGATTTCAAAGAGACGGTGCAGGCCCGCGTTGCGCGCGATCCTAAGTACCGGAAGGAGCTGCTGCGGGAGGGCGTGGAGTGTCTGATCTCTGGCGACCTCGATACCGGGAAGGCGATTCTTCGTGACTACATCAACGCCACGATCGGGTTTGAGGAGCTCAGCGACCTGACACACACGCCGACCAAGAGCCTTATGCGGATGCTCGGGCCGAAAGGCAACCCGCAGGCGCGGAATCTGCTCGATGTGATCGCTCACCTTCAACGCGCCGAAGGCCTGCACTTCGAGCTGTCGCTGAAGCGCTAAGCCCCTGGTAGTAAGGACCGATTCTGCTGGGGGCGATATGGGGGTCCACCTCGGTTTTCGTGCGGGTTCGTCGTATCTCGCGGATCGATTTTGCTCGAAATCGTTAGGATTTGGCCTGATCCAGAAAGCTTGTCAAGAGCGAGTCCCCCCTTCGCACCACATCACAAAATCTCTTGGAAGCCCGAGGCTTTTTGAGTCTCGGTGTGCCCTTTGTCCACCGATTGTCCACGAACGGGATGGACAGTAGACTTCCGGCCGGACCTGGCTCACTTCAGCATGCGTATCTGGTCTTGGAACATCGCCCGGCGATCCGCCGCTTGGAAAGCTATCGCGGACGACACGTCCTTGGACGTTGCCCTGCTACAAGAAGCGACTCCCCCATCGCCCCAGGTTCCACTGCACGGGTTGGACGTGACGCCAGGAAGAGAGGAACGGTGGGCAACCTCCGGTTCAACTCGCGACTACCGAACGGCCATTGCTTGGCGCAGGCAGCGAATCGATGCGGACGTTCGGCAACTGGGATGCATTGGTGACGACGTTGAACGTTCTCTGTGTGTCAGCCGGACCGGTACACTCACGGCGCTCGATGTGCATCTTCCGGACGGCGATCTGACCCTGATCTCGGCCTATGGGTTCTGGGAGACTCCCCGCAGCGAGAAAAAGCAGCCGTGGATTTACGCGGATGCGTCTGCCCACAGGATCATTTCCGATATCTCGGCGCTCATTGATTCGGAGCGCGACCACAGGATTCTGCTAGCCGGAGACTTCAACATCCTCCATGGCTATGGGGAGCATGGATCTGAATACTGGAAAGCGCGATATGCCACCGTGTTTTCCCGGTTCGATGCCCTCGGATTCAGCTTCGTTGGTCCCCAAGCGCGGAACAACGAGCGGCAGGCTGTGCCGTGGCCAAAGGAGTTGCCGCTCCACAGCAAAAACGTTCCGACCTATCACACGAACAGACAAACTCCGGACACTGCTACTCGACAACTAGATTTCGTGTTCGCCTCAAATTCGATTGCTAACCGCATCCGTGTCCGCGCCATCAACGGCATAGCCGACTGGGGGCCGAGCGATCACTGCCGCGTCGAGATTGTCATCGAAAGCGAACCCACGTTGTCTCAACGACTTCCGTTAAAAACCCAGGTTTTTTGAGTCTCGGTGTGCGTTTCGTCCACCGATTGTCCCCGAACTGCTCAATACTCGGCGGCACTGGACGTTCAGCCATCCCACATTTTCCTGGATTCGTCCGGTTCGGTTGTGCGCTCAGTGAGGTCGATGCGTTACCCGCAACATGGCAGGAAGCACTCCGGGCGACGCGGGGCGTGTACCTGCTCATTCATCGCGCATCTGGGGCGCAATACGTCGGTTCCGCGACGGGTGCGGACGGTTTTCTGGGACGGTGGGAGGGGTACGCAGACGGGCACGGTGGAAACGTCGCTATGCGTGAACTGGGGCACCCGGTTGAAGACTTCGACGTTCGCATCCTTGAGACGGCGGGGTCTGGCGCAACGGTCGAAGAAGTGTGCCAGCTTGAATCGTTGTGGAAGAACAAGCTTGGGTCCCGGGCTCAGGGGTTGAATCGAAATTAATAGCGTCCTCCAACGAGTCATCACTTTAGTGACCGAGATGAACTACATCGGTGATCACGTGGGTGGGCGTCAGACCAGCGGGCCGCGTCCAGCTTGGCTGAAAACAGTCATCGACCGTACAGGAGCGCGTTGAGACTGCGGGCGGCGTCTTGCTGCATGTCCGGCAGGACGTGCGCGTAGATGTTCATGGTCATCTCGATCTTCTTGTGGCCGAGTGAGCCGCTGCACGACGCCATGCATTGATCCTGTCCACCGTTTGTCCACGAACTCTCCAACACTCGACGGCACTCGACAACACGAACAGCAGGGCAGAGGCGCCGAATCGCTAAGAAAATCGAACGGGACGGCACAGGGCAACACTGGCCGGACGAGCGTCGCTAGACTCGCCCCTTCCGCACCACACTTGGTCAGTAGGTTCGGTCTATGCCACGTCCTTCCGAACGTGCCTGGCCAGCACCTCGTCAATCGTTCGACTGATATTTCAGCACCGCCCGTTGGGCGACACCGTTCTATTCTCCTCATCGGCCGGGGGAAAAACCGCCGTCGCACATTTGCGTCGCAGACCACGTCATGCTGAATCTATCCACATGCTGAATCTATCCAAGCTGAATCTATCCACCTTGACAGGTGAGACGAGCCAGCGTATAGCCTGGAGCACTGGAGGGCACAGTCCATGAGATGGACACCAATGATCCTTGCCGCAGTATCCCTTGTCGGTTCTGCAGCTGCGTTGAGCCAGGGACAAGGCCAGGTGAGAGCTCCAGAGGTGCCGCCTACCGACACTACTGCGGAAGAGATCCCTGGGGTCATCAGAGGCGGGACGAAGATAGAAGTCGTCATAGCAAACGTTGCTGGACACGGAGACCCGGGGGTCACGTTGCAAGGCACGGAAGGGCCGATCGCCTTGCCTGACGGCACGATGGTTTTCTGCGAAACCATCTTGGCCCGCGTGGCCAAGATCGAGAAAGACGGGAAAGAATCCGTCTTCGTGGATGCCGCTCTTGCGGGCGGTCCGAATGGCTTGACCTGGGGCCCCAAGGGCCGGCTCATCGGTGCGACGACGGCTCCGGGTAAGGTGGGAGTCAGAGTGGTTTATCCCAAGGGGAGTGAAGCGACGCTTGCCGATAATTTCGAAGGGAAGCCGTTCGTTCGCCCGAATGACCTCATCGCCGACAAGAAAGGCGGTATCTATTTCACCGATCCGGCGAACGCGCCTGACCCGTCCTTGCCGCCGGCGGTCTACTATCTGCCACCGGGCGGAGGCAAGGTCATCAAGGTGGTAGACAACGTGAACCCCAATGGGGTGACGCTCAACCCCGATGAGAAGATTCTCTACGTGAACAACGGTGGCACCGGGTATGTGCTCGCGTTCGATGTCCAGAACGACGGAACGCTCACGAATCGCCGCAACTTCGCCAAGTATGAAGGCCTGACCGTGACGGACGGCAAAATTATCGGAGGAGGAGACGGTTTCACCGTCGATACTCAGGGCCGGCTGTACACGGCGGCCGCAGGGAAAATTCAGGTGTTCACTCCGCAGGGCGCGTATTTGGGCTCCATTACGCCATCAAGAAGACCGCAGAACCTTGCCTTCGCCGGTCCGGATATGAAGACGCTTTATATTGTGGGTGGCGGGACGGTTTTCAAGGTCCAGATGCTGGCGCAGGGAATCAAGAGCCGCGGCGGGAAATAGCACCGAGCGTCGAGTGCCGTGGGCAGGGGCGGTCGCACGAGCCTTGCGAAAACTCCTGTCATCGTTCCTATCGTCTACTCCCACTGCCGAACACTCGCTCACCGTTTGGCGTAATCCATTTGCCGCTGCCTTCTGAGGGGAAAGACAACGTACGCCGCGAACAGGCCGTAACGATGTTCAGACAGCACAGCCGTGGGCGGCCAGATCCTAACGGCGGCTTGACAGACTCCGACGGCTAATATATCGTCCGTCGATGTATCCGACTGTGATGCATCCATGCTGACTCGCGCCGAGTTTCATGTGCTCCTCGCGCTGCTCGATGCGCCGCGCCACGGCTACGGAATCATGCAAGATGTGGAGACGCTGACCGCAGGAGAGGTTCGACTCGGCCCAGGCACCCTTTACACGGCCATTGCGCGTCTCGTTCGTAGCGGTCTGATCGAGGAGTGCGAGTCCGAGAACGAACGACGCCGCTCGTACACTCTGACGAAAAGAGGGAAAGCCGCAGCGAGCGAGGAGGCGAAACGCTTGTCAACGCTCGTACGAGCGGCGCGGAAACGTGGCTTGTTGCCGAACGCATCATGACTGGCGAAAGCGTGTATTGCGCACTGCTGATCGTCTACCCGAAGTCATTTCGACAGCAGTACGGGTCAGCGATGCTACAGGCGTTTCGCGATCTTCGCAGAACGTCACGCCTGACGGCGTTTCGGTTTTGGCTTTTCATCGTGACCGATACCTGCCAGGCAGCCTGGCTTGAGCATGTTCAGGGATGGACGTGTGCTCCGAGGCTTGTTGCGCTCAGGTGGATTTCCGCGTGTGTTGTCGGAGCGGTCGCGTGTGACGTGATGGGCAGCGCCATGACGTGGTCATTTGGCTACTTCTACCATCCGTACCTGGAAGGAATCACATTCATGCCCTGGATGTACGGGGCGCTCCTCGGGGCGGGCCTCGGGGCCGCGCAATCGCTCATGCTCGATCATCCTCGCAATCGCGCCGCATGGATTGTGATTAGCGCCGCATCGGCGGCATTCGGATTGGAATTGGCGTGCACTGTAGCGGCGTTGACGGGGCCGGTCGGGTACGGCGTCATCGTGGGCATCGTCGTGGCCGGTGGTCAATGGCTCGCGCTTCGGGAACATCTTGGACGTGCAGGCTTGTTGGCACTGGCCAGCGCCGCTACCGTCGCATCGACTGCCGTTGCAGGGAGCGTTGCATTGACTCGTGCTCTCACTGGAATGGACGCCCTCAAGCATGACGCCCCGCACGCGCACCCAGGACTCGATGTGCTACTTCGCGGCCTCTACGCACCGATGAACTGGAACGAGTGGCTGTTGGGGCTGGTTGCCATGGCGATGGCTGGGCTCGTGGTCGGTGCCATCACTGTCAAACCGGCGTCATCGCTGCTGGTTCGCGCCCACTGACCGGAGAAATCCATGCTGATCGGGAAGCCTTCAGCCATCGCGTCATCAGAAGTGACTCCGCAACGCCTGTACATGCGCCGAAGAGAGGCGCTCCGCGCCATCGGAATGGCGGCCGCGACGGTGTTGACGGGATTCGGCGCAGAGATGGAACTCGCTGCTGCACAGTCGCGAGGGAAACCTCTGTCCGTCGCAGCCAAGATGGTTACGACTTCCGATCCGTCAACTCCGTACGAAGATGTCACCGGATACAACAATTTCTACGAGTTCGGAATACCGAAAGACAATCCTGCCCGGAGCGCAGTCGCGTTCAAACCGACGCCGTGGTCTGTGACCGTGGACGGCGAGTGCGCCAAGCCTGGAACGTACGCACTGGACGATATTCTGCGCCCGCATCCCCTTGAAGAACGGGTCTATCGAATGCGTTGCGTGGAGGGATGGTCTATGGTCATCCCGTGGGTGGGTTTTCCACTACGCGATTTGATACGACGATTTGAACCGAACGGCAATGCCGAGTTCGTTGAGTTCACCACGGTCCTGCGTCCCCAAGAGATGGTCGGCCAGCGGCAGCGTTTTCCAGCGATTCTCCCGTGGCCATACAAGGAAGGTCTGCGGATGGACGAGGCGATGCATTCCCTGACCCTTGTCGCGGTCGGTTTGTACGGAGAGTCACTTCCGAGTCAGAACGGTGCGCCTATCCGTCTTGTTGTGCCCTGGAAGTACGGCTTCAAGAGCGCCAAATCCATCGTGAAGATCTCATTCGTGCGGAAACAGCCCATGACGACTTGGCAACACGAATGGCCCGAGGCGTACGGGTTCTTTTCAAACGTGAATCCCAACGTTGCTCATCCTCGGTTCAGTCAGGCGCAGGAAAGGCGGATTGGGGATTTGTTCAGACGACGAACCCTGATGTTCAACGGGTACGGCGACCAAGTGGCATCGATGTACTCCGGAATGGACCTGAGACGCCTTTACTGAGCGGCGAGAAACGTACGCCATCGGCCAGTCAGACTGAGTCAGTTGAGTCACCATCTGACCGAAGGGCCGTCACAAGACTCGCAACGTTCTGATTCAGCCGATCCCCCGCGAGAACTCGCACCGCTGGCCGACCCCGAGTTGGCGAAAACCCCGCAAGACCGACCAGTAAAACAAACGGATGCTGTCCCCATTGCCGGCCCGAATGCGGCCCCATCCCCATGGCGTTTCACGAAACGATGGTTCCATACTCACGCTCTTGTATTGATCCGAATGGAATGGCCATTACCTCTCGTTGCGTCAGTCAGTTCGGTAGCGTTTCACCAACGCGCCTTGCGCCACACCAAAGGCGTTCGACATCCCCCAGTACAACGCCACACCGGCCGCCATCTTCCACAAGACAATCATCGTGATGATCGTCGGGAGGAGCACCATGAGTGTCCGGTTCTCCGCCGACGGTTGGGGGCCGAGGATTGTCCCGAGAGCGCCGATACCGGTGACGATGATCGTGAGGATGACATTGGGCTGTGAAATGTCCCGAATCCACGCGAACCGACCGCCGAGCACGACGACTTGACTCACTGCCGAATAGAGGGCAATCAGTACGGGAGCCTGGCAAGCCAAGGCAATCAACGTCAGGCGATACACTCGCCGATACCGAGTCGGACCATACCGACGTAGACAGTGACGAGGACTGGAATCAGACGATGAGTAAGACGCCGAAGCCGACGAGTGAAGCCGACCTCATCGCCGCCGCACGCAAGCGATTGCAGGAGATGGGGCCAGGCGCGCTCAACCGTCCAGAGGAATTGCCGAACCAGACAAAGAACAGGGCGGTCGCCAAGAAAGCCAAGCGCCTCTTGGACAAGCACAAGGGGAAGAAATGAGCCGAACCAGCGTGGCTCAGAGGCGCGCGGGCTCAAATACCGAGTCCCCTCCGGGAGCACCAGCGCAATCAAGCTCACCTTGCTCGCGCCCGCGACGACCAGCACTAGAGGGCGCTGTGGCGGATTGAAGGCTCCATAAATCAGCATCCCCATGACCAACGCAGTAGAAGGCCTCGGCAGGGAGTGACCGCCAGTACGGGACGAGGACCAATCCCTCCGTCAGCATTGCGCCAAGAAAGATGGCCTGCCTTCCAACCTGGACAGGAAGCGCAGATGCTAGCACGACGTCCCCAGCTTCCGGCGAAGGTTCGTACTCACGCCTTTTGGACACGCGGCGCTAACATCTCCGCGTGCTCCGGTTCATTTCCGTCCTCGCATCGGTCGCGGTGCTGAGCGCCGCGCAGTCGGTCCGCCAGGTGCCGGCCTATCAGGTCGACCCGATGTGGCCGAAACCGCTCCCGAACAACTGGCTCGTCGGCGCTATCGCGGGCATCGCGGTCGACGCACGCAATCATGTCTGGATCGTCCATCGTCCAGGCACGCTGCAGCCGAACGAGACGCGCTCGTTCTGGCGCGCGGCGCCGCCGGTCCTCGAATGGGACGAAGCCGGAAACCTCGTCTCCGCCTGGGGCGGCCCCGGCGACGGCTACGAGTGGCCGGACCTCGAGCACGGCATCTACATCGATCACGAGGACAACGTGTGGCTCGGTGGCGGCGGCGAGAAAGACGCGCAGATCCTGAAGTTCACGCGCGAGGGCCGCTTCCTCATGCAGATCGGCCGCAAGGGGCAGAACACAGGCAGCAATGACACGCGCAACCTCGGCGCAGCCGCGAACATGACCATCGATCGCGGCAGCGGCGAGCTCTACGTCGCCGACGGCTACGTGAACCACCGGGTGATCGTGTTCGACGCAGCGACGGGTGCCTACAAGCGCCATTGGGGCGCGTACGGCAAGCCTCCGGACGACTCGTATTTCACGCGCGCCGGTGAACGCCTTCCGAGTCCCTTCAGCGGCGCCGTGCAGTTCGAGAACCGTCCCAGCCAGTACGATCCCAGCGGACCGCCGCCGCCGCAGTTCCGAATCGTACATGCGGTGCGGATCGCCAACGACGGCCTCGTCTATGTCTGCGACCGGACGAACGATCGCATCCAGGTGTTCCGCAAGGACGGAACGTTCGTGAAGGAGCAGTTCATCGCGCGAAGCACTCTCGGCAGCGGTTCGGTGTGGGACATCGCATTCTCAACCGACAGCGCGCAGACGTACTTGATCGTCATCGACGGAACCAACCAGCAGGTCTACATCGTCGATCGCCAGACGCTCGAAGTGGTCAGCGGGTTCGGCCACGCGGGCCACTGGGCGGGCCAGTTCTACGGCGCACACAATCTCGCCGCGGATTCGTCGGGCAACCTCTTCATCGGCGAAACCTACGAAGGGAAGCGGGTGCAGAAGTTCGTGCATCGCGGATCGGGACCCGCGCAGGCGCCGCAGATTCACTAGGTCAATCGGCGTCTTATCCTCGAGGACAAATGATTTTTGGACAGCGTGCGCAGTGTGGGCTGGTGAGCGTCGCGACTGCAGTCGTCCTCGCGGTAGCGTGCGTCGCTTCTCCGGCTTACGCATGGGGAATTGAGGGCCACCAGGCGGTTGCGCGGCTCGCGGAGCAGCGCCTCGTCCCTGCTGCCAAAGCCGTCGTCAGCCAGCTTCTGGGCCAGACCATGGCGTCAATCGCCGTATGGGCCGACGAGGTACGGGACACGACGCATCCGCATACCTACAACTGGCATTTCGTGAATATTCCGTCAACGGCGGAGCGCTACGATCCCCCGCGCGATTGCCGGCCGACACCGAGGGGCGATTGCATCATCGCGGCGCTCGAACGGCTGGAACGGGACCTTGGAAACACGTCGCTGCCAGCCGCTCAACGGCGGGAGGCGTTGATGTTCATCATTCATTTCCTGGGAGACCTGCACCAACCGCTGCACGCGATCACCACGAACCAGGACCTCGGCGGCAACCGCAGATCTATTGAAGAGATCGGCGGCGCGACCAATCTCCATGCTGCGTGGGACAGTGGAATCATTCGCGCCAGTGGACACACCGCAGACGACCTCGTGAACAACCTGAACCGAGCGACCTTTGGCGTCGATCAATCTGCGGATGCGGTGGGAACGTACACCAAGTGGGCCATGGCAAGTTTCACGATTGCCAAAACGATTGTCTACCCGCAGGTGGACGGTGACGAGCGGATTACGGGAGCGGAACGAGAGTTTGCCATGTCGGTGATCGAGGATCAGATCCGACTCGCAGGAATCCGTCTCGCCGGCGTGTTAAACCGCGTGCTTGGCAGTCCCACAGCAAAGCTCGGAAGATGACCGAGACGCCTGCAACAACCTGAGGACCAGCCGCCAAGTTCTTACGAACTCTTTACGGCTTTCTTAGGGCTCGCTCCGCTAGCCTTTCGAGAGCCTCGATGCGTGTGCTCACGTCGTTCAGTGCATCCGACCTTCCCCCTGAGCGCCTGAGCCGTGTCCTTGCGGACTACGTCGCCCTGGAGCAGGCGCAGATCTTTAGACGCTTGTTGATTCGCCGCTGTGGCGCGCTGTCGCTGTCAGCCGCCGTGGTGGCGGGCCTCACTCACGTGCTCCCACGTCTCGACTGGGCAATCATCATTACGCTGCTGTTGACGGGCCCCGCATTGGCGTGGATTTCAGAGACCCGTATCGAACGGCGCCTTTCCCGCGCGCTCGATGACATTCCCGATCATTAAAAAGTCATAAAAAGTACGTAAGTACCGCCGCAGGACGCGCTGCATGCGCGATCGACGGCCCCATACTGGCTGTCGTTGCCTAAGTCGCTCCGCGCGAGCGACGCGGGGGATCCACCGCGATTACGCCTGATCGCGCGTCGGGGCGCATCCAGCCGCTCGGCTGGTAGAGGACTTCCAACCTCGAGCCCGTCAGCTAACCCCGCCGGCGCCATTGGAGGCCTGCCTTGTCCGCCCCCACAGGGTCACGACCGCTTTTTGCGGCGACGTTGACGGCGCTCGGTGTCGTGTACGGCGATATCGGGACCAGTCCTCTGTACACGATTCGGGAATGCTTCTACGGCACCCACGGCGTCGAGGTGACGCACGAGAACGTGCTCGGCGTGCTCTCGATGGTGCTCTATGCCCTGTTCATCGTCATCTCGATCAAATACATCGCGATCGTGATGCGCGCGGACAACCAGGGAGAGGGCGGTATCCTCGCGCTGGCCGCGCTGCTGCCGCCGCGCTTCCAGCAGATGAGCCGCCCGAGGATTCCCGTGCTCATTGCGCTTGGCATCATTGGCGCTGCCCTGTTGTATGGCGACGGCATGATCACGCCCGCGATTAGCGTGCTGAGCGCTGTCGAAGGGCTACAGGTGGCGACGCCCCTGTTCGCGCCGTACGTCGTCCCGCTCTCTGTCGCGATTCTCATCGCCCTGTTTGTGTTCCAGCAGTACGGCACGCACCGCGTGGGCCGTCTGTTCGGACCAGTCATGGTCGTCTGGTTCATCACCATCGCTGCTCTCGGCGTGGTCTGGATCGTGCGGGAGCCGAGCGTCATCGGTGCGATCAATCCGATGCATGCCGTCACCTATTTCCGCTCGCATGGAGTGCCCGGCGTCGCGGTGCTCGGCGCCGTTTTTCTGGCGGTCACCGGCGGGGAGGCGCTGTACGCGGACATGGGCCACTTCGGAAAGCGTCCGATCCGGATCGCCTGGTTCGCGCTCGTCCTTCCTGCCCTCGTGTTGAACTATTTGGGTCAGGGCGCGCTGCTGCTGATCGACGGCGACGCCGCGAAACAGCCGTTCTTCATGCTTGCACCGTCGTGGGCGCTTTTCCCGCTTGTGGGCCTCGCAACGGCGGCCGCAATCATCGCGTCCCAAGCATTGATCTCCGGCGCGTTTTCGCTCACACAGCAGGCTATCCAGCTCGGCTATGCCCCCCGCCTCGACATCGAACACACCTCGTCACATGAGATGGGGCAGGTGTACGTACCGCAGGTCAACTGGGCGTTGATGGTCTCGACGATCCTCATCGTCATCGGATTTGAATCGTCGAGCGCGCTCGCCGCCGCGTACGGAATCGCTGTCACGCTGACGATGGTGATTACAGCGGTTCTGTTGCACGTGATTGCCGTCGAGCGCTGGCATTGGCCGAAACCGCTCGTCTTCTGCGTCACTGCCGTCCTCCTGACGATTGACTTGACCTTTCTGGGCGCCAACCTCCTGAAGGTGTTCCAGGGTGGATGGCTGCCCCTCTTGATAGGCGCGTTCATCTTCACGCTCATGACCACCTGGAAAACAGGCCGCCGGATTGTCGCCGAGCGGCTCACGGCGAGGGCAATTCCGATCGATCACTTCATGTCCGTCATCGTGGCCGCTCCCCCGGTGCGCGTCCCTGGAACTGCGGTATTCATGACGGCGCAGCCGCGCGGCACGCCGCCGGCCCTCGCGCACAACCTTCGGCATAACAAGGTGATGCACGAGTACGTGGTGATCCTCACGGTGACCACGAGCCCCGTGCCGCACGTGACGCCCGCCGAACAGCTCGCTGTGGACGCCTTGGGGCACGGCGTGTTCACGATGCGAATGGTCTACGGATTCATGCAGAGTCCGCATGTGCCCGACGCGCTGCGGGCGGCACAGAGTCGAGGACTCGAGGTCGACGCCGACGACGTGACGTATTTTCTTGGGCGGGAAACCATTCTGGTCACGCATCGCCGCGGCATGGCGATGTGGCGCGAGAAGCTGTTCGTGCTCATGACGCGCAACGCCGTGCGGGCGACGGCGTTTTTCCGCCTTCCCCCCGAGCGCGTCGTCGAGTTGGGAGTGCAAGTCGAGATCTAGAGCGCGCTGTAAATAATGGCGGCGGAAATTGCCAGCATGATCGCAGCGACGGCAATGAAAAGCCAGAAATCAGCAGGCGGACGCTCGAACGGGGACAGCCGATCGACCCGCGTTTTAGATCCGCGGTAGGCGGTCGCCGGACGGGTGTTTCGCGAATGTGGGCCGGCAGCGCATCCCATGGCGTCGACAGACGCTAAGGAAGATCCGCTGCCCCGACGTCAAGTTTCCAACGAATTGAGTGCGCGGCGCAACGAAAGGCACGTTCGTCGGTACGAGCGGCGCCCTTTTGTCAGAGCTTGAGGAGGCGCTCGCGCAATACGCGAGACTGGATTCGGCTCACCGGCAGCTTCTGGCCGTTCCCGAGGACGGCGACGTGAGACCCGCCCGGCATGACGGCGACCTTGCCGATCTGATCCACGTTGGCGAGCGTGCCACGCCCAAGACGGATGAATCTCGCGGGATCGAGCATCCGTTCCAGATCCTTCAACCGATACGTGATCGTGTGGCGCTCGTTGCGGGTCGTGGTGATGTTCAGCAGCTCTCCATCAGCCACGATCGAGGCGATCTGCTGGACGGGCACAATCACCACCTCTTCGCGGTGACGGACGGGGATCCGCTCGAGATACGGCGGTCGCGCGGACGACTCGTACGTATCAAGGGCATGTCCGACCCGCGACGCCTGCTCCGCAACGATTTCCGCGTGCTCCATCCGATCCTGCGCGCGGTTCAGCGTGTCGCGCAGACGCGCCTTGTCCACTGGCTTCAACAGGTAGTCGACGGCATTCACCTCGAACGCACGTACGGCGTACTCGTCGTACGCGGTCACGAACGCGATGAGCGGCAGCGACTGCTTCTTCAGCTGGCGTACCACGCCCATGCCATCGAGCTCCGGCATCTGCCAGTCGAGAAACGCGAGGTCGGGCTTCTCCTTCTCAATCATCGCGACGGCCTCGCGACCCGACGACGCCTCCCCGACCACCGCCACGTCTTCGAACGACCGCAGCAGCGCGACCAGGAAACTTCGCGCCGGCCGTTCGTCGTCGGCGACGACGACGCGCAGGCGGGCGCTCACACGGCGACCTGTTCGGCCGGCTGATCGCGCGCGCTCAACGTGACGGGAATGCGCACCTCGACGCGGGTGCCGTTCCCGGGCGCGCTGTCAATCGAGAGCGATGCCGCGGCGCCGTATTGACCCTGGAGTCGCCGCTCGACGTTGCGGAGGCCGACGCCCTGCTCCCGGCCTCGCTGCAGGGCGTCGATCGAGACGCCGGCGCCGGTATCCTCGATGCGGACGGCCAGCTGCCGGACGCCGGACGGATCGCTTTCTATCCGCGCGAGGATGGTCACATCGCCTCCCGCGGAACGTTGCGCGACGCCGTGCTTCACCGCGTTCTCCACGAGCGGCTGCAGCACGAGTGGCGGCAACCGGATGTGGCGGAGGCGAGCGGGCACGTCGATCGACACGCGCAGCCGCTGCTCGAAGCGCGCCCGCTCGATGTCGAGGTACGCCTCGATGAGATCGAGCTCGCGCCCGAGTGTCGTGAACTCGCCTTCCGAGCGAAGCACGCCCCGCAGCAGCGACGTCAGCCGCAGCAGCGTCTGGAGTGCGCGCGGCGGCGCCGTCTGAATCAGGTAACCGATCGTCGTGAGCGCATTGAAGAGGAAGTGCGGGTTGATCTGCGCGCGGAGGGCGCGGAGCTCCGCCTCGGTGGCGAGCCGCCCCATCTCGCGCTCGCGGATCTCCCGTTCGTGCCGTTCCTGCGTGATCCGAATGGCATCGATGCGCCGCGCCACGATCGTGACGATGGCTTCGAGTGTCGCGATGTCATCCGACAGCAGGCGGCGGCCACGGGTCAGCGGCGCGATCGTAATGGCGTAGCGCGGTGATTCTCCCGTCGGCACGAGGGCTTGCGTCACACCATCGTCGGCGCGCGCCACGAGAGGACCGAGCGGTTCCTGAGCGCGCGATGCGTCCCACTCGCGCCATGTGACGCGGGGGGAGCTCAGCGACGGTCTTACCAGGTCACAGACCGTCGACAGCAGCGTCGGGACGTCGTCGAGCGACTGGGCGATCGCCGTGATCGAGGCGCGCAACGCGCGGTAATTCGGGCGGCGCAGGAGGACGGTGTCGACGAACCACGCGGTCGCCCTGCGCATCGTCGGATACAGCACCGCGGTGGCCACCCACAACGTCATCAACAGGCCAAACTGCTGCGGATCGCGCTCGATGAACTCCCCAAACGCGACGGAACGGCCACCAAACGTCGCGACGGCGACAAACGCAACGGTCACCACAGCGAGCAGTGCCAATGCGCGCTTGAGGAATAGATCGGCGAGGGCGAATGGATAGTCCTGGTACAGGATGGCGAGCGCCAGCGGCAGCGAGGCATGATGGCCGAGAAGTTCCACCGGCCACGACGTTTCTCCGCTATGCAGCTGGCTCAGGTGCAGCGCCGAGACCGCGAACACCGCAAGCGCCGCGACCCACAGAGTGCGCCGCGATCCCGGTTGTCCGCGCGTTGCCGCGGCAAGCGGGATCACGAGCGCGACGAAGGTGTACGTCAGCAGCCGCATGCCGTCGGCCGAGGGCACCGGCTCGCCGCCCCACGCGGCCGCAAGGTGCAGGACGGCGGCGAGTGCGCTCACCGCGTAGGCGACGACGCCGATGAGGCGCTTGATAACACCGCTCACGCCGTCGCGTCCGCCGCGCAGGACCGAGTGCACGACGACGGCCGGCAACAGGCCAAGCGCACCAAACCCGACCGCCGATAGAAGCGGGAACGGTCCCTCGACACCGAATTTCGGCAGCACGTACGCGGGCAGCGTGCAGAGATTCCACAGCAGACCGAGGATCGACGTGAACAGCAGCAGCGGGTCGAATGCCGACGCGTCGCCGGCCGTCCGGCGCGCACGGATCACCATCGCGAGGAGCATCGCGTAGAGCACCACGCCGGTGCTCAGGCCGACGAGATTCAGCAGCTCACCGAGGTTCACGGTCGACACGGTACGCTCCCGCTGACACGCACGGAATCAGAAGCCTGCAGATGGTCCTTTTCGGCCAATGAATGGTCGGTGGAAACAACCAGCGGCACCCGTCCACCCATCGTGTGTTCAGCGACGTTCATTTTGCCTCATCGACCACTCATTCGCTTCTGTTCGTCTTGCGCGTTCGCCTTTAGTACGGTCCGGCACGAGGAACCTTCATGAAGGCGACACGAATCTTTGTCCTGCTCATCGTGCTGGCCGTACTTCCGGGCCGGGCCAGCGCCCAGACAACCAGCGTCTCGGGAGTGCTGACGAATGCACTGTCGGGCGACACCGTCCCGAACGCCGTGGTCACCCTGCAAGCGGCCGCGCTGTCCCGGCAGACGCGAAGCGGTCCGGATGGCCGCTACTCGTTCTCCGAGGTCCCATCGGGGATGTATCAGCTCACTGTACGAGCCGACGGCTATCTGCCGATGCGGAGCGATGTCACCGTCAGCGCGACTCCCCTCGCCAGTGATCTCCAACTCAATCCCGAGCTTCACTTCAGCGAGGTGACGTCGGTGAGCCCGGACGCGAAGGATTCGTTCTTGTCCTTCCAGTCCACGGAGGCGCTCGGCGGCCAGGCGCTGACCAAGGAGTTGGCACCGACGCTTGGAGCAACGCTCGAGAACCAGGCGGGCGTCGCCTTGCGGAGCTTCGGTCCCGGACCGGCACGGCCGGTCATCCGCGGCATGGATGGCGACCGAGTGCTGATTGTCGAGAACGGCCTTCGCATGGGCGATTTGTCGAGTCAATCCGGCGACCACGGCGTCAACGTCAATCCAGCGTCCGCGGAGCGAATCGAAGTCGTGCGGGGGCCCGCCACGTTGCTCTATGGCGCCAACGCGATCGGTGGACTTGTCAACGTCGTGACGAACGAGATTCCGACGGCTCCTGTCACGAAGGCGACCGGATTATTTACGTTCGACGCCTCATCAGGAGCACCTGGAGGCGGCGCGGCCGGCAACGTGACGGTCGGCACCGGAAAATTCGCCTTGAATGTCGCCGGAAGCGGCCGAAGGCAGGACGACTTCAAGTCGCCGGACGGAACAATTCCAAACTCCTTCAACCGCGCCACCATGGGGCAGGTGGGCGCCGGTTACACGTCGGACACCGCATACTTAGGCGCCAGCTACGGGTACGACAGGACGCATTACGGAATCCCTTTCGTCGAGGCAGGCGAAACGAACCTGAACCCGCAGCGGAAGAACTTCACGGTGCGTGGCGAGAAGCGCGGGATGGGCGGCGTGTTTGATTCGTTCCGCGGATCGCTTGGTGTACGCCGATACCGGCACAACGAGCTCAACGGCGAGGAGGTTGCCACGTCGTTCAGGAATGACACGTCGGAGCTCGAGCTACTGGCGCATCACGGCGCCGCTCGAAAGGTGCACGGAGCCATCGGAGGGTCCGTGATCACGCGTGAATTCGAGGCAAGCGGCGAAGAGGCCTTGTCGCCGATCGTCGATCAGAAAGGATACGCCGCGTACCTGTACGAGGAGGTCCGCGCATCGTCGCGAGTGCAGGTTCAGTTCGGAGGACGGGTCGACCACTCGAAGTTCACGCCAGTGGAAGACGAGCCAGCCACCGACTTCACCAACGTCTCGGGATCATTTGGTGTGGTTGTCACCCCCAGCGAGGCGACCTCGATCGCGCTGAGCGTCGCCCGCGCATCGCGGAACCCGGCGCTCGAGGAGCTGTACTTCCACGGACCTCACCCCGGCAACAACGCCGTGGAGAACGGCAACACGGATCTGGAGTCCGAACACGCGCTGGGTTTCGACGCGTCGCTGCGGTGGCGGAACCCGATAGCGTCAGGCGAGGTGACGTTCTTCGTCAGCAAGATTAACAACTTCATCTTCCGCAGGTTCCTGGGTGACGTGGAGGATGACCTGCCGGTCACCGAGTTCGACCAGGCCGACGGCCGCATGGCAGGCATGGAATCGCACCTCGATGTGCGCCTCGGTCCCATCGTCTGGCTCGAGGGCGGGCTCGACTACGTGCGCGGTGACCTGGCCAGCCTGGACTTGCCCATGCCGCGCATACCGCCACTCCGCGGTCTCGCAGGCCTCCACTTACGGAAGAACGCCTTCGAGGCCGGCGTTGATGGGACGTTCACGGCCAAGCAGGATCGTGTGTACGCGCAGGGATTTTCCGGCACAACCATCGGCGAAACGCCGACAGATGGGTACAACCTGGCTAAGGTGTTCGCGTCGTATTCGTTCGGGTCCGGCACGATGGTCAACACAATCACCGCTCGTCTCGACAACGCTGGGAACACGCTGTATCACAATCACCTGAACTACCTGAAGGATCTGGCTCCCGAAATGGGGCGTAACTTCGCGGTGGTTTATAGCGTCAAGTTTTAGTGCGGTTACGAAACGGTCCAGCCAGCGACGGTCGGTTTCAGCCGGCGCGGCTCGACCGGGCTTTGGCGCGGCGCTTCGCCCGGCAGTGCCAACAACTTCCACGATGGCCCTTCACGCCTCGCGTATGATGCCGAGAGAGGAGGACCGAGCGGATGCGCCAGTTGGCATTGAAGAAGAAGGAGTCACGTCTTCTTTGGCAGGTTCTTATGCGGGGTATCGTCGTCACAGACCGAATGAATAAGAAGGCGGGTGCGGCGGAGCAAGACGATTACAAGAAGTTGCGGGGGAAGCTTATTGGCGCATGGAGGACTGGCCTCCTCGTGGGCGGCGTGAGGCCGAAACGTAAGATCTACGACATCATGCCCAATCAGATCCTGCAGGAGACCGAACTTGCTGAACTGAAGAAACTGTCTCGGGAGACCAAAGCCAAGGCGAGTCGTGAAATTGTGGTTCCAAGGAAAAAGCCCGCGGCGTAGCTGACCCGCCGGTGTGAGGTGGTCCCTCCTCTACGAAACGGTCCCGGCCAGGGACGTCGATCCTTTACCTGCCGGACCGTTCCATTCGACGGTGAAACGCCAACTCCCTGCCATGTTCAGATTGCTGGCCACCTCGTAGCGACCTTTCGTCGAGGTCGGGTTGACAGT
>Ga0070698_100002343_pt1 | contig 20941 bp, 19 predicted proteins | sample KBSK1502metaG_FD_65477 | JGI IMG/M metagenome (GOLD analysis project Ga0070698, IMG submission 65477) | Corn, switchgrass and miscanthus rhizosphere microbial communities from Kellogg Biological Station, Michigan, USA - KBS K1-50-2 metaG | ecosystem: Host-associated > Plants > Roots >...
GCCGAGGCCGACGCGTACTACTTCGCGCCGCAGAAGTGCTTCGCGGCCGAGGGCGGGCTGTGGATCGCGCTGCTGTCGCCCGCCGCGCTGGAGCGGGTGAACGAGATCGCCGCGTCCGGCCGGTACGTGCCGGAGTTCTTCTCGCTGCCGGTCGCGATCGACAACTCGCGCAAGGAGCAGACCTACAACACGCCCGCGCTGTCCACGCTGGTGCTGATGGCCGAGCAGGTGGAGTGGATGCTCGGCCACGGCGGGCTGGACTGGGCGGTGTCCCGCACAGCCGACTCCTCGTCGCGGCTGTACACGTGGGCGGAGAAGGCGCCATACGCGACGCCGTTCGTGGCCGACCCGGCGCAGCGTTCGCAGGTGGTCGGCACGATCGACTTCACCGGCGGCGTCGACGCCGCCGCGGTCGCGGCCACGCTGCGGGCCAACGGGATCGTGGACACCGAGCCCTACCGCAAGCTCGGCCGCAACCAGCTGCGGATCGGCATGTTCCCGGCCGTGGACCCGGCCGACGTCGAGGCGCTCACAGGCTGCATCGACCACGTCGTCGAGCGCCTCTGACCGGCCCGTCTCCTCGTGCTGTCCGGCCCGGCGGCGCTGCGTCAGTGAGCCTTTTTCAACCGCCCGCTATGCATCGCGGAGAATCGGGGGGATTCCTGAGGTTGAAAAAGGTTCACCCGACGATCGCGCCGATGACGACGGCCAGGATGAGGATCGCCAGCACGGAGGGGAGCAGCCAGCGGGGCGCCCGGTTCACGTCCCGCAGCCTACGCGCCCGCGCCGGCCGCCTGGTCGCCGAGACCGGCCTCGGTCGGCTGGCGCACCGGGGCCTTGAGCGGCCAGTCACCGATGGACTCATACCAGGGGTTCGGGCCCAGGTGGCTGCGGATCAGGTGCACCCGGTCGGCCGGCCACGTCATGCCCGAGTAACCGGCCAGCTCGGCGACCAGCCGGCTTACGTTGGTCGGCTCCCGGGAGCGGGCCAGCGTGATATGCGGCCGGAAGCGGCGCTGCCCGTCCGGCGGCGGCGCGCCCGCGAGCCGGGCTCCCTTCGCCACCGCGGCGGCGGTCGTCCGCAGCGCGTGCAGGTCGGCGTGCAGCCCGGTCCAGAGCACGCGGGCGCGGGGCGCGGTGGGGAACGCGCCGCCGCCAGCGGCGGACAGCGTCAGGCCGGGGTGCCTGGCCGCCGCGTGCTCGAGCCGGACGGTCAGCCGGTCCAGCACCGCCTCGTCCACCTCGCCCAGGAAGGCGAGCGTGATGTGCCACGACCCGGGGCTGGTCCACCGCAGGTCCGGCTGGACGGCGCGGAGCGGGGCCACGGCCTTCTCCAGCTCGGCCAGGGCCGCGGCCGGCGGCGAAATGGCCACGAACAATCTCACCTGCTCATGCGTACCAGACCGGCCCGGTGCTCGGGCCACATCCGGCCAGGCAGCAGCTGGTCCCGGAGCCTGACGCCGCGGCTGCGTGCGAGCAGCACCGCGACCGCGACCGCCGCGGCCGCCGAGATCGCTCCGCCCGCGACCAGGCTGATCCTGGGCCCGAACGCCTGCGCCGCCCACCCGGCGAGCGGCGACCCGAGCGGCGCGCCGCCGAGGAACACCAGCAGGTACAGCCCCATCACCCGGCCGCGCATGGCCGCGGTGGTGCCGAGCTGGGTCGCCGAGTTGGCCGCCGTGGTGAACGTCAGCAGCACCGCGCCGACGGGAAACAGCACGGCCAGGAACGCCCAGAAGGACGGCATCAGCCCGTTCAGCACCTCGAGCAGGCCGAACCCGAACGCCGTGGTCAGCAGCAGCCGCGGGCCCGGGTTCTTCCTGCTGGCCGCCAGCAGCGCGCCGGCCAGCGCGCCGGCCGCGAACACCGTGGAGCCGAGGCCGAACGCGCTCGCGCCGGTTCCGAACACGCCGCGGGCCATCAGCGGGATGGCGACCTGGAAGTTCATGCCGAACGTCGCCACGAAGAACACGAGCAGCATCAGCGACCAGAGGCTGGGCCGCGCCCTGACGTAGGCCAGCGCCTCACGAAGCTGTCCCCTGGCCCGCGGCGTGCGCTCGGCGCTGCGCAGCTCGGACGGCCGCATGAGCTTGAGCCCGGCGATCACCGCGAGGTAGGACGCCGCGTTGACCAGGAAGGCCGTCGGCGTCCCCACGGCAGCGATCACCAGGCCCGCGGCGGCCGGCCCGGCGATCCGGCCGATGTTGAAGACCGCGCTGTTGAGCGCGATCGCGTTCGGCATGTCGGCCTTGCCGACCATCTCCACGGCGAACGTCTGCCTGGTCGGGTTGTCCACGACGGTGACCAGTCCCAGCGCGAAGGCGAGCGCGTACACGTGCCAGATGCGCACCTCGCCGGTCAGCGCGAGGACGCCCAGGATGAGGGCGAGCGCACCCGCGGTCGCCTGGGTGACCATGAGGATGAGCCGCTTCGGGTACCGGTCCGCGATCGCCCCGCCCCACAGGCTGAACAGCAGCAGCGGGAGGAACTGCAGCCCGGTGGTGATGCCCAGCGCGGCGCCGCTGCCGTGGGTCAGGTCCAGGACCAGCCAGTCCTGCGCGACCCGCTGCATCCAGGAGCCCGTGTTGGAGATGACCTGGCCCGTGGCGAACAGCCGGTAATTGCGGTTGCGCAGCGAGCTGAACGTGCGCCCCGCCGCCCGTCCGGTTACGCCGTGTCCTAGGCCTGGCTGAGCTTCTCCAGGACCGGGGCCGCGGCCCGCAGCACGGCCCGTTCCTCGGGTGTCAGCTCCTTCAGCCGCTTCGCCAGCCAGGCGTCCCTGCGCCGGCGCGCCTGGCCGACCAGGGCCCTGCCCTCCTCGGTCGCCGTCAGCACCACCTGGCGCCGGTCGGTGGGATGCGGCGCGCGCATCACCAGGCCGCGATCCTTCAGCACGGCGATGACGCGGGTCATCGAGGGCGGCTGCACCTTCTCGTGCTCGGCCAGCTCGCCGGGGGTCATCGCGGCGTGCCGGTCCAGCACCGCGAGCGCGGCGAGCTGGGTGTCGGAGAGGGCGGACAGGCCTTCCGCCTGGCGCTCCACCCGCAGCCTGCGGGCGAGGCGACCCACGGAAATGCGCAGGGCCGTGGCCAGGCCCGCGTCTGACCTGGTCGTCGTCGCAGTCATGTTCATTAGCCTGAGTCATTACTCTTGCTAACGGTATGCGGGAGTCCAGGCATTCCGCAAGCCGTCAGCGGCGCGGGGACGAGCAGGCGCCGGCGGCACCTGGCCTTAGTACACCATGACAGAACCTTTAACTCACGCGACAGCTGCGGAAGCTAGTGTGTGGGCGGTGAACGGGCCATCGAGGCAGGACGGCCGGCCGGCGGCGGACCGGCCCGCGCCGGTGCGGCGCGACCCACCCCCGCCGCTGGAGGCGAACGACCGGCTGGTGACCGCCGTCATCACGGCCGGCTGGGCGGTCGCGTTCGTGGTGCTGCTGAGCGTGCGCAGCGACATCCCGCGCGGCGATCGCTGGTGGATATGGACCGCGGTCGCGGGGTTCGGCATGGGCCTGTTCGGGCTGCTGTACGTCCCGTACCTGCAGCGCTCCAGGGCGCGGCAGGCCAAGCGGCGCTCCGCGCAGCGGAGCTAGGGGTGCGCCTCAGCTCGTTGCGCCGGGGCCGTGGTCGAGGGACTCGAAGACGGTCTCCTCGACCGAGATGCCGGGCTGGTCGACGATGTCGTACCCCAGCTCATCGATGATCGGCGGCATCACCGGCTCGGCACCGCGGCCGGAATCGGCCTCCGAGTGCGCGCCGCACCCGTGATCCACGGAGACCACCCGGCCGTCCTCGGGCGCGTACGCGTTCGCGCACACCCCGAACAGCGTCCCCAGCGGCCCGGCCAGCGGGACCAGGAACCCGCAGCTCTCACACCGCCCGGGGGCCGCGCGGGCCAGCGGCGCGCGCGGGCCGTGGTCGCCGGTGTACCAGCGCTCGGCGGTGGCGTCCCGGCCGATCGCCGACAGCACCCGGGTCTGGGCCGTCTTGGGCTCGGGAGCGGGCTCGGCGTCCTCGTCCGCGGGCCACGACTGCAGCCCGTCCTCTCCCTCGGTAGCCAGGACGGGAACCAGCCGCTCGTCGTCCGGCGAGGCGGGAAGCAGGTCCCCGACGCCGAGGTCGCCCGGCCGCAGCCGGTCCCGCCACGGCACCCACTCGGGCGCCAGCAGCGCGTCAGGCCCGGGCAGCAGCACCACCTCAGCGACGGTCACCAGCTTCGACCTGGACGCCCTGGCCACGGTGACCGCCCAGCGCCAGCCGACGTAACCGGGCAGCAGGCTCGCGAACTGGTGCGTGACAACCCGGTCGCCCTCGGCCACGGCGCCGAGGTAGCCGCCGACCCGGGACTCGCCGGCCACCTCGGCCGCCGCCGCGCGGGCGAGGTCGGTGGCCAGGGCGCATATCTCGTCGGGCTCCCTGGCACGGACGCGCGTCGCTGCACTCACGTCTAGCATTGTTCCCCATCTCCGGCAGTGCCCGGAACGGACTGCCCCGAACACGGTGGCCGGGCAGCTGAGCGCGAAGTCCGGCCCTGGGTAGGGTCGTGGCACCGAGCGAGACCCTGAATACTGGGGGCATGCGAATGTCCGGCGCGCGGGACGCGGCCGGCGAGGCCGATGGGGGACGGGGGTCTTTGCCGACGGAGCGCCGGAGGATACTCGGGGCGAGCGCGCGCACGCTTCGCCGCGGCAGCGCGGCGGCGCGCAGCAGGCTGGTCGTCGCCGTCGGCGGCCCGGCGCGCACCCGCGTCGTGGTCCTGCTGGCCTGCGTGCTCGCGCTGGCGAGCGCCGACACGGCCACCGTCGGAGCCTCCGCGGTGGAGCTGCGCCGGGCCCTCGGGATCAGCAACACCGACATCGGCCTGCTGGTGTCCGTCACCTCGCTGGTGGCGGCGGTCTTTTCGCTGCCGTTCGGCGTGCTCGCCGACCGGGTCCGGCGCACCTGGGTTCTGTCGTTCGCGCTGGTGACCTGGGGCGCGGCGATGCTGTGGAGCGCCACCGCCACCTCGTTCGGCCAGCTGCTGCTGGCCCGGCTGTGCCTGGGCGCGGTGACCGCCGCGGCCGGCCCCATCACGGCGTCGCTGAGCGGCGACTGGTTCCCCGCGGCCGAGCGTGGCCGGATCTACGGCTACATCCTGACCGGCGAGCTGCTGGGGGCCGGCGCCGGGTTCGCGTTCACCGGCGACATCGCCGCGCTCTCCTGGCAGGCCGCGTTCGTCATCCTCGCCATCCCCGCCTTCATCCTCGCCTGGCTGATCTTCCGGCTGCCCGAGCCGGTCCGGGGCGGGCAGGGCGCGCTGCCCCCCGAGCCGGCCGAGAACGGCCAGGGCGCGACGGTCCCCGGGCGGGGCGGGCCGGCGGAACCCGGGACGCCGCCCGGGTCCGGCGGAGAAACCCCGGCGGCGAGCCAGGAACCGGCCGACGCGCAGCGCCTGGCCAGGGAGAAGGGCATCCAGCCCGACCCCGAGCTGGTCCGCCGGGCCTTCGAGCGGATGACCTTCCGCCGGGCCGTGCGGTACGTACTCGCGGTGCGGACGAACGTCGCGCTGATCATCTCCAGCGCCTGCGGCTACTACTTCCTGGCCGGCGTGCAGACCTTCGGCAACGAGTTCGTCGGCGGCCAGTTCCACGTCGGGCAGGCGGTCGCCAACCTGCTGCTGCTCGTCGTCGGCGCGGGCGCGGTCGGCGGGGTGCTCGCCAGCGGCCCGATCAGCGACGCGCTGCTGCACCGCGGGCAGCTGAACGCGCGCATCAACACCGCGACGGTCGGCGCCGTCGCGACCGTCGTGCTGTTCATCCCCGCCCTCATCACGCACAGCGCGTTCACCGCGCTCCCGTACCTGATCTTCGCCGCCGCCGCGCTGTCGGCGCAGAATCCCCCCATCGACGCGGCCAGGCTGGACATCATGCCGCCGTGGCTGTGGGGACGCGCCGAGGGCGTGCGCACCTTCCTGCGCACCGCGGCGCAATCGCTCGCGCCCGTGCTGTTCGGAGCCGTCGCCGACTACATCTTCGGCGGCGGGACCCAGGGGCTGCGCTGGACGTTCGTGGTCATGCTGCTCCCGCTCGCCGCCGCCGCCGTCTTCCTCTACGGGGCGAGGCGGCTGTACCCGCGCGACGTCGCGACCGCCGGTACGGTCACCCGGCAGGCCCCGCCGGGGTTCGGCCCGGGCACCGTGGCGGTGCGGCAGTAGCAGCTAGGAATCAAGGTCGTCGGCCACGGCGCGCAGCACCGCGGCGATCTTCTTCGCGTCCCGTCCCTCCGGGTGTTTGCCCCGGCGGTACGTCGTCGAGATTCCGTCCAGCAGCTTGATCAGGTCCTCGACGATATTGATCATCTCGTCCGGGTCCTTGTGGCTGGACCTGGTTACCGTGGGCGGCGGTTCGAGCAGCCGGACCTGCAGCGCCTGGGCCCCCTTGCGGCCCTCGGCGATGCCGAATTCCACCCGCTGGCCCGCGCGCAGCCCCGTGGTGCCGGGTTGCAGCGCGGAGGAATGCACGAAGACCTCACCGCCGTCGTCACGGGTGAGAAAGCCGAACCCCTTGTCGGAGTCGTACCACTTGACCTTGCCAGTGGGCACAGACGAGACCTCACGTCAGGAATGGGACTGACCGCTCCGGCGCCGCGGGAGGCCGAAGCCACGCATCAAGGCTATCGGTACCACGGCGGGAGCGGCAGCCACGTTTTGGGGGGCCCCGCGCGCTGGCCTGCGCGGCAGGGCTCTGCTCGGGGCGGGCGGACACAGCGACATGGTCCCGGCTCGAGCCGGGACCATGTCCTCCGCGGCCGCACACGTTCGGATGGTGCTGGGACGGGATCGCGTGCGCGGCCGGGAACCCTACTGGCTGCCGTTCCCTTCGTGAGACGACATCGTTGCTCCAGGTTTACCCCGCATTCACCCAGCGCAATCACGCCGACACGGTTGAGTTGCCTGCCGCTCTCAGTCACGGGGCGGCCGGCGCCACGGCGGCTCCCGGCGCGGCCGCCGCCCCTGCCGCACCCGCCACGCCAGGTACGCCGCACCCGCGACCGACCCGGCCCGGATCAGGTCCCAGCCGTCGATGCGGACGGTGCTGGCGTACCCGGCGAGGCTGCCCGAGCGCGCGGTGATCCCGGCGATCGCGATGGCGCCGACCAGCGCGAATCCCACCGGGACGGCGAGCGCGGCCCACTTGTCCCGCGCGTCCCACAGCCGCGAGATGAGCACCGCCGCCGCTCCGAGCAGCCACAGCGGGAACGGGTCGATCAGGCCCCCGACGCCCAGCAGCAGAACGGCGACGGTCTCAAGCGGGTGCCTGCGCGCCAGCGTGAGCACGCCGGCCAGGCGGACTCCAGACGTCGCCGGCCCGGGACCACGGCGCTGCTGTGGCCCCTGCCCAGGCTGTTGCGGCGCGTCGCCGGTCGGCGGGGGCGGGCCGGAGCGCCGCTGGGCACCCTCGGGCGGATCCGGCACATCGCCGAGGCGTGGCGGCGTGCCGCTGGGCTGCCCCGGGGTGGTGCCGGGCGACCATGACGCCTGCCCCGGATCCCGCGGGGCGCTGCCAAGCTGCCGTGGGGTGGTGCCGGGCGACCATGACGCCTGCCCCGGATCGCGCGGGGCGCTGCCAAGCTGCCGTGGGGTCCCGCCGAGCAGCTGGCGGAGGCCGTCGGGCTCGGACGGCGTGCGGCCAGGCCGCTGCGTCTCGCCGCTGGGCCGTCGCGGTGCGCCGCCCGGCCGCCAGCGCGCGGTGAGCGGCCGGTGCGGGCGAGGGACGTCGAACGGGCGCTGCCCCGGTGGTCGCGCGCCGGGCGCCCGCTTGCCCCGCGTGACAGGCGTCCCGGTCAGCACCTCGCCGGGTGCGGCCGGGGTCTGCCCGCCGGTCGCGGGCGCGCCGCCCTCGCCGGGTGCGGCCGGGGTCTGCCCGCCGGTCGCGGACACGCCGCCCGCGCCGCCTCCGGTCGCATCGTCCGGGCCGCGCCCGCCCGCCACGACGGCGTCCTCCCCGACGGTGGCCGCCGTCAGGGGTGCCGTCGCCTCGTCGAGCCGCCGCCGCTCCCGCGCCGCCAGTTCCCGCGGGTCGCCGAACCGGCCCAGCACGCGCAGCACGTCACCGGCCGCTCCGGCCCGGTGCTCGGCGAGCTGCCGGGCGATGTCGGCCCGGGCCCGGGCCATGAACGCGACCCGCTCGCCGGGACCAAGCAACTGCTGCGTCGCGTCCCCCAGGCGGCGCAGGTAGTCGAGCACCAGTTGCTCGGCTTTGGCGTCCATGAGCCGATACTCTCGCAGCGGCCCGCGCCGCGCAGCCCGATACGAGGCCCAACCGGCAGCCGAAGGGGCGGTTCCGCGATGCGGAACCGCCCCTTGCTGCCTCCCGGACCCGGTCAGGCGCCCGAGAAGGCGACGAACGTTCCAGCCTTCGGCCCGGGGACGCCGACCGCGGCGCCCCAGGTTGCGGGCTAGAAGTCCATGTCACCGCCGCCCGGAGCGGCCGGAGCCCTCTCCTTCTCGGGCTTCTCGACGATGACGACCTCGGTGGTGAGGAACAGCCCGGCGATGGAAGCGGCGTTCTGCAGAGCAGAGCGCGTCACCTTCGCGGGGTCGATGATCCCGGCCTTGAACATGTCGACGTACTCGCCGGTCGCGGCGTCGAGCCCGTGACCCTGCGGCAGAGACCTGACCTTCTCGACCACCACGCCACCCTCAAGGCCCGCGTTCACAGCGATCTGCTTCAGCGGCTCCTCGACGGAGCGGCGGACGATGGACGCGCCAGTAGCCTCGTCACCGACGAGCTCGAGCTTCTCGAACGCGCTCTGGCCCGCCTGCAGCAGGGCGACGCCGCCACCGGCGACGACACCCTCCTCGACCGCGGCCTTCGCGTTGCGCACCGCGTCCTCGATGCGGTGCTTGCGCTCCTTCAGCTCGACCTCGGTGGCCGCGCCTGCCTTGATGACGGCGACGCCGCCCGCCAGCTTGGCCAGCCGCTCCTGCAGCTTCTCCCTGTCGTAGTCGGAGTCGCTGTTCTCGATCTCGGTGCGGATCTGGTTGACCCGGCCGGAGATCTGCTCCGCGTCGCCCGCGCCGTCCACGATCGTCGTCTCGTCCTTGGTGACGACGACCTTGCGGGCCCGGCCGAGCAGGTCGAGGTCCGCGTTCTCCAGCTTGAGACCGAGCTCCTCGCTGATCACCTGCCCGCCGACCAGGATCGCGATGTCGCCGAGCATGGCCTTGCGCCGGTCGCCGAAGCCCGGCGCCTTGACGGCGACGGACTTGAACAGCCCGCGCATCTTGTTCACGATGAGGGTCGCCAGGGCCTCGCCCTCGACGTCCTCAGCGATCACGACGAGCGGCTTGCCCGACTGCACCACCTTGTCCAGCAGCGGCAGCAGGTCCTTGTTGGCCGAGATCTTGGAGTTGACCACGAGGATGTATGGGTCCTCGAGGACGGCCTCCAAGCGCTCGGGGTCGGTGACGAAGTAGGGCGCGATGTACCCCTTGTCGAAGCGCATGCCCTCGGTGAGCTCGAGCTCGAGGCCGAAGGTGTTGCTCTCCTCGACGGTGATGACGCCTTCCTTGCCGACCTTGTCCATGGCCTCGGCGATCATCTCGCCGATCGCCGGGTCACCGGCCGAGATGGAGGCCGTGGCCGCGATCTGCTCCTTGGTCTCCACCTCCTTGGCGAGCTTGGACAGTTCCTCGCTCACCCGCTCGACGGCCGCCTCGATGCCCTTCTTCAGGGACATCGGGTTGGCGCCCGCCGCCACGTTGCGCAGGCCCTCGCGGACCAGCGCCTGCGCGAGCACGGTCGCCGTCGTGGTGCCGTCACCGGCGACGTCGTCCGTCTTCTTCGCGACTTCCTTGACGAGCTCGGCGCCGATCTTCTCCCACGGGTCCTCGAGCTCGATCTCCTTGGCGATGGACACGCCATCGTTGGTGATCGTGGGGGCGCCCCACTTCTTCTCGAGCACGACGTTGCGGCCCTTGGGGCCGAGAGTTACCTTCACGGCGTCGGCGAGCTGATTCATACCGCGTTCGAGGGCGCGCCTGGCGTCCTCGTCGAACGCGATCATCTTCGCTGCCATAGGCTCCAGTCCTCCGGAACTTTGTGGCTTGGGACGGATCGAGCCGACGCCCGCGACGGCCGGCCCTGCCCGCGGCAATCCCTTCCTGCCGACGGCGAGGACCTCATCGCCCCGATCCAATAACCGTTGTCACTCTCATGGTGAGAGTGCCAACGACTTGTTTAGCACTCTAAGGGTGAGAGTGCAAACCAATGTCCCCGCGTCGCGCCGGGTGCGGGCGAATGCCCTGGTGGACGGCGCCGCCGGGGCACGCGAAAGGCCGGGCCGCCGCGGCGGCCCGGTGATAGAAGACGGCCCGGCTAAGTCAGCTGACCGAGCCGGGCCGTCCTCGATGTTGCGACAGCGCCTCACAAGGTGCGCACGGCGTCCGCCTGCGGACCCCGGTCACTCTGCGTGATCTCGAACTCCACCCGCTGTCCCTCTTCGAGGGTGCGGTAGCCATCCGACTGGATGGCCGAGAAGTGGACGAACACGTCCCTGCCACCGTCGACCGCGATGAAGCCGTAGCCCTTATCCGCGTTGAACCACTTGACGGTGCCCTGAGCCATTCCCAACAACTCCCTAACTGTGCTCCTGCTTACCAGACCCCGCCCCATTGCCTCTGCGGTGCCCGTCGATCGCAGAGGGGGCGGACTGGCCAGGCAGAGCCGGGCTTTGACCGCGGAGCCGACAGCGACCGGACACGACCCTACCTTGTGTGGTGACCGACCGGAATGGCTACGGAGCGATATCACCAGCCACAGGGGTCCGGCAGCCCCCACCAGCCCTGACAAACCCTGGCATACCAGATCATTGCGGCTGGCCCGCGGCGAGGCTAGGCTAGCCGCCCGCCACGGCGGGGATCACGGAGACCTGGCCGCCCGCGGGGACCGGCGTGTCCAGCCCCTGCGCGAACCGCACGTCCTCCTCGCCGACGTAGACGTTGATGAACCGCCGCAGCTGGCCGGCGTCGTCGAGGAGCCGGCCGCCGAGCCCCGGGTAGGCCGCGTCCAGCCCCGCGATGACCTCGCGCAACGTGCCGGTCTGCGCGGTCACCTCCGCGGCGCCGCTCGTGTAGCTGCGCAGGATCGTGGGAATCCGGACCGAGACGGTCATCCGAGGCCTGCCTCCTGGAACGCATCGAGGGTCGGGCGGATCGGGGCCGGGGCACGGGCCACGCCGGACACCGCGTCCAGGGTCTTCAGGCCGTCACCCGAGTTGATGATGACCGTCTCGGCGTCCGGGTCGAGCTCGCCGCTGGCCAGCAGCTTCCTGAGCACGCCCACGACCACCCCGCCCGCGGTCTCGGCGAAGATCCCCTCGGTGGCCGCGAGCAGCCCGATCGCGTCGACGATCTCATCGTCGCTCACGTCGGCGATCGATCCGCCGGTCCGGCGCACCGCGTCGAGCACGTACGGGCCGTCGGCCGGATCGCCGATCGCCAGCGACTTGGCGATCGTGGCCGGGCGCACCGGCCGGACCACGTCGTGGCCGGCCGCGAAGGCGGCCGACACCGGGGCGCACCCGCTCGCCTGCGCGCCGAACACGCGCCAGCTCTCGTCACCGACCAGGCCCAGCTCGGCGAGCTCGCTGAAACCCTTGTCGATCTTGACGAGCTGCGCGCCGGACGCGATCGGGACGACGATCTGCGGGGGCAGCCGCCAGCCCAGCTGCTCGGCGATCTCGTAGCCGAGGGTCTTGGATCCCTCCGCGTAGTAGGGCCGGACGTTCACGTTGACGAACGCCCAGTCCTCGTGCTCGCCGGCCAGCTCGGACGCGAGCCGGTTCACGTCGTCGTAGGTCCCGTCCACGGTGACCAGGGTCCCGCCGTAGACGGCGGTCGTGATGATCTTCTGCGGCTCCAGGTCGGCGGGCACCAGGACCACCGAGCGGATGCCCGCCTTGGCCGCCGCGGCGGCGACGGCGTTCGCCAGGTTGCCGGTGGACGGGCAGGCAAGCACCTTGAAGCCCATCTCCAGCGCCGCGGCGAGCGAGACGGCGACCACGCGGTCCTTGAAGGAGTGCGTGGGGTTGCCGCGCTCGTCCTTGATCCATAGCCGGCGCATGCCGAGCGCGGCGGCCAGGTTGTCGGCGCGGATCAGCCGGGTCCAGCCCGGCTCGGTGCCCGGCACGTCCGCGATGTCGGGCCGGACGGGCAGCAGGCTGGCGTAGCGCCAGATGTTCAGCGGCCCGGCCTCGATGTCCGCGCGGGTCAGCGGCGGGAAGTCGTAGCTCACCTCGAGCGGGCCGAAGCACTCCAGGCACGCGTAGTGCGCGCCAAGCTCGCTGGAGTGACCGCACTCGCGGCAGGCGAGCCCGGTCGCGTACCCGAACGACGAACGGCCCTCGGTGGCCGCGGCATCGCCGGAAATCGGAGGGGTTGCGCTGGTGCTCACGGGACGAGGGCCTCTCTTCCTCATCTTTCCCTGCGGCCACCCTGGCCGCGGGCCGGACTTGGCACCTGTCACGGACCGAAGAAGCGCTTCGCCGGGCGGGAGCCCCGCGCCGAGACGAGCGTGAGCATCCGCGATGGTTGCCGGGGCTTCACAGGGCCGATCCCTCCACCCCTCTGGATGAGCAATATGAAGTTGTTGTAACCACTTTAACTGAACGACCGGACCGGCCCAGCGGACGGTGACCCGCTACCCTGGCAGGCCATGAACGGGCAGCAGGCCGCGGCGAGCGTCCGCGGCACCGGCCGGGTCCTGGTGGCGTCCAACCGGGGCCCGGTCTCGTTCAGCCAGGACGCCAGCGGTGCCCTGACCGCCCGCCGTGGCGCCGGCGGGCTTGTGTCCGGCCTGTCCACGGTGGCGGGGAGCGTGGGCCCGCTGTGGGTCTGTGCCGCGCTGAGCGACGCCGACCGGAGGGCCACACGCGGGGCGCCCGGCGGCCGGCTCGACCTGGCCGGGTACGACACGCCGACCGCCGTCCGGATGCTCGACATCCCACCGGAAACGTTCTGGCTGGCCTACAACACGGTGGCGAACTCCACACTGTGGTTCATCAGCCACATGCTCTACGACACCCCGAACGCGCCCCAGTTCGACGCTGGGTTCGCCCGCGCGTGGGCGGCGTACCGCGAGTACAACGCCGCGTTCGCGCGGGCGCTGGCCGACAGCGCGGACGACGGCGGCGCACGCGCGATGGTGCAGGACTACCACCTGGCGCTCGTCCCGGGCATGCTCGCCCGGCTGCGCCCTGACGTCCGGACCGCGCACTTCTCGCACACCCCCTGGGCCCCGCCGGACTACTACCGGATACTGCCCGATCCGGTCGGACGCGAGCTGCTCGAGGGAATCCTCGGCGCGGACCACGCCGGCTTCCACAGCTGGCGGTGGGCCGCGGCGTTCATGGACTGCTGCGAAGACATCCTCGGCGCCGAGGTGGACCGGGCGGCGGGGCAGGTCAGCTACCGCGGCCACGCGTGCGACATCGGCGTCCACCCGCTCGGCGTGGACGCCGGCGAGCTGCGGCGGCGGGCGAAGGCCGCGGACGTGGAGGCGCACGTCCGCGCGCTGGCCGGCGAGACCGACGGCAGGCAGCTCATCGTCCGGGTCGACCGGACGGAACTGTCCAAGAACATCGTGCGCGGGCTCGCCGCGTACCGCGAGCTGCTAGCCGCCCACCCGGAGCTGCACGGCCGCGTCGTCCACCTCGCGTTCGCCTACCCGTCCCGTTACGACCTGGCCGAGTACCGCGCCTACACCGAGAGCGCGCGGCGCATCGCCGGGCAGATCACCGAGGAGTTCGGCACGCCGTCGTGGGAGCCGCTGATCCTCGAGGTGAACGACGACTACGCCCGCTCGCTGGCCGCCTACCGGCTGGCCGACGTGATCGTGGTCAATCCCATCCGCGACGGCATGAACCTGGTCGCCAAGGAGTGCCCGATCGTGTCCGAGCGCGCCTGCGCGCTCGTGCTGTCCAGGGAGGCGGGCGCGGCGGCCGAGCTGGGCGGGGACGCCATCACCGTCAACCCGTACGACGTCGGCGCGACCGCCCGGGCCATGTACGAGGGGCTCACGATGCCCCGGGCCGAGCGGGAACGGCGGTGCGCGGCGCTCGCCGAGGCCGGGGCCGCGATGCCGCCGGGCCGCTGGCTGGCCGACCAGCTCGGCGCGCTGAGCCGGGCGGACTGAGCCCGGCCGGGCAGCCTGCCGGCCGGGCCGGGCGCGGTCACGCCGGGCCGGGCGCGGTCACGCCGGGCTGAGCCTGCGAGCCAGCCACTCGAGCAGGGCGGTCACCCCGGGCGGGCCGTCGACCACCAGGTCGCACGCCGCGGCGAGCTCGGGCACCTCGGCCGAGCCGCTGCACACCGCGACGCCCGGTATGCCGTCCTGGCGCAGCTCGGCGACGGCCTGGAAGGCCGGCACGTCCCCGATATCGTCTCCGCAGAACAGTACGAGTCGCGAAGCGCGTTCGGAAATATAGGACTTAAGCGCCTTCCCCTTGTCCACCCCGCCCGGCCGCAGCTCGATCACCAGCCGGCCCGGCTGGGCCAGCAGGCCCTCCTGCGCGGCGAGGTCCTCGAGAGGCCGCCGGAGCAGCCGCAGCGCCCCGACGGGGTCGGCGGTCCGCCTGGTGTGCACCGCGACCGCGTTCCCCTTGTCCTCGGTCCAGGTGCCCGGTGGGGCGCCGGCCGCCGCGAGGACGCCGGGCAGCCGTTGTCGCGCCGCCGCCACCCCGGGCGGCTCCGGCAGCGGCGTCACCTCGCCACCTGCCCACCGCTCCCCGCCGTAGTGGCCGAGCACGACGAGGCCGGGCACGCCGGCGAGTCCCCCGGGCTCGGCCGGGAAGGCGGCGTCGCGGCCGGTGATGATCGCGACCGAGCCGACCACGCGGGCCAGCCGCCGCAGCGCCGCGGCCGCGCCGGGATACGCCCGCGCCGCCGCTGGATCCTCGACGATCGGCGCGAGCGTGCCGTCGAAATCGAGCGCGATGAGCGCCCCCACGGGGTCACGGAGCAGCGCGGCGAGACCGGACCGCCCCCCGGCCGTGCGCGGCAGGAACTCGGGCGGGACACCGGCCAGGTCAGGGCCGGCGGCCTGGTCCGGCCCGGCCGGGCCGTCACCGGTGTCAGGAGGAGGCGTCATCGGCGTCGACCGGGCGCACGGAGCGCCGCCGCGCGCGCCGGGAGCGCCGGGCACGCAGCCGCTTGACCAGGACCGGGTCGAAGGCCGCCGCCTCGGGCTGGTCGATCAGCTCGTTGAGCAGCTGGTAGTACCGGGTGGCCGAGAGGGCGAAGGTCTCCCGGATCTCCAGCTCCTTGGCGCCCGGGCTGCGCCAGACGCGGCGCTCAAACGCCAGGATGCGCAGGTCGCGCTCCTGCAGCGCCGCCATGCCACCTCCCGCGGGCCTCGCGCCGGGCAAAACCATCGTAGGCCGGCCTATGCGTACCGCCGCCGACGACGTACGCTCACCCTTCGTGGCCTCACTTGATTGCATCACGTTCCTAACCGACTACGGGCTGGAGGACGGGTTCGTCGCGGCGTGCCACGGCGTGGCCTGCCGGATCGCGCCCGCGGTGCCGATCATCGACATCACGCACCTGGTGCCGCCCGGTGACGTCAGACGCGGCGCCGCGGTGCTGGCCCAGACGATCCCGTACCTGCCGTCGGGGGTGCACGTGGGCATCGTCGACCCCGGCGTGGGCACGGCGCGGCGGCCGGTCGCGATCAGCGCGGCGGGCGGGATCTTCATCGGCCCGGACAACGGCCTGCTGTCCTGGGCGGTGTCGGCGGCGGGCGGGGCCACGCACGCCTACCAGCTCACCAACGGCGAGCTGTGGCTGCACCCGGTATCGGCCACCTTTCACGGCCGGGACATTTTCGCCCCGGTGGCCGCGCACCTGGCCAGCGGCGCCGACATCGCGTCGGTCGGCGACAAGATCGACGTCGCCGACCTGGTGAGTCTGCCCGCCCCGACGAGCCGGATCCACGACGGCGAGGCCGAGGGCGAGGTGATGTCGGTGGACAGGTTCGGCAACGTCCAACTGTCCATCGCCGCCTCCGACGCCGGCCGGATGGGGATCGGTCTCGGGTCGTCGGTGATACTGCGGGCCGGCCGGCGGCAGCTCACCCTGCCCTACCTGGAGACGTTCGCGTCGGTGGCGCCCGGCGAGCTGGTGGCTTACACCGACAGCGCGGGGCTGATCTCGCTGGCGGTGAACGCCGGAGACGCGGCCGAGCGGCTCGGCCTGCCTCCAGGCGCGCACGTCCGGCTCAGCGTGACGCCGTCCCCTTGACGCCCTTGGCGCGCTGGGCGGCCCGGCGCGCCGCGAGTTCCTCCTTGCGCGTGCTCGCGTAGACCGGCACGTACTCCTGGCCGGACAGGGCCTGGATGGCGCGCATCACCTCGTCGGTGATCGTCCGGCGCACCTTGGCGACCGGCCCGTCGAGGGTGTCGGGGGGCAGCTTCAGCGGCTCGCCGATGATGATCTCGATGCGGCCCGGCCGGGGGATCGCGCGGCCCGGCGGCAGGATCTTGTCGGTGCCCTTCATCGCCACCGGGATGACCGGCAGGCCCGAGTTGACCGCCAGCCAGCCGACGCCGATCCGGCCGCGGTACAGCCGCCCGTCGGGCGACCTGGTGCCCTCGGGATAGATGCCGAACAGCTCGCCGGACAGCAGCCGGTCGAGCGCCGCCTGCAGCATGTCCTGCGCGGCGCGGGGTCCCGTCCGGTCGGTGGACAGCTGGTTGGTGGCGCGCAGGTATGCGCCGGTGAAGCGGTGGAGCAGACTGGTGCCGGTGAAGTACTCCGACTTCGCGGCGAACGTCACCGGCCGGTCCAGCATCAGCGGCAGGTAGACCGAGTCGAGGATCGACACGTGGTTGGACGCGAGGAGGGCGCCGCCGGTGGCCGGGACGTGCTCCGCGCCGGTGACCCTCGGCCGCGCCAGTGCCTTGAGGAAGGGGCCGGCGACCGCCCTCGAGACCTGATATTGCACGGATGCTCCCCTTCAGCTGCCCGCTGGCTCACGGCGGCAGGTCCAAGATAGCCTGCCGCGGCGGGCGGCCAGGTCCGGTGGCGGGGGGCGGCCCGGCCGCGGGACGCCCGGTCCCGGACGCGGGGTGGGCGCTTGTGGACGCCGGGTCGCCGGCCGCGGGATGGTCGGCCGTCGCGGACGCGGGGTAGGCGGCCGCGGCCGCGGCGGCGATGGCGAGGGGCAGCACGAACGGCAGGCCGGAGGCGGGCACGGCGACCCCAGAGTCCTCGGCGAACCAGCCGAGCACGGCCACGACCCAGACCGCGGTCAGGGTGGCGCGCAGCAGCGGGCTCGCCGCCCAGGCGCGGGGCAAGGTGGTGAGGGCGAACCAGGAGGGCCGGGCCAGCATGAGCCCGGCCAGGACGACGACCGGCGGCACGATCAGGGCGTAGTCGCTGGTGGTCAGCGAGGCGACGTTGGAGCCGATCTTCCGCGAGAGCGTGCCGCCGGCCCCGCCGTGCAGCACCTGCCCGAAGAACCCGCCGATGTCGGATGGCCCGGTCGCCGGCGCGAGGTAGTTGACGAGCGCGAGCGCAACGACCAGCGCGGCCCCGCTGGCTACAGCGGCCGCGGCGCGGCGGGGCGTGATCCGCACGTTCGCTACGGCCATGAGCAGGATCGCGAACGCGGGGACCATGGCGAACGTCCCGCCAACCTTGGCGCCGAGCCCCGGCCAGCCGGACACCGCCACCACGACGAGCCCGACGCCGGCCACGGTGAGCAGGGCGGTCCTGACCCGGGCCGGGTCACCGCCGCGCAGCGCCCGGGTGCCGAGCCAGCCCGCGCAGAACAGCCCGGCCGCTGCGTAGACGACGACCTCATGGTTGCCGATCCCGTAGAACCGCCCGGCGGTGGTGACCGACAGGCCGAACGGCGTGCCCAGCTGCAGCCGCGAGCCGGTGATCACGTCCGCCGCGATCACCGCCGCGGTCACCGCTCCCACGACGCCGGGCGGGCCGAGCGGGTCCCGCCGCCACGGCCCGGCCAGCGCGGCCGCGCCGATGACAGCGGCCCAGCAGGCGGTCAGCGCGTACAGCCAGGCCGCCGGGTGCGGCTGGAGCGACCAGGGGAACAGGCCGGCCAGGTAGGTCCCGGCCGGGACCGCCGCGGCGAGCACGCCCGCGATCCGCCACAGCGCGGCGCGGCGACGGCGGCGTTCGGGCTGCCCGCCGCGCCAGATCAGTGCGACGCCGCCGAACGCGGCCGCCTCCGCGGCGCCGTAGCCGAGGAAGAACCAGCCGAAGGTTCCCGCGTACACCTGGGTCTGGGTGTCCTGCCCGGTCAGGGCGCGCACCGCGGCCGCCAGGCTGCTCCGGTGCGTCGTGGTCAGCGGAGATCCGACCGCGCCGGGCGGGACCGGCAGCGCGCGCCAGCGGAGCAGCGTCGGGGCGAGGTCGGTGAGCGTGACCAGGCCCGGCTGCCGGGTGGCCGCGGAACCCAGCAGGCGGGGGCCGTATCCGGGCCCGCTGATCATGATCGGATGCAGGTGCGGCACGGCGCCGTCGGCCGGCGCGGCCACGACGAGGATCGCCCCGCGCGGGAGCTCGGCGCGGAACCGGCCCACCGCGCGGTCGTCGGCCCGGATGACCGCCGCGCGGCCCGGGTGTCCCGGCGGCTGGCGGCCGATCGGGACCGCGCCGAGGTCGGCCACGGTGAGCGGGCAGCGCGCGAACGCCGCGGCGCCGGCTGAGCCTGCCGATGGCTGGTAGTGCCCGACGTAGCCCGCTGGGCCGGCCAGGGCGAGCGCGGCGCCTGGCCCGATCGCGGTGGCGCAGCTACCCGGGCGCGCCGCCCTGGCGAGCAGCCCCCAGTCGGGGTTTTCCGAGAACTGCCGGTTGAAAGAGACCAGCGACGGCATGACCGGGACGCGCGCGGGCGGTGGCGTGCCCGACGGCTTGCCCGGCGTCCCGCTCGCGTCGGGCCGCGGTACGCGGCCCGACGCTCTGGCCACCTCGGGCAGCGGCACGACCCGAGGGAGACCGCCGCACCGGGCCGGGGCTGGCCGCGGCGCCAGCGCGCGGGCACCGGAGCCGAGCGTGAGCCAGCCGTCGGCCGGACAGGTCAGCGTGTCGACCGCGTACACGACCAGGTTGCCGATCGATCCGGACGCGGCCAGCCGCCACAGGTTCGGCGTGGTTGCGGGAGAGATATCGCTCCAGAGCAGCCCGGGGATTCCGGCCAGCACGACCGGATGCGGCCCCGTCGGCGAGGCAGGTACCGCGGCCGCGGCGTGCCCGATGGCGGTCGCGGCCTGCGCGGGGGCAGCCGCGGCGGCTGCCCCGGTGGTCAGCGCCCCGCCGAGCAGCAGTGCCCAGGCCAGCGTCCTCCTCATCTGGTCAACCGTATCCGCCGCCGGGCGGGCGGCCGGGTCATCGCCGGGTCGCGGTGATCAGATGGCCTCGGCGATCGCCTCGGCCCACTGGCGGTAGCCGGCGGGCGAGGGGTGGAAGCCGTCCGCCGCGAAGATCTCGCGGCCGCTGGTCCTCGGCTGGCTGATGGGCACGTACGTGGCACCGCAGGCGGCCGAGACCTGCCAGGTGATCCGGTCCATGGCCCGTGCCCGGCCGGCCAGGACGAACCGGAGCGGCTGGGGGATCGCGGGAATCAGGTGAACCGGCGGCATCCCAGAGACGATGACTCGGGTGCGGCCGCCGTCGCCGGCCAGCGCTTCGACGAGCCGCCGCAGGTCCGCTTTCCACTGCCGCGGGGTCCGGCGGTCGAACAGGTCGTTGATCCCGATGGTGAGCAGGATCAGGTCGAAGGGCTCCTCCCCGGAGGGGAGCATCTCCCTGAGCACCCGGCGCGCGGTCGCGCCGGTCTGCGCCCGCACCGTCCAGGCCACCGTCCCGCCGGACCGACGAACAAGCTCGTCGGCCACGAAACCCGGCAGGGCGCGCGCGTGCGCGGTGGCCCCCACCCCGGCCGCCGTGGATTCGCCGATCACGAGCAGGCGCCGGCGCGGATTACCCTCGCCCGCGACGCCCTGGGCCGGACCAGCGGGACCCGGCAGCCGTGGCGCCCGGCGCGCGGCCCGCCGCGCCTGCACGAGCAGCAGCGGCCCGAGCAGCAATGTCGTGAGCACGTGGCCCGGATCCGCCTGCCAGACTGCCCGCGGGATGCCGGTGATCACGCTTCGTGCCGTTGCCGCCATACCCATGCAGACTCGGGAACGCTCCCCTGGAGTTCCCGCGGCTGCAGCATGCCGCGCTGCCAGGTGCTGCCGTCAGCGGCGTCCCGGTCCGCTGACCATGGTGACCTGTGCCCAGGCCATCGACTCGAAGACCTCGCCCTTGACCGGCCACCGGACCCAGCGTCCGGGCTTGGCCGCGATGGGGCGCTTGCCCTGGCCTTGCTCATCAAGGCCTTTTTGTTCCAGGCCTACTTCATCCCGTCAGGGTCCATGGAAAACACGCTGGAGATGGGCAGGCTCTGGGTGATGGGTGATCACCGATTTCCACGCAGCTTCTTCGGCCCTGAGTTAGCTGAACTCGAAGTGCAGCCGGCGGCCGTGCCACCAGGGGACGGTGGTATCTGGGGGGAGGCTGGCCTGGCGGAGGACGGGTGAGTAGGCGCGCCGGTCGATCCGGACGGTGATCGTGTCGCCGTTGACGGTGATGGTTCCGGAGCTGTCCAGGAAGCGCGGCTGGGCTGGCGAACCGGGAGCGCAGCGGCCGGCCGGACGTCATACCATCCCGTCATGAAGACATCTGGGATTACGGCGGCGCTGCCGGCCCAGGACCTGGGCCGAGCCAAAGCGTTCTACGGTGAGAAAGTGGGACTTCAGGCACTAGAGTCCGGCTTTCTCAAGGCAAGAGATGGGCAGGTGGGCCTCACGGTTGGAGATGGTGTCAACCAGCTCTTCGTCTATCCCGCCCGGGTCAGGTCGTCAGGGGAGTTCACGCAGGCCGTCATCCATGT
>Ga0070698_100002345_pt1 | contig 20935 bp, 21 predicted proteins | sample KBSK1502metaG_FD_65477 | JGI IMG/M metagenome (GOLD analysis project Ga0070698, IMG submission 65477) | Corn, switchgrass and miscanthus rhizosphere microbial communities from Kellogg Biological Station, Michigan, USA - KBS K1-50-2 metaG | ecosystem: Host-associated > Plants > Roots >...
ACACAAATCCTCGAACAGATGGAAATCCTCGAAAACGCCGAAGCATCCCTGAGCCAACGAGCCGATGAGATCGCCACACTCAACTCCGACCGAGAAGCAAGATTGAAAGCATCTGACGAAGAGACTCGCCGGCAGTCAGAGCAACTGGTCGCGGCACACAAAGAACGCGATCAGGTGTTTGCTAATCTTCCGAAGCCGTTGAGTGCGATGTATTCTCGGATCAGCGCGCGCATTCGCGACGGCGTGGCTGTGGCTGAAGCGCGGAATCGTTCGTGTACAGCATGTTTTATGTCGCTTCGGCCGCAAGTGATGGCGGAGATTCGACGCGGCGAGGACATCATCACTTGCGATAACTGCGGTAGGATTCTCTATTACGTCCCTTCGGATTCCCTCCAAACAGACGCTGTTGCGACCCAGCCTAACGTAGCCATTACTTAAATGCGCGTGCTTGTTACCGGAGGCGCCGGCTACATCGGCAGCGTGGTAACCGAACAACTCCTGTCCGACGGCAACCAGGTTGTCGTTTATGACAATCTGTCGAAGGGTCATCATGAGGCGGTGGTTGAGGGCGCCGAGCTTGTGCAAGCCGAACTCCTCGATGCCGACAAGCTGAAACAAACCCTTCACGATCGACAAATCGAGGCTGTGATTCACATGGCTGCCTCATCGCTGGTGGGCGAATCGGTCGAACATCCCAACAAGTATTACCAAAACAACGTCATTGCCAGTTTGGTGTTGCTCGACGCGATGCTCGCTTGCGACGTGAAGCGGTTGGTCTTCTCGTCAACTGCCGCTACATACGGCGAGCCCGAGGCGCATCCGATCGAAGAGACCGCTCCCACTAACCCAACAAATCCATACGGCGAAACAAAACTCGCGTTCGAACGTGCGATGCAGTGGTACGACCGCGCTTACGGTCTGCGATACGCGTCGTTGCGTTACTTCAACGCCGCCGGCGCAACGGAACACTGCGGCGAAGATCACGATCCGGAAACACACATCATTCCAATCACGCTGCAAGCGGCAACTGGAAAACGAGCGCGCGTTGAGATCTATGGGGACGACTACCCGACACCGGATGGAACATGCATTCGCGATTACATTCACGTGGTCGATCTGGCGCGTGCACATATACAGGCGCTGGACGCATTGAGTGAAGGAAGCAGGATGTACAATCTTGGTTGTGGAGGAACGGGTTACAGCGTTCGCGAAGTGATCGACACCGCTGAGAGAGTAACGGGAAAAGAAATTCCGACTCATGTTGGACCACGCCGCCCGGGTGATCCCGCGATCCTCGTTGCGAGTTCCGATCGGATAAAGAGCGAACTCGGTTGGCGGCCGCAGTTTCAAGACCTTGGGCTGATCATCGAATCAGCATGGCGCTGGATGCAGACGCATCCGGACGGCTACCGTCACTGACGCCGGCCCACAATATCAAACTCAAACTTCACTGTGTTGCTGACCCGCACCATCCCGTGAAATGCTGACGTCGCTTTCACCTTGTAATCATCGCGATCGATACTGAACTTACCAACGGCTCTGAGTTCATCTCCGTTCAGCGTAACGGTTGCGGGAATCTCGACCTGCCGCGTTGTACCGTGCAGCGTCAGGTTGCCGGTAAGTTTCACGTCATATCCGCCACCGCTGTTTGCCGGCTTGACCGTGACGTTCGTGCTTTGAAAGACAATATCCGGATACTGATCGGGATGAAACACGATGTCGTGCAGCTCCTTGTTAATTATCTTTTTTTGCTGGTCAGTGAAATCCGCTCCCGTTTCGTGTAAAGATGCGGCCTTAACGACTAAGCGCAGTGAAGCAGGAGTTATGCTCTGCGGAGTTAACTCAACCTGCCCGCTGAAATCGCCGGCCGCGAGATGATGTCCGTGGCCTTTGAACCAGAGCAGGCCCGACGGACTGGCGTGGGCCATAAACTTGCTGCGACTGGCATCGAGTGTGTAAGTAACAGTCGCCGGCGCCGTAGCGGACGTAGCCGCCGCAAAGCAAATGGAGATCATTAGGACCATTGCGATCGTGATGGTTCGTCTATGCATTACATATACCTCCGAGACAGATCTGCGGGACTATACTTACTCACATTATGGTGAAGAGAACGCGACAAAAGGGTGGAATGATCGTCACGGTGCCGGAGTTTTTGAGTTTGGACCGGCCCAAAGGCGATTTGGTACTCGAAATGGGCCGCGAACGCGTGTCGGTCACCAGCCTGGATCGTATCTATTGGCCCGACGAGAAGCTTACGAAGTTTGATCTGCTTTGCTTTTATCTCAAAGTCGCCGATCGCATCATGCCCTTCCTGAAAGATAGACCAGCAATCCTGCAGCGCTGGCCGCGCGGCATCAAGGCGCCGATGTTCTTTCAGCAGGACCTCGACACTGCGCCTGAATTCATCAAGACAGTGAGACTGACGAACCAGGAAGGAAGAGAACTCGACTACGGCGTTTACACCACAGTCGCGTCGCTGCTTCACTTCGTCAATCTCGGAACGATCGAACAACACCCGTGGCACTCGACAACTAAGCGATTAGACAATCCCGACTGGATTGCGATCGATCTGGATCCGAAGAAGGCGCCGTGGGAAAACGTGCTGCAGGTTGCGTTGATTGTGAAAGATGTGGCGGACGAGATCGGATTGAAGGTTTTTCCGAAGACGTCAGGCTCGTCAGGCATGCACATCTACGTTCCGTTAAAACCCAAGAACGAGTACGAGAAGGCGGCGGAGTTTGCGCGACTGTTTGCGACGGAAGTGGCGAGGCGGGCGCCAAAAATCGCGACGGTGGAGCGAACGATTGCGAAGCGCGCGCCTACGCAGGTTTACGTCGACTGGATGCAGAATGCGCGGGGCAAAAGCCTGGCGGCAGTTTTTACCGCCCGGGCCAAGCCGAAGGCGACGGTGTCGATGCCGTTGACGTGGAAGCAGATCCGGCAAGGTGTGAAGATTACTGACTTTACGATTGTCAATGTTCCGGATTTGCTCAAGAAAAACGATCCCTGGGAGGAGTTCTTTGACGCTCGACAAACGTTAAAGTTCGGTTGAACCCTTGACGATCTTGGAGCTACACGCGTAATCTGTGGCCCTGAAGCCATGAGCCAGAACCTCTATCGCTATTATTACTATTACGGCCCGCTCTCCACTGGGAGGAGCGGTCGGGCGAGAGGCTGTCGGCGTGCGCTGATGATGTAGCGACCATAAGACAGGTTTCCTAAACCGGCCATCAGTCCTTCCAGAGGATTGGTGGCCGGTTTTTATTTTCATCGAGGTATGAACCTATGACTCCAATAGAAACTGAAACCGTACTATCGGACCATGTTAACGTGCGAATTGTTAATCTCGACCCGGATCATCCCGGCTTTAGAGATCCGGAATATCGCGCACGCCGCAACGCGATTGCCGAGATCGCGATGCACTACCGGCCCGGTCAACCTATTCCCCACGCACCGTATACAGAACTCGAACATCACGTTTGGCAGACGATCTGGAAAGCGCTTGGGCCGGCTCATCGCGCCCACGCGTGTGCCGAGTATCTCGATTGTCTCGAACAGCTCGACTTCGGCGCCGATCGCATTCCGCAATTGGATGAAGTCAGCCGGAAGGTTGAGGCAATCAGCGGTTTTCGACTCGAACCGGTCGCGGGTTTGGTGGAACCGCGCATTTTTCTCGAGTCGCTCGCGCGGGGTGTGTTTCTCTGCACGCAGTACATCCGTCACCATTCGACGCCTCTCTACACGCCCGAGCCTGACGTGGCCCACGAGATCATCGGCCACGCGGTAACTCTGGCAAGCAAACGGCTGGCGGAGATCAATCGGCTCTTCGGCGAGGCCGTCAGGCGGACCACCTCTCCCGAGGAACTCGACCGTTTGGCTCGTGTCTACTGGTTTACGATTGAGTTTGGCGTGCTGCGTGAGGACGGGAAGGTGAAAGCCTACGGTACCGGGTTGTTGTCGTCTGCGGGCGAGCTGGCGGAGATGCATAAAGCCGAGCTGCGTCCGCTGGATCTGGAAGCCGCCGCGAACCACGTTTACGATCCGACGCACTACCAGTCCATCCTGTTTTGTGCGGACTCTTTTAATGAAATGGACGGGGCGCTGCGCGCTTTTCTCACGCGTTGGTAACGGAGTCGTGGTCCTAAATCCCTCGTCCTTTCTGAGAAGCACTAGCGTCCCGCACAAGGACAGGGGGATTTATAAGAAACGCTGTCTCCGTTCTTTTGGATAGGGTTGTTGTTTTTGGATTTTGACGGTCCCTTCCTATGACGGTTTCTTAGGAAAACTGTGTGGTTAGGGACCAATCGTGGCGGCATTCACATTGCTTGGGGTAACGAACCAACTCCCCGAAATCGTCTGTCCTACCTGGAGGTAATTCATGCTTAGCAAAAAGATCGCTCTTTTCCTGCCGCTTTTAATGCTGGCCGGTCTGCTTGTAAGCACTCCGGTGCGAGCGCAATCCACGGCTACGCTACAGGGCACCGTCACTGATGCCAAAGGCGCGGTCATTCCCAACGCGACCGTTACAGTCAAAAACAAAAGCACTTCATTTGAGCGCACGGCGCAAACTGACAGCGACGGTAATTACCAAGTCGCCGCCTTGCCTGTCGGCAATTACACAATCGAAGTTAAAGTTCAGGGCTTCAAGACGCAGGTTGCAGATCAAGTGACTGTGGAAGTGGCTAAGACCGTGACACAAAACTTTCAACTGGACGTCGGCGCCATCTCCGAGCAGGTACTGGTTTCCTCTGACGTGGCGGTGATCGAGTCAAATACGACCTCAGTCGGGACGGTCATCAATCAACGCACGGTGCAGGAGATTCCGCTGAACGGCCGTCACTTCGTCGATCTCGGACTGTTGATTCCAGGCTCCGTAACCCCGCCGCAGAACGGATTTCTTACCGCGCCGCTGCGTGGTCAGGGTTCATTTGCCATCAACACAGCCGGCCAGCGCGAAGACACCGTGAATTTCATGATTAACGGTATCAATCTCAACGATATGGTCCAGAACCAGATCACGTTCCAGCCGTCAATCAATACTGTCCAGGAGTTCAAAGCCGATAATTCGACGTTTAGCGCCGAATACGGTCGCAACTCCGGCGCAATCGTTAACATTGCCACGCGTTCCGGATCAAACGACTATCACGGCGAACTTTTTGAGTTCCTGCGCAACAACGTTTTCGACGCACGCAATTTCTTCGAACGCACCACCGATCCGGCTCCGTTCAAGCGAAACCAGTTTGGATTCAATCTTGGTGGACCTGTGAACTTGCCGCATTTTGGTTCAGGCGGGCCAGTGTTTGGCTACCAGGGCAAGAACAATACGTTCTTCTTTTTCAGTTACGAAGGCCTGCGTCAACGACAGGGCTTAACGATTTCCGGCGTGACTGTTCCCACGCTTGCGCAACGCGCTGCAGTGACGGATGCCGTAATTAAACAGCTCCTGCCGCTGATTCCGGTTCCAAATGTGGGCGCGTCGGGCTTCAGTGGTTCAGCAACGGCGCCGGTTAATATCGATCAAGGCACACTCGACGTCAGCCACAACCTCGGCGCCAACGACCGACTCCATGGTTATTACGCGCTTCAACGTGATGAGCGCGGTGAACCGACCCTACAAGGAAACTCGATACCCGGCTTTGGCGACACACGGCAGTCTCGCCGGCAGATATTTACGCTCAATGAAACCCACACGTTTGGTTCCGCAGTCGTCAATGAGGCGCGGTTTGGTTTCAACAGAATCCACATCAGCTTTACTCCGAACGCGCAATTGAATCCGCTCGACTTCGGCATCAAGAATGGGGTTACCGAACCCATCGGATTACCGCAAATGACGGTTACTGGATCGGGCCTGAACCTCGGTGGACCAGCCGGATTCCCGCAAGGCCGATCCGACACGACTTTCGCGGTTTCCGACACGCTTAGTTATCTGCGTGGAAACCACTCGTTCAGGTTCGGTGGCGAATGGCGCCGCTTTTACAACAACAACACAGCGAAAGACACGGGAACTTTTGCGTTTGCCAACATGGCTGCGTTTCTCGCCGGCACCGCGAATACTTTCAACGTCACTCTCGGTGACGTTTCCAGCGCCATTGCACAGGGCGCGCTGGGCTTCTTCGTCCAGGACAACTATAAGGTGCGTCCCAATTTCACTCTTGAGCTTGGCTTCCGTTACGACTGGTTGATGTCGCCGACCGAACGCTACGATCGCTTTGTCGACTACGTCCCGGAGATCAATTCGTTGGTCCAGGTCAATCATGGCATCGCGCCCGTGTACCACACGAACTCGAGAAACTTTCAACCTCGCCTCGGCTTTGCGTGGGATCCCTTCAAGGATGGAAAGACGTCGATTCGGGCCGCGTACGCGATCCTGGCCGATCAACCAGTTACGAATCTCGTTACCGGCAACTCGACAAACCCGCCGTTTGCGACTGCCGTAGCCTTGCCGGCGAATGCGACGACGCAACTCTCCAACGCTAGCTGTCAGGCCGGCTGTAACGCGGTGCCGGGTTCCACGGTGTCGCCGAGTTCTTCTGATCCGGAATTCGACAACGGTTACATTCAGTCGTGGAACCTGAACATACAGCGCGAAGTCGGACAAGGTTTGGCTCTAACCGTGGGCTACTTCGGATCGAAGGGAACTCACCTGCGAATCACGCGAAACCTGAATCAGACGTTTCTAAACGCCGCGCTGAACCCGGTGCGTCCGTTTCCAGCGCTGTCATCAAACAGCCCGATCTCTCCGGGAGTTCCACTACTGAACATCACGTTCCGTGAAGGTACAAGCAACTCGAACTACAACGCGCTTTGGGTCACTGCGAATAAGCGAATGGCCAAAGGGCTTCAGTTCAACGCGTCATACACTTTTTCGAAGTCGATCGATTACAACTCGCAAAGTTCGCAAGGTGTGACCGTGCAGGACAGCTACAACCTCCGTGGCGACCGCGGACTGTCAGACTTCGACGCTCGTCACCGGTTTGTGATCAGCGGTTTGTACGAACTGCCTTTCAAAGGCAATCAACTAAAGGAGGGATGGCAGCTCTCGTTCATCACGCAATCACAGAGCGGAAATCCCGTAACTCTGTTGGCCGGTAACGCTGGGGCAATCGGCTTAACTATACCGGCTGCAAATGCAAACTCGTTGACGGGTCTTGCTACTTTGCGTCCGGATATCAGTGGACCAGTGACAATCGTGCGGACGCCGGCTGCAACAGGCATCGGTGTTCAGTGGTTCCCGAACCTCGTTTGCGACCCGCGGCCTGGTGGTTCATGTCCTTCGGGTGCATCGGTGCTTTTGCCGGTGGCGTTTGTGAACGGAAAGACCATCTATCATTTCGGCAGCTTGGGGCGAAACGTCATTATCGGACCAAGCTTCAACAACACAGACTTGTCGCTGATTAAGCGCACGAAGATCGGTGAGCACCAGCTCATCGAGTTTCGCTGGGAAGTCTTTGACGTGTTCAATCACGCCAATTTCGGACAACCCGGTCGCACCGCGCAAGTGGGCAGCACAAGCTTTGGCGTTATTACGAACACGCGTTTTCCGACCGGCGATTCAGGTTCTTCGAGGCAGATGCAGTTTGCTTTGAAGTACAAGTTTTAGCCGCGGATAAACACAGATGCATTCTGAGAGGGGGAACGATTTCTCTCCCCACGAAGACGGCCACCCAGCGTCACCCGGGTGGCCGTTTTAACGTTTTCGCGTCGCTACGCGACTAAATGTCAATTGCCGGCGCGGTGGTTTTCGATGTCCGTAGCAATGCGCGCGGCGACACTCTCAAGGTCCTCCTGGGCCAGGACCGGCACTCGAATCGTGGCGAGTTTGTAAACGGGCGCACGAACGCGATAACGCTCTTCGGCCTGCTGTCGTGTGCGACCTAACGGCCGATCTTCATCAGACGCTTCGATTCTGCGCCAGCACACTTCGAACGGGACGTCGAGCCATACACTTATGCAGTTGTACTGGTCGATCAATTTACGATTGACCTCCGTAATCCACGCACCGCCGCCGAGCGCAATAACTCCTGACGTTCCACTCTCCAACAGTTGGTGCAGTGCCTTTGTCTCGATCGACCGAAATGCGGGTTCGCCGTCCTCGCGGATCAGTTGGGCGGCAGTTCTTCCTTGTTGTTTTGCGATGATTTCGTCCAGATCCATCACCGCAACTCCCAAACGGCGCGCAAGCGACCGTGCAACTTCGGTCTTGCCGCAACCCATGAATCCAATGACGACGATCGAGTTGTGAGGTTTCATCTTTTGGTCACCGAATGAAGCAATTCGAAGAACTCAGGGAAAGAGACGGCCGCGGATTCAGAGCCGCGGATCTCTGTTTCGCCGTCAGCGAGGAGGGCGGCAATTGAGAAGGCCATCGCAATTCGGTGGTCGCCAAAGGAATCAATTAAGGCGCCGTGTAGTTTCGTTGGTCCAAAAACGTGGAGACCGTCCGAGGTTTCTTCGACGCCGGCGCCCATTGCGCGAAGGTTTTGTGCCGTGGCCGCGAGTCGATCACTCTCTTTTAGTCTTAACTCGCCCGCATCCCGAATCTCGATTCCGCCTTCAATCTGTGTTCCTACTACGGCTAACAAAGGTAGTTCGTCGATTAGTGACGGGATCATAGGACCACTCAAAGTATGATCGTTGGTGGTGGACGTTATGCCACCTCGAACCTTCACGGTTCCGACGGGCTCGTTACGTTCCGTGTGTAAATCACTCTGCGAAATATCAGCGCCCCAGGAACTCAACACCGACAAGAAGCTCGCCCGAGTTGGATTCAAGCCGACGCCTTCGACGACGAGTTCGGAGCCTGGAAGCAGCATTGCGGCGGCAATGAAGTACGCTGCTGAGGAAACGTCACCAGGAATCGTTATCGCGCCGCCGGAAAAACGTGCTGGACCATCGAGGGTGACGTTCAAGTCGTCGCTGGTTTTGACCGCGACACCGAACCCGTTGAAAAGACGTTCGGTGTGATCGCGTGAAGGCGAGTTTTCAATAACGGTTGTTCGGCCTTCAGCGTTTAAGCCGGCGAACAGGATTGCAGACTTGACCTGCGCGCTCGCGACGGGAAGTTTGTACGTGATCGGTGTTGGTTTTTTGCAGCCGTGGATCCGCAGCGGTGGCTTGCCGTCTGTGGCTCCGATCTTTGCGCCCATCAACTCGAGCGGTTCGATAATGCGGCGCATCGGACGCGAACTCAGCGACTCGTCACCGATCAATTCAGCCGTTATATCGAGTCCCGCGAGTACGCCTGCGAGCATTCGCATCGTGGAGCCGCTGTTCCCACAGTCCAGCGATCTCAGCGGCGACTGAAGCTTTTGACCCCCCGCGAATCTAACTTTTCCATCGTTTTGTTCAAAAGAAACGCCGAGATCGCGCAGGCATGCAAGCGTTGAGGCGCAGTCGCGCGCAGTGGAAAAGTTTGATATTTCGAGCGCGCCGTCGGCTAGCGCCGCAATCAGCGCGACGCGATGGGATATCGACTTGTCACCGGGCAATCGCAAATGGCCGCGGATGCGTTGGGCTGCGGAGAGTTTCATGTGATATAAGTACGAGTGCCCGCTACACAGCGAAGTTCCCTCCAGCGGGCTTATCCCCCAAAAACGCGAATCATACATCAGTCATGGCAACTAGCCTGATGACAGATTCAGTATCTGCAATACTTTATCCTACCGTCCTGCTTGCCGAGGATTCGCGGGACACCCGGATTATGCTTAAACGCGCGTTCGAGTTGAAAGGCTATCGCGTGTTTGAAGCGGAAGATGGCCAGGAAGCGCTGGACGTGGCGCGGGAGTACAAGCCCGGTCTCATTATGATCGACTTGAACATGCCCGTGTTGGACGGGCTCGAAGCGGTGAAGAACTTCCGCAAAACCGAGGGCGCGGGCCAGCAGATTCCGATAGTTGCGATTACAGCTTTCGACGTCCCCGGAATGGAAGCCGCGGCACTCGAGGCAGGCTGCAACCTCTACCTCAGTAAGCCCCTCGATCTCGAGGAACTCGATCGTGCGTTGAAGAGCTTCGGTTTTATCGTCTGAGCGTTCTGCTAAACAGGTCCGATAAGCCCTGCAGGTCCTATAACACCTTTCTTGACACACAGACTCGCAGCATGTTAAACCCTCGGACTCCTGATCAGTATCTGTAGGTACGAGAAAGCAGCCAGAGTCCTCGCGTAGTGGCTTTCGGAGAGGCCTTGCACAAGGGTTGACTGTAGAGACGACCGAGTTAAGTTTGCCCAGCCGAATCGAAACGGTTGCCACCGCGGCAGCCGCGATAGCTGAATTCATAGGCCGTTCCGGTTTCGGCGACGATGCTGCTTTCGGCATCGACATGGCCGTGCGCGAGGCTGTGACGAACGCAGTGCTGCACGGCAATCACAAGGACGAAAACAAGACCGTTGATATCGTTTTAAAAAGCTCGCCCGACGCTGTGGAAATCAGCGTCCACGATCAGGGTATCGGGTTCAATCCGGAAGACGTCCCTGACCCAACAGCTACAGAGAACATCATGAAGACCTCCGGCCGCGGCATTTTCTTCATGCGCACCTTTATGGATGAAGTTGACTGGTTGATCCGGCCGGAAGGTGGTACAACAGTGCGCATGCTCAAGCGACGTTAATTCGCAATTGGATAAAGGAGATTTCTGACAATGGCTGAGTTGAATATCCAGGAACGTCAAGCTGGAGATGTGACCGTTCTCGACATGAACGGCAAAATCACGATTGGTGAGGGCAGCGTGGCCTTGCGCACCGCTGTCCGGCGTCTGCTTGAGGAAGGCAAAAAGCGCATTCTTCTGAATCTTGCCGGCGTTGGCTACATAGATTCGAGCGGCATCGGCGAGTTGGTTTCCAGTTACACCGCAATCGGTAAAGAAGAAGGCGGACAACTAAAGCTGCTCAATCTCACGCAGAAGCTTCAGGATCTTTTGACGATTACCAAGTTACTCACCGTGTTTGACGTCTACGAGAGTGAGGCAGAGGCGCTCAACAGCTTTAAGTAGTTACGCGAGTGACTTGGGTTAACTTCAACGGAGAAATACGATGGCTGAGCTCGATGTGAAAGAACGACAAGCGGGAGACGTCACCATTCTCGACATGCGCGGTGAAGTCCGAATCGGTGAAGGGAGTATTGCCCTGCGCGATGCCATCCGTAATTTGACGGCGGAGGGCAAGAAGAAACTTCTGTTGAATCTGGCGGGCGTCAGCTACATCGATTCGAGCGGGATCGGCGAGTTGATTGCTAACTACACGACCGTCACTCGCCAGGGTGGCCAACTCAAGTTGCTCAAGCTAACCGATCGAGTTCAAAACCTGTTAGTGATTACGAAGTTGCTGACCGTCTTCGATGCTTACGACGACGAGGCGGAAGCATTGAAGACTTTTTAACCGACACGGCTTAGGCCACAGTTCTTCGGATAACACGGATGTTCCGTGCTGCATTTCGCCGTCTGCTGGCGATCGACGATCCACCCGAGCGGACGGCGCTTGCTTTTTCTATCGGTGTTTTCATCGCCTTCTCGCCGTTTCTCGGTCTTCACACCATCATGGCGACAGTGCTCGCCTTTGTCTTCCGGTTCAATAAAATCGCGATCTACACAGGCACATTCATCAACAACCCAATCTTTACGCTCGTTCCAATCATTATCGCTTCTTACGCGGTGGGCGCGTTTGTGCTCGGACGGCCGTTGCGCATACCCGAGGAAGGATTGGAACTACTCAAGAATCCACACATCTTCTCCGGCGACTACTACCGTCGTATCTTCGTGCAAAGTTGGGACATCGTCTGGCCCTTTGCGGTAGGTGGCATGGTCCTCTCGGTCGTTTGTTCAGTGCTCGCTTATCCGCTAACATTGCGGGCGTTGCGCGCCTACCGAGCCGCAAAACAACACATCACAGATTCGCATCAGCATTTATGAAGCAAGCTTTACTTATCGCTCTGGCGACGATCCTTTGCGCCGGAGTTGCTTTTCCCCAAACAGTTCAACAAAGACCCGCTGCGTCGTTCGAAATTTCTGAGTACGGTGTCGATTTCCAGGCCGATCCGCGACTGATCGTCGTGATGGCGGCACTGGAGGCTGCGGGATGGGACCCTGTTCCTGCCGGCCGCGCTGCCTCGACCTTTCGGATCAAGCTTCGGAAGGACCTCGCGAACCTGGATCCCAGGCTCCGCGAGAAGCTGCAAGTCTTTTACGAGCGCAACAAGTTGCCGGCGCCTGCGTCGCCGGTAGATCAAGCCGCGCGTTACGTTTCTCTTGCACTCTCACTCGGTCCGCCACCAAGCCTCGAAGCACCGCCGCGTTCCGAAGACTTGCCATCGGGACTACTCGAGGTTCTTGATTTCGCGCCTTTGGTGCAGGAGTTCTATCGTCACTCAGGCATTGACGAGCAACTCGTGAACTATGTCCGCGCTTACCAGGCGGAAGGCGACCGCCTGCGTGCGCCGACCACCGAGATGGTGAAGGGATTGCTTACGTATTTGCACACGCGGCCGCTGACTTCTTCGTCGGAGCGCGTCGAGGTAAAGAATCCGGATAAGAAGAACAAGGCAAAGAGATATGAGTTCCGGCAAAAAGAACGTCGTTTCCTAATCCTGCCGGATCTTCTCGCACCGCGCGGAGCGATCAACTTTCGCGTTATTGGCGACGATTACTACGCGATCGTTCCCGAAGGAACTGATCCTGCCTCGTCTGAACTACGCCGCGCGTACTTGCAGTATGTAATCGACGCACTCGTGTTGCGATTCAATAAGGACGTCGCACAACGCCGCGAACAGATTAAACAGCTTCTGAACGAGCGTCAGAAAGCCGGCAGCCAGGTGAGTCCGGATGTATTTCTGAGCGTCAGCCGTTCGATGGTTGCCGCTGCTGATGTGCGCTACGACGAGTTGCGCAAACGAGAAGCGCTTGGGCGTGATCTGCGTGCGCGTTTGAGTGCTGCGAAAACCGATGCAGACCGCGCGGCGATCACGAAGGAAGCGCAGGCTGGGTTGAGCGCGATTCAGGATGACACTGTCGCTCGCCTGGCGGATGAATACGAAAAGGGCGCAGTGCTTTCGTTCTTCTTTTCGGATCAATTGAAAGGCATTGAGAGCGCCGGTTTCGATCTCGCCAACTTCTTCCCGGACATGATTGCTTCGTTTGACCCGGCTCGGGAGGCGAAGCGTCCCGCGGAGTATGCCGACGCAAGACAGCGTGCTGTTGCAGCTCGCGAAGCACGTCTCGCGGCGCGAAGAGCCCAAGAGGACGTCAATGTGGGTTCGGGAACAAACAGCCCACGCGATGCGGCGCTGGTGCGCGATCTGGCGGCTATCGAAGACACGCTGCGCAACAAAGACTACAACGACGCCGAATCGCGTTTACGTGAGTTGTTGAAAGAGTATCCGCGCGAGGCGCGCATTTTCTTCGCGTTGGGCCAGACGGCGAGTCTCGCAGCGATGGACGCGACTGACGAGCAGGTGCAAATGGAGCGATTGAACCGTGCGCTGGGCCACTATCGCATGGCTATCGCGGCTGCTTCACCGGAGGACGACAAAGCGATTCTTTCACGCGCGCACGAATCGATGGGTCGCATCAACGCGTTTCTCGACAACACGGCAGAAGCAATGAAGTCGTTTGACGAGGCGATCAAGATCGGTGAAGTGCGTGGCGGCGCCTATCGCGAAGCGGTTGAGGGAAAGAAAAAGCTGACTCAGCCGTAACTGAGTCAGCTTCGTTGTTTACGCCTATCCGCTCTAAATCCCTAAAATTCCTACTCCAACGCTTTCGCGGCATTGACCCTTCCGCCGGTAGCGATCTTCGCCTTTAGCGCCGGCAACGGATCCACTGACGCCAGCACTTTTTCGCGCAGCTCGTCGACGGACATACGCGGATGCTCTGCAAGAATCAGCGCCGCTACCCCCGATACCACCGGCGTCGCCATCGACGTACCCGACTTCTCTTCGTACTCATTCCCCAGCCACGTACTCAGAATATCCACACCCGGCGCGGCAATCGCCACACTCTTCACTCCATAATTCGAGAACGACGCCAACTGGTCGTTCCGATCGAGCGCCGCAACGCTAATAACGTTCGGCACGTTGTAGCTCGACGGATAATGCGGTGAACGATCATTGTTAGTACTGGCATTTCCGGCGGCGGCAACAAACAAAATATCGTTGTCGTATGCCTTGCGAATCACCTCTTCAAGTGAGCGCGATCGCTGCGTCGAACCCCAACTCGCGCTGATAATCCGAACGTTCACGCCCGCTTTCTTGCGATCGATCACGTAGTTGATCGCTTCGATCGCATCCTTCGTCGTGCCATAACCGCCGGCGTTCATAAACTTCAACGGCATGATCTTAACTTTCCAGTTCACGCCACTGATGCCGATGTCATTACTTCCTTCTGCTCCGATGATCCCCGCGCAATGCGTTCCGTGTCCGTTGTCGTCCATCGGATCGGATTCGTTGTCGATGGCGTTGAAGCCGTTCACGTCCTCAATCGTTCCGAGTTCGTTGTCGTGATACGGCGCGAGGCTCGCGGGTCGCACCCAGATGTTAGGCGCGAGATCTTCGTGCGTGTAATCGACTCCGCTGTCGAGCACGGCAACAACAACCTTGTCACTACCGGTCGTGGTGGCCCAGGCGCGCATCGCGCTGATGTCGGCGCCTTCCTTGCCACCGCGCTGACCGGAGTTTGCAAGGGCCCATTGATCCTCAAAACGCGGATCAGCGGGACGCACAGGTACGAGCGGTGGCGCATCAACTGCGTCGAGACTGATCTCGTAGTTTGGCTCGGCGTATTCGACTTCCGGCAGCGCGCTGTACTGCGCGACGACTTCGCCTGCATCCGCGTTATCCAGATCGTCGATCGCATCCAATCCCGGATCGCTCTCGATCCGGTCTTCAACTCGATCGTGGAAACGCGACGTTAGTTCGTCGATCGTTTCGAGACTCACGCCGGCCTTGAACTTCACCAACACTTCCGGCCGGCCGAAGGTTCGTCCTTCCGCAAGAGCAATCTCTTCGGCGGTCGACATTCTCTTCTTCTCTGCCGAGGGCATGATGTGCACCTTCGACTTCCATTCCTTTCGCCAACGGTTCAATTGACCGGCGAACGCTGCGATGAGAATGAGAACTATTGCGAGCGCAACATGGATAAGGAAATTATTGCGGTTCATTGCGGTACCTCAAATACGATAGTTCTTGCCCTTGTATTTATAGAGACGCACCTGGTTTTTGTCGGCCCTGTACTCGTAGCTCTCGTTGTTCGCGCCGAGCCGGATGCGCCAGCCGCGCGTGATCATCTGCCCGCTCATCTCGCCGTCTTCGGCGGCGCCGAGAGACATGTCCGGAAAATCGGAATCGTCTACCGACTGCTCTTTGATTGAGTTGTCGTCGATCTTCAGCCGCTGCGCGAGATCCTTGCGGGCCTTCTTGACCGCGTCTTCTTTGTTGAGTGCCATTACGAACGGTTTCCTTGCGCCTTGAGAATCAAAACGACCCACTGTCGTTCTTTGTTCCCTGTCCGGACTCCTGGGAAGATGATGACATTCTGAGCCTGTTGCGACCTGTGGTCAATTACCCAGACGCAGACCTGCTTATCTTCACAATTTTGTAACTTGCGCGGCTGGCGTTTGGGTGTATACTCCGTGGCCCTCGCAGAACCCGGAGAAGCAAAATGGAATCTTACGTGACGCTACAGAAGCTCACGGAGCCGATGCGACCGGAGTTAGCGACCACCTTTCAACGAGTCGCTGAAATCCTCTCGAAAACCAGGAATGGGCGTCCGCTGCAGCTTCAATTCTCAATTCTCGATAAACACTCAGAGGAACCAACCCCGTGGTCTGTCGTCATCAGTAAAGAGGGCGGCGCGGTTGCACAAAAAGCCGCCGAACGTCCGGACGTCGAGATTATTACGGGGGCAGAGACCTGGTGGCAGATCGCTGAGGGCCGGCTTTCGCCACTCGAGGCGTTCATTACCGGACGCCTTCGGGTACGTGGCAACATCGAACGGGCAAAGCGAGTTTTCCTGGTCGATCTCGCTGCTGCGCCTGGTAAGCTGCCAGATTGGCTAGGGTGAACTCATGGCTAATACAACAGGTATCGTAGACTGCCTATCCCTCTCTGACGGCGCGGGCTTTGTTTCCATACGCACCGGCCCAAGTTCACAGGAGGCTTTCATCTTGTGGTTTGGCGATCAGCGAGCCGCGGGACCGATTGCACTCTGGGTTCCGCAGCTTTCGATGGCCCTGGCTCGAGGGTTCACTGTGATCATCACACATGGCTCTTCGTCAGCTTTTATTGATAACGTCAGGGTAAACGCACCTTGAGCGATGGCAGACTATAGTGGCAGGAAGGACGCGCCCGGCAGGGAACAGCAGAAGGTCGTCGATCGTGCAAAATCGATCAAGGAGAAGCACGCTGATCGACTGAAGCGTTTCCCGAATGTCATTGGTGTGGGCGTGGGTCACGAGATCGTCGGCGGCAAGCGCACGGATCGCGTGGCCATTCGGGTCTACGTTCGCAAAAAGCTTCCCAAAGATCAGTTAGCGCCTGACGCAGTTTTGCCGGACACGCTCGACGGGTTTCCTGTGGACGTGATCGAGGACGAGTTCTGGATACACCAGCAACCTCCAATCACTTTGGCGGAACGCGTGGTGGCACATACATTCCTGCGTGGTGGTATCAGCATTGGGAACCTTCTCTTAGGTGGCGCGGGAACGCTTGGCGTATCGGTCTTCGATAACCGCACGGGACAAGAAATGCTGTTGAGCAACTGGCACGTTCTCTGTGGTAGCGATACGTGTCAGGCGCGCGAGCCAATCATCCAACCGGGCGCTTTTGACAACGGCACCCAAACCGATCTTGTAGCTGAACTGGTTCGGGCCGTGCTCAGTGCAAACGTCGATGCCGCGATCGCGCAGCCGTTGGGCCAAAGGCCACTCTCCAAAGAAGTGTGGGATCTCGGTTTTGTGGAAGCTTCGGACGTCGCTCAACTCGGAAGTGTCTTGCGCAAGTCTGGTCGCAGTTCCGGGTTTACGTTGGGGACGGTTTCGGATATCAGCGCCGATGTTGACGTTAATGGTTATCCCGAGGGCGCGCATCACTTCGTCGATCAAATCGTTATCGACGGAAGTTTCATTTCAATACCCGGAGATTCCGGCAGCGTTTGGGTTAACGACGCTACTCACGTCGTCGGCTTGAACTTCGCCGGATCAAGCAGCCGAGCCATTGCCAACCATATCGACGCGGTGTTTGCGCAACTGGACGTCAATCTGGATCCCGGAATGAGTGTACAGGATTGGCAACCTCTCGTGATTAACGTCTAATCACTTACTTCAGATCACCAAAACGATTCTGTAGCAGGACTGCGGCTGCGATCGCGGCTGTTTCGGCGCGTAAGATGCGGCCGCCGAGGGTTATGAGCTGGGCGCCTGCGGCGCGTGCCTCGTCGAGTTCTTCCTCAGACCAGCCGCCTTCGGAACCGATAATTGCCGTTACTTCATCCGTATCCATCTGTGTTAATCCGTGTCCCCCTCTTTCCGAGAAAAGGAAACACTGCTCGCTCAGACTAAGTACGTATCCTAACGGTTTAGGCTCACCAACTTTGGGTACCAATGCTCTCCCGGACTGTTTCGCCGCTTCTAACGCGATCCGCTGCCAGCGCGCCACACGCTTCACCGCATCGCTTTTATCGCGTAGCTTAATGTCGGCATAACGCGTGATCAGCGGAACGAATTCATTGACGCCCAGCTCAGTCCCTTTTTGCACCACAAGATCAAGTTTCTCACCTTTCAACAACGCAACTGCCAACGTAATCTTTAACGGCGACTCCGCTCTCGCGGCTTCAATCTCTTCTTGAAGCTCGAGTTCGGCAAACTCACGTCGCGCCTGGACCACCGCACAACGAAACTCTTTTCCTGCGCCGTTAAAAACCGAAACCTCGTCGCCGGGTTTCAAACGCAACACTTCGCGAAGGTGGCGTGCTTCATCCGAAGTCAACGTCACAATCCGTTTGCTGAAGTTGAAAGCGCTCGGCGGCGCAAAGAACCGGCGGCGAGTCATCTCTTAAACAATGATCGCAACCCACTCACCTTCGCGCGTGATCTCAACGTCCGTGATCGCCCATCCGGCAAGGACGTCAATCACGTCTTCTATCTGTGTTTCCAAAATCCCTCCCAAAACCAACCTCCCGCAACTCAAACCCACAAGCGTCGGCGCGAGCTTTACGATCGCGTCCGCCGTCAAATTGGCGCAGATGAAGTCAGCCGAACCGGTGCTCTCATCAACAGTCCCTACACGGAAACCAATTCTGTCCCCAACACCGTTAGCGACAGCATTCTCCCGCGCGATCTCGATCGCTTCCGCGTCAGTGTCACACGCGTCAACGTGCGCGCCCGGCGCCAACATCGCAGCGGCGATTGCAAGTATCCCAGTGCCGGTCCCCACGTCGAGAAAACTCCCGCCCTCAAAATACTTTTGCATTGCCGCGAGACATAGGCGTGTTGTTTCGTGAGTGCCCGTGCCGAACGCCATGCCGGGTTCAATTCGAATCACGAGCCGATCCGGACTTTCATCAACGTTGGACCACGGCGGAGCAATGATGAATCGTCCAACTACAACCGGCTGCCAACCCTTCTTCCATTCTTCCAGCCAGTCGCGCTGTTCAACTTCGCGAACATTCATATCGCGCACTGACGACGACGGCATCTCATAGATCCGCAACGCCTCAAACAGTTCCTCTCGCACACGCTCTCGATTTGGAACTCCCTGAAAGTAACCCGTGACCTTGGTCAAATCCGTGGCTGTCTCGGTGCCGCTTGCGCCTGATTCCATGAGCGCGTACTCAACCGCCTCACGCGCCTGCGGCTCAGTGTCAACGTCCAACGCATACCACTTTTCGTTCCCCGCGCTCATTCGAGACCAAACTCGTTAAGTAGATTTGGGTTGTTGCGCCAATCCTCTTCGACCTTCACAAACAGTTCGAGGTGAACACGATGGCCTAACAGCTCTTCAATGTCGCGGCGCGCGCGTATGCCGATCTCTTTCAGACGGCTGGCGCCGCGGCCGATGATGATCTTCTTTTGCGTCACCCGTTCGACAACGATGACGCAATTTATTCTCGCGAAATCCTCGCGAACTTCTTCGAAACGCTCGGTCACGACAGCCGTAACGTACGGAATCTCGTCGCCGGTCGTCTGTAACACCTTCTCACGCACGATCTCCGCAACCATGCTGCGCAACGTTTGGTCCGTCAGCTCGTCTTCCGAAAAAATCGGCTCACCTTCGGGCAGGTGTCGCAGCGAACTCGCGATCAGCACGTCAGTCATCTCGTCCTTAAGCGCCGAAATGGGAATGATCTCGCGCCACTCGTACTCGTTGCGGTACCAGTCTATTAGCGGCAGTAGCGAAGATTTATCTTCGAGCTTGTCGATCTTATTCAGCAGGAGGATTGCGGGTTTTTCCGATCGCTTCACGAGGTCGAGAACGAAGCGATCGCCGTTGCCGGTTGAGGCCGAAGCATCACGAATGAGGCAAACCAGATCGACGCCGAGAAGCGCGTCCTGAACGGCGGCCATCATGCGGCGATTGAGTTCGTAACCGGGTTGATGCACGCCCGGCGTATCCACTAACACAATCTGGCCTTCCGGTTTCGTGATTACGCCCTGGATACGAAAGCGCGTCGTTTGTGGCTTGTCTGAAACCGCTGCAATCTTCTGGCCCACGAGCCGGTTGAGCAGCGTCGATTTACCCGCATTGGGCCTTCCGATCAACGCGACATACCCGGTGTGCGATGTTCGATCCGTGCTCAACTCTTCTCCGCAAAGATCTGGACCAGATGGATCAACGTTTCAGTTGACTTCTCGAGACCGCGGCGCGAATTGAATTCAAGCTTGCCATGGAAGTTTGAGCCGCCGGTAAAAAGGTTCGGCGTTGGCAAACCACGGAATGTCAGATTCGAACCGTCGGTGCCGCCGCGAATCGGTTTTAGAAAGGGCTTCAAACCGGCGCGTTTGGCGGCTTCCATCGCGTTGTTCGTCAACTCCGGATAGTTCTTCAGCACCTCTTTCATGTTCTTGTAGTTCTCTTTGACGTCGATCGAGATCTTCACTTCAGGAAACTTTGCTGCAGTTTGGGACACCATCTCGCGTAGCAGTTTTTCCTTGGCGTCGAGTCCGCTGACGTCGAAATCACGCAGCAGGATTTTCAGCGTCGAAGTCTCGACGTCGATCGTTCCGGCATAGGGATGAACAAAACCGACGCGACCTTCGGTTGTTTCCGGCAACATATCGTGCGGGAAGCGATTGAGGTAATCACCGATCGCATACATCGCGTTAATCATGATTCCTTTTGCAGTTCCCGGGTGCGTGCTCTTGCCCTGAAACGTAACAGTCGCCGTGCGAGCGCTCCAGGTCTCATCGCTGATCTCTCCAAGCTCCTCGCCGTCAACTGTGTAAGCGAATTTCGCACCAAACGCTTTCACGTCAAACTTATCGATGCCAGTGCCGACTTCTTCATCAGGTGTGAAAGCAACCGCGATAGTGCCGTGTTTGATTTGGGGATTCTGTCGCAGGGTGTCGATCATCGTCATGATCTCCGCGATGCCTGATTTGTCGTCGGAGCCGAGCAGCGTAGTGCCGTCGGCCGTGATAATGTCGTCGCCGATCAACTCTTTCAGCACCGGGTTCTTCGCTTCGGTGATCACCTGGGTTGGATCTTTGGGGAGCACGATGTCGCCTCCCTTGTAGTTCTTGTGGATGGTGGGATTCACGTTCTCGCCCGAGACTGCCGGCGACGTGTCCATGTGCGCGATGAACCCGATGACCGGGACCTTTGAATTGTCCGGTAGATTACCTGGGACGAGTGCGTAGACGATGCCAAACTCACTCACGCGAACGTTTTGCGCGCCGAGCGCCGTTAGCTCTTTCGCCAACAGGTTAGCGAGGTTGAGTTGCTTGCGCGTGCTGG
>Ga0070698_100002346_pt1 | contig 20934 bp, 21 predicted proteins | sample KBSK1502metaG_FD_65477 | JGI IMG/M metagenome (GOLD analysis project Ga0070698, IMG submission 65477) | Corn, switchgrass and miscanthus rhizosphere microbial communities from Kellogg Biological Station, Michigan, USA - KBS K1-50-2 metaG | ecosystem: Host-associated > Plants > Roots >...
CCTTCATTGATGGGGAGCGCTGAGGATTCCCGATCCCCCGGCGCGATGATTGAACAGGTCAGCGTCAGCGATGGGCTGGCGGCGATATCACAAGAGCAATGCTAGCGCCCTTGGCTCAACGCCTGATAAATTAGGCTATCGGTTGGTTGCCTTCGCTTAAATGCCTCAGTCAAAAAGAGTTTTCTTTTCTGCTGAATGGCGAGACCTCGTGATGTTGAACTACGACGTTGCACCCAGTCTTTTGCGTCGGTTCGTCCCACCCGGCACGGTGCTGGACTCGTTCAAGGGACGAACGTACATCAGCCTTGTGGGCTTTCGATTCTGCCACACAAAGCTACTCGGGTGTTTCCCCGTTCCGTTTTTTACGCAGTCTTCCGTTGGAAGGACACCGATCCCGTCATCCCCATCTGAAGCAAGCCAAGGCCGAGTACGAGAAGCTGCAGTGAGTTCCTCGGCTTTCCGTTGACTTACCCTATGGGTACTCCTAAGATGTTCGCCCGAGGACGGAGTCCCTCTCGAATTGATCGGCCAAACTCTCTCGCACTGTCGCATCGTCGAGAAGCTGGGCGGTGGTGGGATGGGTGTCGTGTACAAGGCCGAGGATACGGGGCTGCATCGCATCGTCGCCCTCAAATTCCTGGCGGACGAAGTTGCCCGTGACCCGCAGGCACTCGCCCGTTTTCAACGCGAAGCCCAAGCCGCATCTGCATTGAATCACCCGAACATTTGCACCATTCATGACATCGGCGAACAGGATGGCCAGGTGTTCATCGCTATGGAGTTTCTGGACGGGATGACACTGAAACACCGCATCCAGGGTCTCGCTGGAGCCGCAGCAGGTGTCGCAATTGCTGTGGAATTCCAAGCCCGCCATCGTCATCGGCGGCGGCCGGCCCGGGCTCACCATGTGCTCGTTCATGCTGCAACCTGGTGAGGACACGATCGTTGCCGAACAATTGTCTCGCATCCTGCGCGAGCACTCAGCATAATGTGTTCGCGATAGCACATGATGCCCTCCGCGAAGACAACCCGCGTGCGCTGGTTTCTGGTGTTCTGGCTCTTTGTCCTGAGCGCCGTGTCTTATCTCGACAGGGTCAACATCTCCATAGCCGGTGGATCGATTGTGGATGCTTACCACCTCACGGATGTCCAACTGGGGAAGGTTTTTAGCGCATTGGTCGCGGGGTACGCGCTGTTTCAGACGGTTGGCGGTTATCTTGCCGACCGCTTTGGCCCCCGGCGGGTATTAACTGCCGGAGTTGTCTGGTGGGGAATCTTCACCGCGCTGACAGCGCTCGTTCCCGCTGACATCGGGGGCGCGCTGTTTCTATTTGTGGTTGTTCGATTTCTTCTAGGCGCCGGCGAAGCCGTGATCTACCCAGCGGCCAATCAGTTCATTGCGCGCTGGATTCCCATGCGCGAGCGCGGCATCGCCAACGGCTGGATCTTTGCCGGCGTTGGTGCCGGAGCTGGCCTGACGCCCCCTCTTATCACTTATCTCATGATTCATCACGGCTGGCGCTCGTCGTTCTGGGTGTGCGCCATCATCGGATTTCTCGCCGGGGCAGTCTGGTTTTTCGCAGCTCGCGATAATCCGGCGGAACACCCGCGAGTGTCTGCCGCAGAACTCACGGCGATTCAATCCGGACTCACGGTTACAAGTTATTCATCAAGCCCGGGGAAAAAATCTGCTGATGTCCCTGTGCCCTGGAAGCGCGTGGTGCGAAGCCGCGAGGTTTGGGCGGTGACTATCAGCTATTTCTGCTACGGCTACGTGGCGTGGATTTTCTTTAGCTGGTTCTACCGCTACCTCGCAAAAGTGCGGGGACTCGATCTCAAAGCAAGCGCGTTTTATTCCATGCTGCCGTTTCTGTCGATGCTGGTGTGCTGCCTCCTAGGTGGGACCGTGAACGATCGACTCACAAAATGGCGCGGACCGCGGCTAGGTCGATGCGGCTTGGCAGCATTTGCCATGGGAGTGGCCGGAATCTTCATCGCTTGCGGTTCTCAAGTGCAGGGTGTCAGGCTGGCGAGTGTCGTCCTCGCTGGCGGCGCTGGTGCGCTGTATTTTTCTCAGAGTTCATTTTGGTCAGTCACTGCGGACATTGCCGGAGGGTCGGCCGGATCAGTATCCGGATTCATGAACATGGGCGGGCAAATTGGCGGGGCCTTGACGGGCTCGCTCACTCCCTGGATAGCCGTACGCTACGGCTGGACGGCCTCGTTCCTCGTGGCAGCGGGGTTGTGCCTGCTGGGCGCCCTTACTTGGCTTGCGGTGGATCCACTGAACACGTTGACCCAGGTGCCAGCTGCCGAGGCGTTAGATGAGGTCCACTCCTGAGAGATGGTCACTAGGTCACCGTCACCTGTATCTGCTCTCAGGGTGGCCTGCAGCTCTGGACCTAGCAGCCAAACCGAATTCGTGGCCAGATAGACGGTAGCGTTAGGATGGCACCGCAAAATCGAAGCGGGCGCCATTGGACTGATCTTCCCTCGAAGCATGCTTTCACTGCCTGCGCTTTCGGTTCCTAACTTCGCCTCAGCATTTCTTAGCTCCACAACCGGTCCCAGGAGCGTTCCTGATTCCACTGCGGAGTAGGTTCGAAATAATTGGTTCCGGGAGCCACGTGCTGTCGCACTTCATCCTCATTCAGAGTGACACCGAGCCCAGGGCGGTCCGGAACGGTTATCCAGCCGCGATTGACAATAGGTGGTTTGACGCCCTCGACGATCAGAGAGGACCACCACGGTACGTCAAGCGAATGGTTCTCAAGCGCCAAAAAGTTTTGGGTTGTAGCCGCACAGTGCACGTTCGCCATGCAGGCGATCGGGGTGCCGGCAAAGTGCAGAGCCATGGGGACGCCGTACTCCTCGGCCATGTCGCCGATCTTGTGCGTCTCGAGGATACCGCCGGCTGTGGCGAGGTCCGGCTGAATCTTGCTCACAGCATGCTTGTCACATAGTACTCGGAAAGGCTCTTTCAGGTAGATGTCCTCTCCCGTGAGGATAGGAGTCGGACTCTCATCCGAAATCTGTTTGAGCAGATCGGTGTACATCCACGGAATCACGTCTTCCATCCACGACAGGTTGTATTTCTCGTACGCCTTGCCCAGACGGATGATCGACTTCACTCCCAAATGGCCCAGATGATCCATCGAGAGCGGAATTTCCATCCCGACGGCGTCGCGCACAGCGGCGACGTACGTCTCGAGCATGGCGATCCCTTTGTCAGTTACCTCCATACCCAGCAGAGGATGTGGAAGTTGGTTCGCCTCCCACTGTTGCAGGTCGGTAGGATTAGTGACCGTGCCGGGGGTATCCGCCACCATCTCGATTCCGAGATCCATCTTGAGCCACGTCAGACCCATGACTTCCTTGCGCTCTTTCAATCTTTGCGCATAGACTTTGGGATCCTTCGACTCCGTAGTATCGGCATAGATGCGGATCTTATCGCGAAACTTGCCGCCTCCGATGAGCGCGTAGACGGGAGCGTTGTAGACCTTGCCGGCGATGTCCCATAGAGCCATTTCGATGGCGCACACTCCGCCGCCTTGGCGCGCGTGTCCGCCGAATTGCTTGATCTTCCGGAAAATCTTGTCGAGTTGTAACGGGTTCTCACCTAGGATGCGGCTCTTCAGGAAAAGAGCATATGTCGGACTTGCGCCGTCCCGGACCTCGCCCAATCCGTAAACCCCTTGGTTCGTATCAATCCGAATAATCGGACAAGGGCTGGGTCCCGGCTTCACGATCGTTGCCACGCGCAGATCGGTGATCTTCAGCGTTGAGGGACTGGAATTCGTGTTGACCGCCTTTGGGTAGGCTTCAACAGGATTGGCTAGTAAGGCTCCGCCTAGCGCCATGGCCGAAGTCTTCAAGATCTCTCGACGTCCCAACATACCCCAGTTCTTTTCAGGCATCGTTACTCCCTGTGAGCAGGTATGCGCACACGAAAACAACAATTGGTTGCAAAAAGATCTCAACCTGAGAAATAGAATTGTAAACTCGTCGGCGAACGCCGGTTCCAAAATCCACCCATCGAGGAGCATCCGAAATGGCACACATCCTAAAAACAATCAGGAGCACCATCTTCAAGGGTGTTTTCGTCATAACCCTGCTTGCATCAACCTCCGCCTACGCGCAGTTGTACACGTTCTCCAAGCAGGAATTGATCGACTACACAACCAAATCCCCATTCAACAGGCTTGCCGACGGACGCCCCAAGGTGCCTGATGCCATGATCGAGCGGGCCCGCGATCTGTCGTCCGAAGAAGTCTGGGCCGATCTCCACGAGCAGGGTTTCAAGAACCAGTATGCGGATGGGTTTCAGGTGCTGCATCCTGGAAAGACCATGGTCGGACGTGCCTTCACGGTGCAATTCATGCCCCTGCGGGCTGACGTCGACGAAATTACCAAGGACAAAGCCAAGCAACGCGGCCTGCACGATCTCACCAATCAAACCGCCATTGACATGCTCCAGCCCGGCGATGTCCTGGTCGTCGACTTGTTCGGAAAGAAGGTGGACGGCACCATCGTGGGTGACAATCTCTTCTACTATGTAATGAAAGCCACGAACGGTGGCGGTCTGGTTGTGGACGGCAGCATCCGCGATCTGGATGGCATAGCCAAGATTGACATGCCGGCATATTTCCGTTCTGCCGATCCGACGCCCATTGGGAACGTAATGCTGACGGGCATCAACGTGCCAATCCGAATCGGCGGTGTGACTGTGATGCCAGGAGATCTCGTGGTTGGGGACCGCGAGGGCGTATATTTCGTTCCGCCGCAATTGGTCAAAGAAGTCCTCGGCCACGCAGATGAGACCCATATCCATGATGAATGGACAAAAAAGAAATTTGATGAAGGAAAATATAAGTCCTCAGAGATCTACGGCTCACCAAAGGATCCTAAGTTGCAGGAGGAATACCGGGAGTATTTGAAGAAACGGTTGGTCGAAATCCATAAACAGCGAAGTTCGCAATAGCTGAGGGTCCCCGCTCTCCAATCTCAGCCTTGGCAAGGCGAGGCGTGCCGAAGTCGTCGAGATAACCCGGCCCAGCGGGCAGCGGCAAACCTTTCACGATGTCGAAGCCGATAAGTTTTATCTGATCGAGAAAGGAGGACGAGTTAGAGACGCAAGGTTCTTCAGGACGACAGCCGTGAGGTGGCGCACACGAAAATGATGTGACTGTGCCCGTCCGTTACGCCCTGATCGCTTCATGCAGAACTTCGCGTAAACGCTTGGCAACTACCATATCTTCCCCGGGCTGCAACATCCAAACCCCCACGACGATAGTGTTCGGTCCGCCCGGTAATCCCGCGCTCGCAGGGGAACCTCCGGTCGATGGATTCAGCTCAATCCGCGGCTTGCCTTCCCGCATCTTTTGCATGACTTCCGCGCCCGTGATCTTGATCCGGTTCTGGTCGTAAATGATGAGCAGGTGCGGAACATGATTGGCGACTTCAGGAATAAAGAATTGAGTCTGCAGGGTTGGAATCGAGTTCAAGTGTTTGGCAATGCGGTCTGCGCGCTGCCGGTACTCGGCTTCCATGGCGGCATCGTCCTGCTTGAGGAACCAGTCCACGGCGGCGACCAGGCCTACAATTTCCTCCTTCGCTACTTTCATCCCGCGCCCGACAGTGTTTGAGTTTGGTGAATTATTTTTCTTGGCCGCTTCGATCAGATCCTTTCTGCCTAGCAGCAAGCCGCTGCACTGCGGTCCCCGCAGGCCCTTCCCTCCAGAGAAGGTCACGAGATCAAAACCCATCTGAGTATAGTTCCATAAATTGGAAATCGGAGGGATATCGGCGGCAGCGTCGTTGAAACAAGGCACTCCATGCTGGAGCGCCACTCGCACCCAATCCTCGCGGCTGATTTTGCCTGAACCCGCGTTGAAAAAGTGGGCCATCACCGTACGCTCGGTGAACGCCTGTTCGTACTGTTCAAGCGTTTCCACCTCCACAAAGCGAATTCCGCAATTCCGGAGGGCATGGTCATACCCGTAGCGATGAGATTTCTGAACGATCACTTCATTCTTAAGCCCAGCCATGTCAGTAGGAAGGTTAAGAATGGCTTGCTCGTTTCCCATGCTGATGCAAGCTGCCGTTCCCACCACCAGCGCCGCGGCAGCGCCGGCCGTGACCAGAGCGGCCTCACACCGTAGTCGCTTGGCCAGATATGCTCCTGACGCATCAAGTAGTTCGTTGAGGTTTACTGGCTGTCGCGCCGCGAGCGCGACGGCCGCCTGCACTTCGTCAGGCATCGTGGAAGCCGAAAGTACGGTATAGGTCCCGGCTGCATTGATGAACGGAGTCACACCGAGCTTCTGGTAATAATCCACAGCTTGAGGGGCCGATTTCGAAAACGCCCGAGGCTCCAGAATTGGGATTCCGGAGAGCGCAACACCTCCCGCGAGAACAGCCTGCGTTCCCCTCCGTAACAGCTTTCGCCGACTCATCTGTCGCATCGCTATGTCCCCCCAGGAACATCTTGGAATTTCGAAATTCAGTCTCGTGGATAATCATCGGCTCGTGCCGGCAACGACTCGCCTCGATCGGGAGTCGTGAAATACTGCGGACGCGCCTTTTCCCACTGCACCATGCTGAGACCGGAGGGATCGTACAGAATGCGTCCCGCACGGATCGTCATGCGGGCCATCAATTGTGCATTTGAATCCATTTTGGCGACGCCGCAGTCCACGTAACCGAAATGGCCGTGCATCAGGTCCAGCACAGCAATATCTGCGTCCTTGCCTATTGACAATGTCCCCAACTCCGACCGGTGAATCTCGCTTGCCGGATTGACGGTTGACCGGCGAATGACATCGTCCAGCGGCACCCCCAGGGCTAAGAATTTTGACATCACATTGTTCATGCTGACAGTCGTGTAATCGCCGATGTGCAAGTCAGTGGAGATGGAATCGGGGACGAAGCCCTGTTTTGAAGCGGGCACCGCATTGCGGAACCAGAAACTGCCGGCGCCATGCCCCACATCAAAAATCACGCCTCGGGCACGGGCGTCTCTGATGGCGGGATTGAGCTTTCCGTCCGCAAGAATAATGGGAAATTGCTGGGCGAAGACGTGCGTGTGTATGTCGCCCGGTCTCATTTTTTTCAGTATCAGGTCCTCGTAAGTTCTCTCCGCTCGCGGCCAGAAATCGACCATGAGCGGAACGTTGGCCACCGTGGCGCATTCAATCGCGCGGTCAACTGCTGCCCAGGGCACGTGTTCTGCATCCCAGGCCTCCTTGGTCCAATAATGGGCGCTTTTTACTCCCACAATGAGGTCTGGATATTTCTTGATCGTGTCGGCACAAAGCTTCGAATCCATCTGGTCCAGGCTTTGCTCGAGTCCACCGCTCATGCCATTAGCCACAATGTTAAGAAAAGCCAAAACTCTCACCTTGGCACGGTCAATGACTTCTTCCTTTTCCTGGAGGAACGTCTCCGCACCTGAGGTGCCCGCATCCACTATGGTGGTGACTCCTGACTGCAACGCGAAATCTGCGGGAATTCCCAGTGGCAGAGCATGAACTCGCGCGTCGGGCGCGAACCAGTTTAGCGGCGCTCCGCCATGACCAACATGATAGTGAATGTCGATCAGCCCGGGCGTAACGTAGAGCTTCGAGACATCCACAACCTTTCCCGCCTGGTCAGCCGGAATGTTTTTTTCCACGGCAGCGATTTTGCCTTGGAAAATGGCGACATCTCTCACTTCGTCGATGTGATTGGCGGGATCAATCACGTGTCCGCCCTTTAACAGCAAGTCATAACGAAGGGCTTGGGCGAACATCACGACAGGAGATCCGAGGGTGATTGCGATTACTGCAATTATTGCGCGTGGCATTTTGATCCCACTCTGCATAGGGCCTTCTCTTGTTTTGTCGAACCGAAAGTGTATCCGGTGGGAATGAGATTGTCACCATGCCTGGCGAGTCAAGGTCAGGCAGGGTTGTAAAGGAGAGCGCCGCTATCGTAAGCTGATCGCTGTTTTTGGGTTCGATCCGACAAGCTGCAGACTTCGGATCGGAATCAACTCATGGATCGCCGTACGTTCGTCAAGGCCGGTTGCATTGGAAGCGCCTCTTTGCTGATGCAGGGGCTCGATCCGATGCTGCGAGCGGACCTGCCCCCACCTGCGGCGCCGCCCATCGAACTCCACGGCCCGCCCGACTACAAACCTTCGCCGCTCGGCATGCCGGGATTATTTCCAGGCCGAGTGATCGAGGTCCGCGACCCGAAGGCTATCGTACGTAATCGCGTCTCACAGTCGATCGTGCGCCAGATGCTGGAGCACGCGATGAAGGAGTTGACGGAAGAAAAGTCGGCGCAGGCGGCGTGGGCAAAGTTTGTTGAACCCAACGACATTGTCGGAATCAAGATCAACCCATCGGGTGCGCCTGCCTGCTGCTCCTCTCCCGAGATCCTCCGCGAGATCATCGGCTCAGTCCAGTCTGTTGGCGTTCCCGCACGTAACATTCTGGTCTATGACCGGTATTCGTACGAAATGGATATCGGCAGCTATCAGGCCCTGCTGCCTCCGGGCGTGCGCATTGTGGGCATTCAAGACACTTTCGCAGATCCTTCCGGTTACGATACGAATGTCTATTGCGCGGCCAACTTTTTCGGCGAGTGGGAAACCCGCTCCTACATGGCAAATATCGTGGCTCAGCTAGTCACGAAGATAATCAACCTGCCGACGATGAAGGACCATTCGGCATCCGGTGTCACCGGATGCCTCAAGAACCTGGCTTACGGCACGTTTAACAATGTGGCGCGCTCACATCGTGCGCCCCATTCCTTTACCAACCCGCTGATCGGGCTGATGTGTACCGTCGAACCCTTACGTTCGAAGGCGGTGCTGCATATCATGGACGGCATGCGTCAGGTATGGCATGGCGGACCGCTGACCCAAGTCCAGGATTTCATCGATCAGGCCGGGATTCTCCTCGTAGCAACGGATCCAGTCGCTCTGGACACCATCGAATTGGAGGCGATTGAAAAGAAGCGCCGCGAACGGGGCGCGCCTTCCTTGTGGCAACACGATCCCAACAGCATCACCGCAGACAACAATGACTTTTATCATGACGCGGCGAAAAACCTGTTTTTCCGCCAGCCGGGACACGTTGCAGCGGCTGGGAAGCTCGGCCTTGGCGCAGCAGACCTAAAGCAGATCGATCACCGTACCCTCTCAGCGTGAATTGATGACGACGGAAGCAGCCAAGTCCAAAGCTCCGGGAGATTGGCCCACGCTGCTCAAAGACAACGCCCGCACGGGAGGGCAGGGGCAACATCCAGTGCGGTCGCCGGAACGAGCGGTTTGGCAGTTTCGTACCGGCAGCTCTGTGCGTTCCGCGCCGATACTTGAGGATGGCATTTTGTATGTCACCTCTGTCAACGGAGTACTGCACGCCCTCGACGTGGTCACTGGCACATCAAAATGGAATTTTCAGGCGGCGGGTCGGGTTCACTCCACGCCTTCGCTGTCCGAAAATCGAATCCTGTTCGGATGCGATGACGGAAAGGTGTACGCACTTGATCGGCATGCCGGAAGCAAGCTGTGGGAAGCGCCGACCGGAGCTGAAGTCTGGGCTTCTCCTGTCGTTCGCAGTGGAATTGTCTTTTTCGGAGGTGCTGACGCGCGGGTTTACGCCGTTGACGCAGCGAGCGGGCGCACGCTATGGGTCGAGGAACTTGGGGGAAGAGTCTATTCCACCATTTATGCGGCCGAGCAGCAACTCTATCTCGGATGCGGAGACGGCAAAGTGTATAGCCTCGACCCCTCATCCGGAAAGACAATGTGGAGTACACCCACCGGCAATGGCATCGACTCATCTCCGGCCCAAGCCGGTGACCTGCTCCTCATCGGCTCTGAAGATTTTTGGTTCTATGCAATGAACACCACCACTGGAGAGGTGCGCTGGAAGTACGAAACAGGATTAGGCATCGCGTCTTCACCGGCAGTTTCGGGCGACTTGGCAGTCATCGGCAGCAAGGACGGTTTTCTATATGCACTGGATACCCAGTCAGGCCGCTTGCGCTGGAAAGCCGCTGTGGGCGAAGTGGTGACCGCACCTCCGGTAATCGGCGACGGTGTTGTCTGTATTCAAGCGGGAGGTACATTCGCCCTGGACAGCGCGACGGGCAATGTAGTGTGGAGAGCTGCTCTGGCGGGGGCAGTTCAGTCGGTTCCCGTGCTCGCCGGTGACACGATCTATCTAGCGAGCCTGAGCGGTGAGGTTTATGCGCTGCGATAACCGACGAGCGGCAGCGCTGATCAGCTTCTTCTTAATCGCCTCTTTCGTCCAGAGCTCAGAAAATCAAATTCTTGTCTACAAAAAGAAGTACATCATGGGCACGGTCTTCGAAATCGCCGCCTATGACCAATCATCCGAACATGCCTCCAATGCGATCGAGAGGGCGTTTCAGGAGATCGTTCGCCTCGACGATCTGATGAGCGACTACAAAGCTGACAGCGCCCTGAGTAACCTGAACCGCTCCGCTCACTTTCACGCAGAAAAAGTTCCTTCTGACTTATACCGTGTCATTGACCAGGCCGTACAGTTTTCCAGGCTTTCGGACGGAAAGTTTGACATCTCCATCGCGCCCTTGGTGAATTTGTGGAAAGCTGCGCTGCGCGGTGAAGGCACGCCTTCGCGGGCGCAGCAAGAAGACGTTCGAGGTTGCGTCGGCTACGAGAAGATCGAATTAAGTCCCCCGGACCGGATCAGTTTTCGCTCATCCTGTTTGCAGTTGGACTTGGGCGCCATCGGCAAAGGCTACGCCGTGGACCGCGCCGCTGAAGTCCTGCACTCCCTGGGAATCCGCGATGCTTTGATCAACGCGGGGGGAAGCACGATTTTCGCGATGGGCGCTCCTCCGGACCAGACAGCCTGGCTTGTACACTTGAGAGACCCCTCGAACAAGATAGATCCGCAGGTCATGCTCAAGGATGGAAGCGTGTCCACGTCGGAGCAGACAGCGCCCAGTTTGCTGGGAAACGATGCAGCTGGTCATATCATCGATCCGGACACAGGAATGCCCCTGAAAACGGTTTTCACGGTCAGCGCTGTTTCAAGGACCGCAACCGTATCGGACGCGCTGTCGACTACCTTGCTGCTGCTCGGTCCGACGAAGGGCAAGGAATTGATCAAGAGTATGGCAGAGGTTTCAGCGATTTGGATTTCACATGAGGCGCAAGGGGAAACGGTGACCGGCGGTCCCCAGATTCTGTTTGGCAGAGGCTTATAGACTCTCTGGTTCTTGGCACAATTCCATGAGCATTCGTGACACGATTCTCGTATGGGTTTTCGTCTTAGCATCCACCTCCGCTTGGAGCAATGTGTTCGTACATTGGACAAGGTCTGCTTTCCCCCCAGCAAAGGAACTCGGCTTGAACGATCTGGTACTCTCCTGGAACGACAGCTTTTCGCCGCAGGTGAAAGCGGCCCGCAGCCAAGGCTATCGAGTGTATGTCGAAGTTTCGCTACATCAGTCTGCCGCTGCAGCTGAAACTGTCGCGAGTGGCTTGGAAGGCGTCATCCTGACTGTTCGTCAGTCTGAGCGTGCAGAGCTAGAGAAGTCTCTTCCAAAATTACGAGCGGCTCACCCCAAGCTCAGATTCCTGGTCCTCAACCCCGATGGTAAGCAACCGGAGATGCGGGGCAGTCTGGTAATTAAGCGAGACTCCGTGCTTGAAGTATCCAGTCCCACCGCCCAACCGTGGATTGACACTAACCTCGCTCTCGTCAAGATTGAACAGCGGTCTCTTCAGGGGCAGATTCCAATGTACACCTTTTCGTGGGGAGGACTGTCAGACTCCGGGCAGCAACAAGCAGCGCTTACAGCGACGGATTACTCGCTGGCAGTGGCTGAGGCAGGTGCGTTTCATGCTGATTTAATCCTGCAGCTTGATGAGCGCCTGCAGAGAGCTCTCAGCAATCATGATCCGGAGGCCTGGACACTCTGGAACCAGGTGCGGTCCTACGCAAAGTTTTATTCAGACACGAGCGAGCAACGACTGGAAGCTGCTGCCAACGTCGCAGTTGTGGTCGATGATCTCGACACAAGTGACGAAGCGATGAATCTGCTGGCCCGTCACAACATCCCATTCAAGGTCTGGCGTCCCATGGACCTCAATTCGGGGGACCTGGAAGGCTTCGACGTTGTAGTGGTGTTCGCCAAGCCTGACAGAGGAGCTTGTCAGCGAATCGCCGACCTCGCAACTCACGGCAGGACCGTTGTACTTGTGGAAGCGCATGGCTCTTATCCATGGCAGAACGGTCATCCAGTCAGGTTGAATGAACACGCGGTGGCCTATGCCGTTGGAAACGGAAAAGTCCTTGAGCTCTCGGAGCCTGTCACGGATCCGGAGATGTTTGCCCAAGACATCCGTCGGCTGCTCGGGAAACAGAATGTACTGGTGAGTCTATGGAATGGCTTGACGACAATCGCGGTACCCTATCGTGAGCACGGCAGAACGCTGAAGGTGCTCGAGTTGGTCAACTACGCTGAAGAGCCGCTTCGCCTGCAAGTGCAGGTCATAGGGACGTTTACTTCCATCCGATACGAGACGCCAGAACATAAATGTTGCGAGTCGCTCGTCCCCGTAAAACACAACGGATTCACCGAGTTCGTAATTCCGGAATTACGGATCGCGGGACGTGTGCATCTCGAAGCTAACCACTTTAATGATTCCCGAGCAAGTGGGGTGAGTCCCCGCTAACCGGGCGAGGCAATCGCTGACCTTACTTGGACCTTTCTTTGAGTGCCCAAAGCTGCACGTCCCTCATTCCAAGAATGAAAACCAGTGCGGAGGGTGGGGTAGTGATTCGCCCACAAAACAACCTTAACATATTGATTATAAATGACTTGGCGGAGAGAGTGAGATTCGAAACTTCGAATGTACGGCTGGCGATCTAGTACATGGAAAGCAGTGCAGCACAGTGTTAACGGATCGCAAATGGATCGCGGTACGCAATGACTGTCCGCATTCTGCCCTGAACCATCCGAACATCTGCACAATCTACGAGATCGGCGAACATGACGGTCGTTCTTTCATCGCCATGGAGTTCCTTGACGGGCTGACGCTCAAGCACCGCATAGCTGGGAGACCGCTTCCTATAGAAATTGCCGACGCTCTTGACGCGGCTCACTCAGAGGGCATCGTCCATCGAGACATGAAGCCTGCAAACATTTTTGTATGGGCGCGCAAAGGTTGTCGACTTCGGTGCTTGCGCAAAAGGGCAGTCGGCATCTTCCCGCTGGGCCCACATTGCAAGATGCGGGATACGTGGATTTCTTTCGGCGCTTTAGAGTGTGAACTTCCAAAATGGGGGCCAGTTTGCTGTCGCCTTGTCAGCTGTGGTTGTGCGGCGCGGGCGACGAAAGCGTCGGCGCTTCGGTAAGCCAGAGTGCCGGAACGATTGCATCGCGCTCATCTCGTGGTCCGAATGGCTACCGTGATCTTGAATTCCTTTCCGGTCGCCTGGCACATTCTTTTCGTATTCCTCCGCTCTCATTGGAACATTGGAACCCTCCAGAACGACCCTTACCGGATTATGTCACTCGGAAGTCGCCAAGCGCACAGCAGGTAGTGAGCCAGCGCCTCGGCGCGGCTACTCGGGGAGCTGTGCCTGGCCGGTGATGGTGAAAGAGGCTTCAGCAACCGGCGCTCCTGTGCCCGGTTGTCCGCCGCCGACCGAGAGGCTGTACGAGCCCGGCGCGATGATGCGGTCGCCGACCTGGTTGACGTGGCTGAGATCACGTGGGTCGAGGGCCAGATGGACGTGCGCGGTTTCGCCGGCGCCTATGTGCATGAGCGTGAAGCCGCGAAGCGCCCGGATCGGGGCGCCCGGAAGCTTGGGGAAATTCAGGTAGAGCTCGACGACCTCGCCGCCGTCGCGCGGGCTTGCATTCTTCACGTCGGCATCAACGTTGAGTGAGTCGCCGGCCTGTAAGTGGTTCGAGGACAGCTTGACATTGCTGTACTCGAATTTCGAGTAGCTGAGGCCGTAACCGAAGGGATAGAGCGGCTTGCCCTTGAAGTAGCGGTAGGTGCGGTTGGACATCGAGTAATCCTCAAACGGCGGAAGGTCAGCGACGTCCGTGTAGAAGGTGACGGGGAGACGGCCGGAGGGGTTGTTGACGCCGGCCAAGGTCTGCGCGATGGCCGTTCCACCCTCTTCGCCCGAGTACCAGGCTTCTAGAATCGCATTCGCGTGCTCGTTGGCCCAATTGACGGAGAGAGCGCTGCCGTTCATCAAGACCACGATGAGCGGTCTCCCAGTCGCCTGCAAGGCCTCTAGCAGCGCTTCCTCTTCCTTCGGCAGGTCCAAGCTGGTGCGATCGCCGCCCTGGAAGCCCTCGATCTGAACGTTCATCTCCTCCCCTTCCAGGTCTGAGGTGATGCCAACGACGGCGACCACCACATCGCTCTTCTTCGCCGCTGCCACTGCGTCGTCGATTGGAGTGTTCGTCACGTCGTTCGTCCAGACGAACTGGGCGATGCCGTCCCCCGTAGTCTGGAAGTATTCCAGCTTGATGGCATACTTGCGGCCTTTTTCCAAGCGGAAGTCCACGAGTTTCGTGATGATGCCGTGCGTGGACCAGTCCTCGGCGAGAAGCTTTCTGTCGATCCAGAGGCGGAAGCCGTCATCGGCCTTCACGCCGATGCGATAGGCGCCAGATTCAGCCGGGGTCATGAAGCCGGTCCAGCGGGCGGAAAAGTTCTCCGACTTGAAGGAGCCGGATTCGAACCCGGGAACAGGTGCAAAGATGAAATTGACGTCGATGTTCTTATCGATGCGAGTGACGGCAGGCGTTGCTTTCAGATCGGGTCCCTTGAAGTACTCGGCACGGAGGCCGGGGTTGCCGTCGGGAGTGGTAAACAACGCTGCGGGAATGGGCTTGGGCTCGCGAAGGAAATGCGTCCCCGCGACAACTGTAACCTCGGATGTGGCAAATTGCTTGCGTATGCCGTCGAGCGCAGTGGTAGCGCGGGACGGCGTGCCGTTGTAGTTCCCTTCGAGGACCCGTGTGTTGTCGGCCAGTGGTCCCACAACCGCGATGATTTTGGGCGAAGAAGTCAGCGGCAGGATGCCGTCATTCTTGAGCAGCACCATGCTCTCGCGGGCGCTAGTCAGCGCGAGCTGGCGATGCGCCTCCGAATCATTCTCCGAGTAGGGAATCCGCGCATACGGCGTCATCTCCGGCGGATCGAACATGCCGAGCAGAAAACGAGCCCGGAACAGCCGGCGCAGAGCGACATCCATATCCTTCTCACTGAGCAGACCCTGCTTTACGGCGTCGAGGTACTTCACGTAATCCGAGTTGTCGAGGATTTTCTGGGTGAAGTCGATGCACTCGTTGTCCATGCCCATCTTGAGGGAAACGGCAGCCGCTTCTTCTTTGCTCTTGGTGTATTGGTGGCCTGCAAAGATGTCCATCACAGCGCCGCAGTCTGACACGACAAAACCATTGAATCGCCATGCGCCGCGCAGTTGGTCGCGAAGAAGGAAACTGTTCGCGCACGCGGGTTCGCCGTTGATGCTGTTGTAGGCGCACATGGTCGAGGCAGCTTGACCCTCGACGATGGTGGCCCGGAACGCCGGCAGGTAAGTGTCTTCCTCGTCGTGCTTGGAGGCGGGCACGTCGAACTTATGACGCAGAGACTCGGGTCCGCTGTGGACGGCGAAGTGCTTGGGCGTGGAGACAACGCGGAGGTATTTCGGATTGTCGCCCTGGAGTCCGGTGACAAAGGCAACACCCATGTGGGCGGTGAGGAACGGATCTTCGCCGTAGGTTTCCTGACCGCGTCCCCAGCGCGGGTCGCGGAAGATGTTGATGTTGGGTGACCAGAAAGTAAGGCCCTCGAAGATGTCGCGACGGCCTTGGCGGACGGCTTCGTGGTGTTTGGCTCGGGCTTCCGTGCCGATGACAGTCGCCACGTCGTGGAGCAGCGGGGCATCCCAGGTTGCGCCGAGCGCGATTGCTTGCGGGAAGATCGTGGCGATACCAGCGGCGGCAACACCGTGAAGACCTTCGCTCCAGTAGTCATACGCCGGAACCTTGAGGCGCGGAATCGCACGAGCCTGATTTACCAGCTGCGATGCCTTCTCCTCCAACGTCATGCGGGAGACGAGATCGTCCACCCGCTGATCGATAGGCAGCAAAGGATCGAGATAAGGCGCGCTCGACGGGGACTCGACAGCCTGGGCAAGCAAACGCGAAGGAGCACCGGCAAATCCTGCCAATACCAGGGCAACCATCGCGATTGGTTTTGCGAATTGCATTAAACGCATCGATCTCTCCTGTCGTGCGGGCAAGGTCTGGACGAGAAGCCTAGTGGGTAGTGTCTCTAATACGCAACCCAGCGGTTCGACAGCATCGACATCTGCGTGCATGAAGGACCTGCGCTTCGCCGGCACCAGCAATCGGCACGATCAAAATCTAGTTTATGGTGCCTGTGGTCGGAAGTGATTCCCGGGACACCCGATCGCGCCACTACTAATGGGATGGTCCGCCGCCTTTACACAGCTGGTATAAAAGGCGTACGGAGGAGGCATGCCACGGAACTTCACACGATCGGTATTGATCTCAGCAAGACAGTCTTTCACCTGGTTGGGCTCGCATTCGACGATTCCCATATCTACAGAACATAGACGAGATGAGAGAAGCATCAGAAAACCTGCACCAAAGGGCTGCCGCTATTCGCCTCGGCCTGGCACTCGATAACGTTGATCCCTCTAGCGCAAGCGATGCAACAAAGGCGAGCCTTTGTCAGGCAATCATTGCCTACCGACAAAGCGCGAAGCACCTTCCTGCGGAAAAGAGACAGAGCCTAGAGCGCAGGATTGCAGAGTATTCGAAACAGCCTCGCTAAGAAATAATCCGCTTTCCGTACACTGCCGGGATAGCCATCAGCGCCAAAACTTAATCAAGATCGCTATGGTGCCCAGTACCACGCCTATCGCTGCAAATAGCCATTTCCACTCTTCCCACCAGGGCTTGACCTCCTCGCGCAAGGTTATGATTGGCCGCGAAGGTTTCGGAAGGTCATTGGGACTGCCAATCCAGCCTCGCCCAAGCAACTTCTCTTCCTGTGCGTTTTGGACCATCCTTGGCTCATGCTTAGGGTGATACTTCATCTTCGGAAATTCTTTAAACCTGGATTCGCTCAACCTCAATACTTTTTTTCGCCACACGACTGTAAACACTCGAACAAAGAGCGCCCTAGTGGAAGAGATGGTCAGAAGGCTCGGTCAAATCGAATCTAGTCGGCAGCTTTGGTACTCGCAGGATTACGCTGCCGGGTTGCTTCTACTTCAATCTTTTTTCGTGTAACAGCGGCCGTGGAGGGACTGGCCGCTCTCATCCGTCGCCAGATCCGTTTCCAGTTTTATAGGTCCATTGCAAATGTGGCAGACGAGCTCTAAATCTGCACTGTTAACCATGATACCTCCAACGTTCAAGAGGAGAGGCGAGAAATCTATAGCGCGGCACAACGTCTATCAGGTCTGGTCGGCAGCATTCAAGAAGGTCAAGAATCATGGTCCGAACAAGAGTTAACAAGAGTAGTATTGATTCGTGACCGCATTTCAGAAAAAGATCTACAAAACGCGGCTGGTACTCTCGGCCTCCGCTCTCCTAATCCTTGGCTTAGCAGCAGGTCTCCACAAGCTGCTCCGCTAGGGGGAAACTTAGTCCCGAAGGCAGCGTTCGCCTTGATGCCCTTCACGCTTGTGTTCCAGTATCGCGTCAAGGCATGAAAACTCACGATCCGTCCATCCCAACGAATCTAAGTCTGGGCTTTCCTCCCTTGCCTGAATAAAGTCCCATTCCAGTTCGTCCAACTGTTGGCAAACCATAAGACAACTCCCATTTCAGGCAGCGTGAGTTTCGCGCAATGCCTGGCTAAAAGGTCCGGCGTACATTTTTGTCTACTACGCTTGTTGGCTGCGGGCTCTCAGATCGTTTTCTGCCTGGTACCAATCCTGTTCCGCACGGCCATCTGTTCTGCCGCGAAGCTCGTAGAGCTCGTAAGCACGGGTTTGCACGGCAGAGTCCGCAAGAGCGATACCCGCATTATTGTTGACTTGAGCGGAAAGGGCAGATTTCGAGCGAATGTTGATTTTTGGATCAATCACATCAACCTCCTGAGTTATCGAGGCTAAGGGGAGCGAACTTCAGAAGGACTGACTTAGTTTCAGAGGATCTGAATGAGGAAAGGACGTGACTCACTCATTTCTGACGGTACGCTGATCGCATAAGCCTGTCAATTCGATGTTTGTCGGCGATTTCTGGCGAGAAGAAAAAGGTCCCGCGCAACGGCCTTTCCGTAGATTTGCTTAATGGTGTGCCAAAGAGCAATCACGTTACTGCGTGAAGATTCCGTGGCTCGGCTGGCGGGGTCCTTGGCGAGTTCTGCGTGGTACGTGCTTAGGAGGAATCCACCCTGCTTGCCCAGGCGTTCGATTGTTCTCGAATTAAGCTCTTCTAAATAATCCACACTACATTGTACGCATAACGTCGGAGAAAGGTTCACCTGTGAAGAACCTTCCGTTAGGTACTCGTTCACGGCGCCTGGCTCTTAACGTTTACTGGTATCGCAAGGTGGCGGCGAGTGCAGACGCTACCCCGAGCGATGTCCTGGTGAGCTGCTTGACAGTCCCGCCGCATAAGACTAGCGTTGAAATTGAGCAAGCTACCACTTCTTACTCTTTCAGGTTCTCTGAACTAAGTCAGCCCATCTGAAGTTCGCTCCTCTTAGTTTCCCTCTCGAAGGAGGAACTACGTTATGACTCTATTGACCCGTTGGGAACCGTTCCGTGAGTTTTCCACCATGCAAGACCGCATGAACCGCATGAACCGTCTTTTCCGTGAGTCGTATAGCCCCGAAGCTCCGGAAGAGGCCTTGACAACCACCAACTTCGCACCGCCGGTGGACATCTACGAAGACGAGCACACCATTACGCTGAAGCTTGATGTTCCGGGCGTCGAAGAGAGAGACATTGATGTCCGCATCCAGGACAATACCCTCACCGTGCATGGCGAGCGCAAAATCGAAAAAGAAGAGAAAGAGGAAAACTATCGCCGTGTGGAGCGTCAGTATGGCGGCTTCACCCGCTCGTTCACATTGCCCAGCTCGGTGGATACGGGGCAAGTGAACGCCCACTACGACAATGGCGTGCTGAAGATCAGCTTGGCCAAGAAGGCTGAAGCCAAGCCCAAGCAGATCAAGGTCAACGTTGGCAGCGACAAGACCCTCGAAGCCAAGGCTGAACGCAAGGCCGCGTAAACCCAGCAGTTAACGAGAAAACGGGAGGTGGTTTTATCGCCTCCCTTTTTTGTTTGTCACCCTTAGCCATCCCGGAACGAGTAGGGGAACCCATGAAAAACACGAAATTTGTTGTGAATGTGAGCCGTAGCGGTAGTCGCTCCCCTGAACACGTGCTCCGGATTGATCGGACTCCCCATCAAGACAACAACCAATCGCACGCTGGCACTGGTTATGGGAATATTCACGGCCAAATCCATCCAAAATTCCCGGTGCAGCCCGAAGTTAAAGTCCGTTACAGGTTAGCGGCTAGTCCAATCAGTCGGCCTCATCAAATACAAAGGAATGCCCGAAATCCTTCCGGATAACGGGCGCTTCGCCATTTACACAGCCTGAACGTTCTCAGCTTGCCAGCCCTTCGGGCCTTCGGTCACGTCGAACTGCACCGCTTGCCCCTCTTGCAGGCTGCGAAAACCGCCAGCCTGAATAGCGGAGAAATGCACAAAAACATCTTCGCCAGTCTGACGACTGATAAAGCCGTAACCCTTGGCGTCATTAAACCACTTCACTGTTCCTTGTTCTGCCATGTGATATTCCTATTTTTATTTCTGAATTGTGCTGAGTAGAATCGCGGTGAGAGGGGACGCTGGTTGGCGATACCGACTTTCGACTGCGTGTGAGTCAATTTTAGCTAATTTTAGTTATACGGCCTGAACTTAGAAACCGACTCGGAATCTGGGTAATGCCTCAGTTTGAAAAAAAGAAGGCGCAAAGCGCGCTGCAAATTTCGCAGGGCGGCCGAGACTTTTACTTCCAGGCCGAACGTGCTTCGTTGCCTCTGCACGCACCGGATATGCTATCCCTCTGATACAAGCAATTGACGGAGAAAGGACTTTCACCTTTCCAGATTTGCGGTCTTGTCGGCTGCTCCAGGGGCCCTCCCTCATCAATCATAGAGTTACGCAACTAGAATTTGTACTTCAAACCGAACTGCAGCTCGCGATTGGGCAAATTGGCGCTGGTGATTGTTCCGATGCACCATCACCGAGGAATCGATGCGGATTCGCGAACTGCGGTGTGTTAAATGCATTGAAAAACTCCGTCCGAAACTGCAACGAATGATTTTCGCTGTAGGGCATCTTGAAACTCTTGCCCAGTGACAGATCGAATGTGTGTTTCCCGGGACCCACTACCGGATTGCGCGGGGAATTGCCGTACACAAGTATGCTGGGTGCGAAGACGTCGGTGTTAAACGAATGGTTTGGACGTTTGGACTGCGATTGGCAACGCTGATCTTCTGCCCGGTCAGGGTCGGCCGTTCATAGCTTTGGACAGTGGGACCGAATCCCTCCCTCTCCGCCAGTTCCTATTAATCCCAACCGCTTAAACCCCTACTGGATCGTGGAAGGCTCCACGTCCACACTGCTGTCTGCTGCTGTGGACGGCGCCTGCACTGCCATCGTGAAAGCTTCGCTGCCAACTCGCCCGGAATCGGAAATAGGAGGGCGGCATAGCGAGGATCACCTTTCAGACTTTCGGAGTTCCAGTTCCCGGTTCTCCTGCGATGTCCTCTTCCGAGCACGATTGTGTGCGTCGCCGAAAGGTGCGCCGTTTTGCCGCTGTGGCAGACCACATGCCTCATGCCAAAGCATGTGTGACGG